>OFFB01001002.1_pt1 | contig 19772 bp, 18 predicted proteins | sample 1521281 | NCBI WGS metagenome assembly OFFB01 (sample SAMEA3504109, study PRJEB24116) | mouse gut metagenome | biome: mouse gut; feature: mouse-associated habitat; material: faeces | place: Denmark | collected 2011
TGGGCTGAGGCTTTATGAAGCCCATCCCCAATCCGCCATTCAGCGCCGAACGCCTTAAAAGCATGTGGGCTATTCAGTCGTAAGTTTTTGCACTTCGTTTCTGAAACTTCATGGAACATTACAATGCCCGGAAGGAACTGTTCAGAGCCAACGATCCCACTCCATTCGGTATGACAGCTGTCTATAAGGCTGTTGACTAGGGCGAGTACATGCTGGCGGTTGACACGCTCGGTCGGTTACGCTGGCCCGCTTCTGAAATTGACGGTGTTCCCCTCATCTGCATAGTAAGTGAGCAAGTGCCGCAGGAATATCTTGAATAGACATGCTCCCTTTCAGCCTTGATGAAGCCATGAGCTGGAATGACATAGACATTCATGCGCCGCGTGAGGAACAGCTTGCAAAAGCCACAGTGCTCGCCGATGATTATATGCGCAACGGCGGCTATCCCGAAACCATAAAGGCGAGAGCTATCACAAAGAGCTATCTTTCCGCCTTGTTCGACTCCATATTGCTCAAAGATGTTGCGAAGCGGCATAATGTAAGGAACACGACCGACTTATATAACCTTGCCACATACCTACTATCCAACTTCTGCAACCCAATCTCCTCAAACGAACTCGCAGTAGAATTAGGATTGTCAAGTGTGGCTACAACGAAGAAATTCTGCGACTATCTCGCCGAACCGTACCTGTTTTTCTATCTACCGCGCTTCAACAACAAACTGAAGTTGATGAAGAAAATTAGCGCAATTCCCATAAGTCATTTTTTTGATAAATGGCGAGCTTATATTTGTTGATGTCAAGAATTTTAACTACGTTTGCGATTGAAAACTAAAAGACTATGAAGCAACTGCTATTTCTCGGTGTAATGCTATCTGTTTCTGTTTGCGTTTATTCGCAAACCCTTGTCAAAGAAATGGAAAACGCAGACACTCGCTTCATCCCCGGGGTATATATGAAAAATGGAGAGGCCGCCATCTATTTTTCATCAGACGAGTACGGCTATGGCTCTAAGGGCTATGCCGAAATTTTCGACTTCGAACTGAAGCCTATAAAGAAGTTCAGCTTCGACTATTTTCATCCATACACAGTTTATGAGTCGCGTCAGTCCACCGGCACTAAGGAGTTGACCAAAACTCTCACACGCGAAAATGGCATGTGGATAGATGGCATACCTTCTACCTCAGATATGGAGGCAAGAAAAGAAGCGTTTATACAAATGATTTACGAGACAGAGGGTGTATTAAATCCCGTCCTTACTCCTGACTATCTTAGTTCAAACGCTCGTATTGACGGAACTGCCATTTATATCGGTATGCCTGTCAGCAACGATTCATGGTATGAATATCCGGAATATCTAAAGTCTGTCGAATACTATCTGAATCCTGACAACAAATTCGGGTATGCCTGCAATTATGCTACCATTGTCAATCTTTACAATGGTGATTGGACGGGTTATACTTCTTACCAGGCGCCTGTAAGAAATCTCATCGTTGCCAAGTGCTGCGATGTTGCCAATCTTAACGATTGGAACGGAGGACTTTATCTGCCTTTCTCTCAAACATTTTTCAACGATGATGAAAAATTTGAGTATGTCAGACTGAAAGCTGAGATCGCTGAGGGCGCAAATGGTCCGAGTGCGTCTATTGGCGGAGGACAAGATGCCGCTGAATATCTTTTCGGCATTACATCTTCGGATCGGGATGGTGACGGAGAGATAGATATTCGCACCACCTACTTCGGCCTCCATATTTCCGGCATAGAGATTGTGACTGAGGATGGCAATATCGTTTATTCGATTCCTCTTGCCGCTGATTGTGCTGACACTCCACGTGTACAGATTTTTAAATCTGACAACAATATACTTGCACAGATTGAATACAACTGGTACAATCCCGACAATAAGTATACCCATACCACTCGTTTTTATCGCATAGACAAAACTTCCGGAGTGGCAAAAGTTGTTGGAGAAGAGACCAAAGTATCTGCAACACCAAACCCGGCCTCAGCCGGAACGCCCGTCATTTTGACTATTCCCGACGGGTCTAACAGATATGTAGAGGTTTCAAATCTCAACGGTGCAAGAATGGCTTCTTACAACATCGGCCCCGGTTCTTCCCAAGTTTCTGTTCCCACCACTAATTTAACCTCGGGGATGTACCTTCTTACCGTAATAATTGACGGCAAAAAGGTTGACACATGCAAAATAATAATTCGATAAGATACGCTAAGTTATGGAATTGCAGAAATATTGGTGCGGTATTGGTCGGGAGATAAGCCGGTATATTTTTTGAAATAGATTGTGCGGCCGTCCTCGACGACAGCCGGATTGTCGGGAAATTTGTCGGCAACGTCTTTGAAGCGGGAATATATGGTGCGGTGTCGGCTCATGTCTTTGATTTTTGAGATTGTCTGCATAATAAAGGCTTAGAGACTCCATCTTGTTCAAAAAACCCTACCAGCATACTGATGAAGTCGATATCGTGATAAGGCTGCTCAGCGACATTGTGACTGACAAGAATGTCGACAAGGACAGGATATACGCTACCGGCCAGTCAATGGGAGGTATGATTTCCATGTATTACAATGTGGCTTATCCTGAATTATTTGCAGCATCGATTTTTGTCGATTGCCATTGGGATAAGGCGACATTCGACTCACTGGTAAAACATAAATTTGTCTACTTCATCGCGGGCAATAAAGGCGGTGCCTATAAATGCCTGGGACCGCTTGAAGACGCTGCCCGTAAAGAGGGTGTACAATACACATTCGCTGAATGGAGCTCAAGACTCCCGGAGAGCCGTCAGAGCGAGCTTGCAGCGACAATGCTCGAGAAGGGCGCGCCGGTCAACATATTTGAGTTTGAAACCGGGACGGTCCTCCCTGACGATGGCAAAGGCAGCGAGCACATGTATTCCTTTGATTATGCATATAAAGTCTCGGCTGTGAGAGATTGGCTTTTCAAACAAAAGAAATAAGAAAAACTGTATAAGGTATAAACCGTTTTCGCGGAAGAATAAAAACAGCGGTTGTCCGTCGGGGACAACCGCTGTTTTTGACATGACGACAGATTGGTTTTTATTACGCTTTATGATGTCTTTTATTTTTGAGAAGATGCTTGATCCAGATGTAATAGCCGGTCAATGGAAGCGATGCGCCGAGAAGGGCACCAAGCAGCCATAAGATGCGGGTGAATAGTCCGCCAAGACTTCCGGTATGGATTGAGTATATCCAGCCGCGCAATCTGTCAGCTTCATTTGCGTCTGCGTATTTTGTGACAAGAGACAGCTCTCCTGTACGACGATTAAACTCATAGCTGTCTGCAGCTCTGCCATTTCCGGTGTAGCCAAGTGTCACGGTCGCTTTTTCAGAGCTGATTGTAATCTGTGGAGCTTCGGGGTTCTGCGCTTTCAGGGTTTCGTACACTTCCTGCCAACGGCCAAATTCGGAGCGATGGCGACCACCGCCTTCATGTCTGCTTCCGCCTTCATGCCGACCTGCGCCACCATGATAGTGTCTGCCGCGACGGCTTCCACTATCACGTTTCTCACCGTCATTGCTGCCATCTGATGTTTTAGACTGAGTGAAATTGCGGGGAGTATGCTCTACGCCACAGACGGCATAAAACGCCGAACGGTACCAGTCAAACGACCATGTCAATCCGGTAAGAGCCATCGCCAGCACAAAAATCAGGGCGTACATTCCGCCGGCGACATGAAGACCTTTCCAAAATCCTTTCCAGCCGCTTGAGACCGGGATACTGAGGCTGTGTCTTAGATTTTTCCGGGCACGCGGCCACCATATTATGGCACCTGATATCAGAGCGATTACGAAAACGAGAGTTGATATACCGACAAGAAGTTTGCCGACTTTTATACCTTCACCATGCGGATTTGCGCTGTCAAGGAGCCAGCGGTGGAGTCTGAACATCGTGGAGAAAAAGCCAATCCGTCTGTAACTCCCGGTGATTTTCCCCGTGTATTGGTCGATAAAAAGAGAAGCTCTCCGAGGTTTTGAAAGATTTACCTGATATGCGCGGGAGGCATCCTCAAACACGGTGACACCGGTGATTGCAACACTGTCGGGCAGTGTGGCTTTTGCTGTCTCCATAAGTACATCCATTGGCAACGGAGATTCTCCTACAGAAGCGACATAATATACATTACTTCTCAGAGCGCGGGTCATTTCCGGCTCAAATATGAGCATTGCCCCTGAAAAGCATATCAATGTCACGATTATGCCGAATGGCACTGACAGCCAGAGATGAATTTTTCTAAAAAACTTTATCATCACAGATTTATTTTACCGGATTTAGATAACCGAAGCCCGTAATGTCATTAGCCTTGATAGAAACGCCTCTTACAGCCTGTGCGGTTGCCGTGTTTATGGCATAAATGGCCGGCTCCTCGTTTTCAACATTTACCGGAATATAGACATTCCCGTTCTGTACGAAAACGGTTTTTCCGATTGAGGAAACATTGGCCGGCAGCCCGGTCACATATGTAAGTTTTTTTGACGCCGCATCAAATACAGCCAGTTCAGTCGCGACGGGATTTTTCTCAGTGAGCGAGCGGTCATACATAATCATGAGGAAACAATCTCCACCTGCAGGCCAACAACGCATGAATGAGCGGTTGCCGCCGGGAGTCTGTGCCTCAATATTGCAATAGTAGTCGTCAAACTCATCACTTCCTGCGGGTATGCGGCACACACCGGCGGGAAGTGTAGTTTTCTGACCGGCATCGCTCATTGTCTTGGCGTAGCTTGATGAGAATACATATACGTCGCCGTTGTCTACCGCCCATACGCTCTGGTAGTACTGCGAGCGGAAGCGTCCGCAAGGCATGCTGATTTTATCTGTCTTGGCCAGCTTGGGATTGGTCATGTTCTCATTGTCGTAAATTGCCACCCAACATTCATCGGGATACTGCGTCCCGACAAGTTCGCCGGCCTTGTATGCTCCGGCGCCTGTACCACCGGCCTCATCATGCACGAGGTGTTCAAATCCGGGACGCACCCATTTGCGATTCCCGTATGCAACGCCATATTGGCTCAGCCCCATAGGCACCGCGCCACAGTAGAGTCTGGACCCGCTCTGCTCGGCACCGGCAAGAGTGACATACTCTCCGTTCCCGAGGAAATTTTCCATTGAGTATGCACCTGTCGAAGTGTCATTGCTCCGCGATGTCTCATTTTCCACATCGAGGTAAGTGACAAGGAGGGTCATCGGCTTGTAGCCATGGCTGTCGGCCAACGATGCCGGGCCTTCACCGGTCGACATGGTTATGATGTCGTTGTTGTAAGTCCCGTAGGAGGAGAAACGGCTGATGCGGTACTCGATGTCGCGGGCTTCCATCTCGCCGTTGCCTCCGAGTATGTAACTTCTCGTGGTGCCGGCATTGCCCTGATTGTAGCTCAGCGCATACAGATAGTTGTTGTGAAACACCCACTGCGTAGCGCCCGGATTCAAGAGGCCGTTGTCTACCGTAGTCAGATTACCGCCGTCGAGCGATTCACCGGTTATGAGGTCATACGCTGTACCATTGGAGCCTTCGATTGTCGTGGCAAAGACAAATCTGCCATTACCGTCGACTTCATTGCCAGGCATGTCAGGCTCATCATTGCCGGAACATCCGCAGAGAGCCATCGCAGGGACTACCGAGGCAATAATTGCCCGGAACATTGATTTTTTGCGAGTCATATTGTAAAAAAAGTGATTAGATGCCAAAATAGATTCTTACCTTACCGTAGAAAGCACGTCCGGCTTTCTGAAGGCTGAAGTTGTCGTAGAGTTTTGCATTGGTGAAATTTCGACATTCAACCGACAGATTATACCGGCCCCTATGAATCCCGTATGAGACCGTAAGGTTGTGTGCAAATTGATCGGGAATTATATAATCATTGTTGTTTGAACCGATGTTAGCGACATAGTAGCAGAAACTGTGTGTATACTGGTTGTCGTATGTAACTGTCAGCATATTTCCTCTGCGGCCAAGCCCATGCCAGTAAAAATTGACATCCGAGTCGGCAAACATATACGGCAAGTTGGGCATACGCTCTTTGTAAGTAATGTTGGCAACCGTGCTGCCCCGGGCCGTGCGCATATTATCCCTTACATCCATACGGGTGAAATTTCCACCCAGGCTTAGCCATCGCGAGAAATTATATCGCACTGACACACTTATGCCTTTTGTCGCGACTTTGCCATAATTTACATAAGTGGCTGCCGATTTGCCTCCGCTCAGAGCCATGATGTTGCGCTGTATATAGTCGCGGGTGTCGCGATATATCAATCCAGCCTCGGCGTAAATCATATTGCTTCCGAATGTGGCGTTGTAGCTTAGGTTGATATTTACGTTGTGGCTTGATTCCGGTCTCAAGGCCATATCACCTACTTCAAGATCCTCATCTCCAAACATCTCCTCAATTGTAGGCAGGCGATATGCCTTCTCGTATGACGCTTTCAACTGCAAGCCAAGAGGAATAGACCAGGTCCCTGCGGCTCCATATCCGGGGTAGTCAATAGAGCGCGATGTCTTTTCAAACACATCCTGCGCAGATGTCGTAGCCATCGGTCCTGAGACATATTGATGATAATGCTTGCCGAACACTGTGAAATTGAATTTTGCATTAGGCATATAGCGATACGAAACTCCGGCTATATTCTTGCTTGTGACTTTTGAAATTTCATCTTTACCATGCGGATGCGTCAGCAAATCCTCGTTTGTACGGTTGAATGTGTTGAACACATCATTTACCGTGAACAAATGTTTTTCTGAAAGCCGGTAGTTTACGGTTGCGGTAGCCGACCAGTTGTTACTTATGGCTTTGGAGTGCTGATAAGACTGTTCTCCCGGAGCATTCAGTGGCGCAGTCTGGCCGATCCAATTATATTTCACAGATGCAGTATCGACATTTGTAGTGTTGTCCCGATTGTAATTTGCATTAAGAGCTATATCAAGCCCCTCTATTACAAGATTGCGTTTGGAATATTCGAGTGACGGGATGAGTGAGAATCCGTGACGATGTTTCTGTCCATATACGACTTCCTGTCTTACACCGGTCTGAATCTCCTTATACATATGGGAATATGTAAATCCAAGCAGCAGCCGGTCGGCCCAGCTTTTATTCACAAATCCCGTCTTTGCTACAATCGCTTCGTTATGGTAAGTGTCATTAAATCGCTTGACGTGCTCAAGTTTCTTCTTGTTGATACTGCCGGTGGCAAAATCCTCAACGGGTGTATCCACCCGATAATCATTATCAGAGTAATTTTGAAAAGCGTTTATTTCATATTTGAACCCATTTCGTAGCGTTTGACCGAAATTGATATATGATTTATGGGTGTTGAACGAACCGAATGAATACGACGCATCAACAAACCATCGTCGCTGGCGGCGTGGAGTGACGATATTTATAATGCCACCTATGGCATCCGCCCCAAATCCTACCGGGACCACACCTCGATATACCTCAATCCTGTCAGCAAAATTGACCGGTATGTTATTTAGGCCAAACGAACTTCCGACTCCTTCCTGTGGCACGCCGTCGATAAACACTTTGACGTGTTTACCACTGAAACCATCCATCGTGACAGCCATATCAGACCCGACTCCGCCACTCTCCCGGATTTTCATGCCGGGTGCCTTATTCAAGGCTTCACTCAGGGTCTTTGTGGTATTCCCCAATTCTCGGGTATTGACAGCAGTGGCATTATATGCCGAGTTTTTCACTTTGCTGAGAGGGTTTCCAACGACTATAACCTCGGCAAGTTGAGTAGCGGGTTTTAATTTCACATTCAGCTTCGCGCGTTCATCAGGCCTGATTTTCACTTTTGCTTCATGTTTCTCAAAACCGACCGATGAAAAGACTATCGTGTAATCACCCGCAGGAGCAGATATATGATATAGACCTTTTTCATTGGCAGGACAAGATAGCGAGGTGCCCTTCAGAAACACCGTGGCATAGTCTACAGGCTCTCCGTCAAGAGACAGCACCTTTCCCGAAATCATTCCGTAATCTCCGGCTGCATGTGATGTCACAGCAGTCGACACCACCGTGATGAGGCACACTAAATATTTCTTCCAAATTGCCATGAATCTATCTGTTTCAGGCTGCAAATTTCGGAAGTATTATCAAGGCAAAAAATACCTGGAAGAGGGTATTGGGTCTCATAACCAGCTATGCACTACACATTTGCGCAATTTGCCACTTCGTCAAAAAGTGACAGACGACATATTATTGATGGCAAACGCATCAATACCGATGGCACAAATAATCAATATCACCGTTTTTGCATCGCTTTTACCCTCCTTTGGGGTATAATGCGTTCATGGATGTATTGGAATATAACGAAGAAAACAGGGACCATAGAAAGCAACGCGAGTGTGCCGAACACCAAGCCGCCGACAGTCCCTACCCCAACTGAGATGAATGTCTTCACTGTCATGTTTCGTTTTGATTTTGAAGCAAATTTAAGTTATTAAACTTTAGGCGGGAATTGCCGTCTTATTGAAAAATGACTAACTGCGACGATGTGGTGGCGAACGACTGTCGGCCACATACTCTATTAGATATAAAAGCATTAACTTTGCATTTATAATTCCGGCCCGTCTGCTACATGAAGAATGTGTCCATATACATAGACCTCGTATTCTGCCTGATTGTATTACCCGTTATGGTGATGATATTTCCGGTCGAACGGTGGTATCATAATTTCCAATGGTATGTCATTACAGTTGGCTTCTGGCTCTACGCCCTGTATTTCATAAACCGTGTATTCACTGTCCCGGCGTTGTTCCGTGCAAAGAAATACCGTTGGATGGGGATTGTCTTGATTTTGGTTTCATTTGGAGTGACATCCATGCTGACACAAATCAGCCTTTATATACCCAAACCTAATGTTCACGACGTGGGTATAGTGAGGATATTTCCGTCAATTCAGCAATACCAGCAGGCTGTATGGTCGCTTTTCATGATAGTCGAGGCTTTCAGTTTTGCAATCGGCTTGCTCACACAAGCCAATTTGCAGAAGTCGCGTCGCCGGGCTGTGGAAGCCGAGCGTGACAAAGCGGAGATTGAATTATATAAAGCGCAAATCAAGCCTCACTTCATGTTCAATACATTAAACTCCCTATATGGTCTGTTTCTGACTCATGATGGCAAGGCCTTGGAGTCACTGGAAAAATACATATCGATGCTCCGGTATATCCATACGACATCAATGCGGGATTTTGTCGCCATATCAGAAGAAGTTGACTACATAAGGCAGTATGTCGACCTGCAGTCATTGCGACTTAATGAAATGACTTCCGTAAAAATGGATATTGATATTGAAAACAACAGCCTGCTGATTCCCCCTATGCTGTTGGTGACGTTTGTTGAAAACTGTTTCAAGCATGGAATATCACCTGTCGAAGAAAGTGTGATTTCCATATCGATGACAGAAAGAAACGGGAAGTTGATATTTTCCACCGAAAACAAGATATTCCCGGTGAAGCGGATAGGCGAACATATGGGTATTGAAAACTGTCGTAAGCGTCTTGAACTTCTCTATCCCGGAAGACATGTGATGACCAATGACAGCGATGGTACATTTTATCGGGTGAAACTTTGTATAAATCTGTCAGTATGATTAAGTGTGTGGCAATAGATGATGAGCCGATTGCTTTAAGCATCATTCAGGAATACTGCAATCGGTATGGAGATATTGAACTAAAATGTTTCACATCTCCCATTGCGGGTATGGATTATATCAAGGAAATCACCCCTGATATAGTTTTCCTTGATATTGAGATGAACTCACATAATGGTGTGGCTCTGGCTAAGGAACTGCCGGAAGGCTCGTGCCTGATTTTTACTACAGCCTACGCCGATTATGCACTTGACGGATTCAATGTTGATGCGGTTGATTTTCTTCACAAGCCGATATTCTATCCTCGTTTTGAAAAGGCAATCGCAAAAGCCGGGATATTCATTCAGCACAAGAGTCCGGGGCCTTCAACCGGATGTATTACGCTGAAAGCTGATCATAAAAATGTGGTCGTCAACTTAAATGATGTCATCGTTATTGAGGCGATGGATAATTATGTGAAGATATTCCGCAAGGATATGCCGACTGTTGTCTCTCAGATTACAATGAAGGAAATTGAAGCCATGCTTCCTGATGATTGCTTTGTGAGGATACACAGGTCTTTTATAATATCAATCCCGTTTATCGAAAAATTCTCAAACAGGACTGTTTATCTTCATAACTTTCCGCGCCCAATTCCTGCCGGGAGAAAATATATCACGGCATTTAACAATCTCAACAACATAATTCAGACTAAATAGAATAATCTCAAATGAACAGACTTTTTACTAATTATTTTGTAATTTTGCAGTGCCGTTCACAAAGAGCGGTGAGTAAATGATTGTAATAGATACTGCGATAAACGCATCGGCAGCGTATGTGCAAAACTACGCGTTCAAGGAAAACTGGAAGAGTACAGCCGGCTGCAGCCGTGCCCGAAGTCTGATCTGATTTCAGAATAGTCGCATACCGTCGGGAGATTGACGGATAGCGACTGATATACATTATTCACATATTACTCCCCACCCTTTTTTATGAACAATCAACGATTGCTCACAGGGCTGCTCAGCGCAGTCCTGCTGGGCGCCGGGGTGTGTGCTTTCGGTCAGGGCTCATCAGTAATAACTCTTGCACAGTTATTTGAGAGTGCTGAAAGAAACAGTGCGCAATTACGCCCCTCTTTTTCCGCTGAGCAGGAAGCCTGTCAAGAGATAAGAGTCGCCCGTGCCGGTCGGTTGCCCGACATCAATGCAGCCCTTTCGTTCAGCTATATAGGCGACGGCTTTACGACAAAACGGAATTTTGCCGACTATCAGAAAGCGCCGATACCACATTACGGCAATGCCCTGTCGCTAAGCATAAACCAGCCTGTATATACCGGCGGAGCCGTTACCTCAGGCATCAGACTCGCCGAGCTTAGACTGACCGCTGCCCGCTATGCCACGGAACTGCAGCGCGACAATATCCGTTTCCGGCTCACCGGCTTTTACCTCGACATTTACAAATACACAAATCTGCGCGGTGTGGTGGAAAACAACATAGCGCAGGCAAGGAAAGTGCTTGAGGAGATGCAGGCCCGGTATGAGCAGGGCGTGGCTTTACTCAACGACATCACCCGCTACGAACTGCTGGTGTCAGATCTGGAGCTGCAGCTCGTGAAAATCGACAACACGCTCGACATACTCAACTCCAATCTTGTCACTATTGCAGGATTGCCGCAAGGTACGGTGATACGGCCCGACTCCACCTTACTGCACAAATCTCTGCCGACACAGGGTGAGATGGCATGGCAGACGGAGGCCGCGGTAAATTCGCCCGTGCTCAGACTGGCGCAGTCAGACGTCGATATTTCCCGTAAAGCGGAAGCTCTTACCAAGGCGGAGCGGCTGCCCAAAATCGGGCTGCAGGCAGGGTGGAGTATCGACGGCCCGATATTGGTGGAGGTACCACCGATAAACCTCAATCTCAGCTATTGGTACATCGGCGTCGGTGTCAGCTACAATATCTCATCGCTGTTCAAGACAGGCAGGTCTTTATCCCGAAGCCGCGCGGCCACACTTCATGCCACAGACCGGCTCGCAGCCGCTCGGGAGGATACAGAGCTTGCTGTCAGGGCTGACTATATCCGCTATCTTGAGGCTTACGAGGAGCTCAACACCAGGCAGAAAAGCGTCGAGCTCGCCGAGAGAAACTACAACACCGTGTTTACCCGCTACTCCGCCGATATGGCTCTATTAACGGATATGCTTGATGCTGCCAATTCAAAACTTGACGCAGAGCAGCAGCTTGTCAACGCCCGCATCGATATAATCTACTATTACTACAAACTTCTGTTCACTTCCGGAAAGATATGAAACACCGTACTAAAAAGATACTCTCCTATATCATCACTCTCGCCGTCATCATCGCAGCCGGCGGCTGGGTGGCATCCAAGTTTATCCACTTTGGCAATGTGGAGTTTACCGACAACGCGCAGGTGCAGCGGCAGATTGTACCTGTCAACAGCCGTGTGCAGGGCTACATCAAGGAAATACGTTTCAAGGAATATGAGCCGGTCAGAAAGGGCGACACGCTTGTCGTAATAGATGACGCTGACATGCGCTTGCGCGTGGCACAGGCAAATGCCGACTATCAGAATGCCCTTGCCGGGCGCACGGTCGCAGACCGCAGTGTAGGTGTCGCCGCTGCCCATGTCGCTGTGAGCGATGCCTCAATCGCCGAGGCAAAGGTACTGATGGAAAATGCGGCCGCCGACCTCGGGCGCTACCGCAAACTGCTGGAAAAAGACGCCGTCACACGTCAGCAATACGACGGAGCGGAAACAGACTATAAAGCCAAGAAAGCCCGCTACGAGATGCTTGCCCGTCAACGCTCGGCGACATCCTCGGTAGTTGCCGAGACCCGCCAGCGCATCGCCCAGAATGATGCGGGGATTGATCTTGCCGGAGCATTGCTCGAAACTGCGGAGCTGAATCTGTCATACACTGTCATAACAGCCCCTTGCGACGGATATACCTCACGCAAGGAGATTCAGATAGGCCAGCTTGTACAGCCGGGCCAGACTCTTCTCGACATTGTGGATGGCTCGGAGGTATGGGTCACCGCAAACTATAAGGAAACCCAGCTGGTGCATATCCACCCCGGCAGCGAGGTCGAAATCAAGGTCGACGCCATTCCGCACAAGACTTTCACCGGTAAGGTCGTTTCATTATCCACAGCGACAGGAGCCGCGCTGTCTTTGCTGCCGCAGGACAACTCGGCCGGAAATTTCGTAAAGGTAAGACAGCGCGTACCCGTGAGAATCGAGCTGACCGACAGTACCGGCCTGCATCTGCTACGCGCCGGTATGAATGTGGAATGTGAGGTGATATACTGATATGGGAGACTGGCACGGGCCACGGGGGCCCTTCGATATACCCGACGTGCCTGACTATGTGCCGCGTCGGTTAAAGCCCTGGCTGTTTATCATCTTCGTGCTGATAGTGCAGTTCTCAGGCGGCATATATCTTGCCGCCGCCACCGATATGGTCGGCTCGACGGCTCTGATGCAGGAAGACATATTGATGGCCGGATATGCGTCGCTGGTCGGGATGTCGATAAATTTTGCCGTGATGTTCAGGTTGAAGTTCCGGTTTTCCAACCGTATTGGACTGCTCATGTGCGCAACGGCTCTTATCGCGGCAAATTTCATCTGCGCCCATACGACAAGTGTCCCCCTGTTGGTCGCCACCTGCTTTGCCGCGGGTTGGTTTCGTATGTGGGCGACATTTGTGTGCAATTCGACAATCCAGCTCTGGCTCACTCCGGTGCGTGATATGGCGATATTCTTCTGCTATGTCTATCTTGTCGTCGACGGAGTGATTCAGCTCAGCGGCATCGCAACCATCTACACAGCTTTCATCTCGCAATGGGAATATATGCACTGGATAATGAGCGGCCTGCTCGTGCTGATGATGGTAATGGTACTGATACTTGTAAAGCCCGTCAAAGGTCCCATGCAGATACCGCTGCTGGGTATCGACTGGATAGGCGCCGCGCTGTGGAGCATCGTCATGTTGTGCTTCACTTTCATATGCGTGTACGGCAATTTCTATGACTGGTGGGAAGCTGAGGAAATCGTCGGCGCGACCGCCCTGGGGATAGTCTGCCTTGCCATCAATCTCTGGCGGGCGACATTTCTCCATCATCCATACATCTCTTTTCAGGCTTTGACAAACCGCAATGTCATAAGGGCTACACTGATATACCTGGTTTTCTTCACACTGATGGCCACCGAGCATGTGTTTGAGCACAGTTATGCCGCCGCCATCCTCGGCTTTGACGAGACAAATCTCATAGATTTGAACTGGTATGTATTTGCAGGTATCATAGTCGGATGTATATTCACGTATTACACATTCGCTCTGCGTAAGTGGCGTTACAAGACCATGACCGCCATCGGCTTCTCTTTCGCCGCCATATATCTCGGCTGGTTTTATTTCATGATAGATTACGGTATTGAAAAGGAGATGCTGTCCTTCCCGCTCTTCATACGGGGCTTTGCATCTGTGATTATCTCCATTGTTTTCCTGACATCCATTGTACAGAGCGGCTTGCATTTCTTCGTCTTTCCGCAGGCTCTGACTGTAAACGGATTTACCGGAGCCGTAATGGGCGCCACACTCGGCCCCGCCCTTATCGGAGAGTTTCTGCGGCATACAATGGCAAAGAACGCGTCTCTCATCTCTGCGCGTCTCACAGACTTCAACACCGGCATCATCCATATCCCCCTCGGTCAGCTGTACGAGACAGTCAGGCGACACGCATTGATTGTATCCATGAAAGAGATTTACGGATGGCTGCTCATCATGGCCATATTGTCGCTGGCGGTAATAGTCGTGAGTTACGGGCCGATCCGTCCCGCCGCGATATTTCCCAAGTGGAAAACTATCCGTAAAATACTCCGTAAAGAGACCGACCTGAAATCATCCGGCGATGCTCTGTGATAATTATCTGATTTTTATTAAATTTGCAGTCTGAATATAAAAGCAAAGCCAACCAAAATACTCAGACATGTTAAGATTAAACTGTTTTATCTCCGTCTCGCCTGCCCACCGTGAGGCAGTCCTGTCGGCCGCCCGCCGCCTTACTGAAGCATCCTTGAAGCAGGACGGCTGCATAGCCTACGATATCTTTGAGAGTGCTACACGCCGGGAGGTCTTGATGATATGTGAGACATGGCGCGACCAGACCGCTTTGGATGCCCACAGTGCATCGGACGTTTTTGCCAAAGAAGTCGGTACAATAAGCTCGCTCGCCGAGATGAAATTGGAAACATTCGTATTCTGAGAAAAGCGATCAAGGCATTCGTTACCACCCGACAAAACAGAAAAGCCCCGCGGCAAACTCGCCGCAGGGCTTTTTCTATATCAGGATGTTTTGAACACTTCCAACCGGTGCTGTGCGGTAACGCTATGCGGCGGTCCCCTGCCCCTCTCTTTCAACATAAAAAAAGCAGCCTTGTGGGCTGCTTTTTGCGGAAAGACAGGGATTCGAACCCTGGGTACCCGTAAAGGTACAACGGTTTTCGAGACCGTCCCGATCGACCGCTCCGGCATCTTTCCGGGTTACGGGTGCAAAGGTAGTGCTTTTTTTTATTTCTGCAAGTGCATTGCGGCGATTTTTTTTACGCTCGGCCGTTTTTTATCGCCGGTGGTGGCTTATTGGTGTGAATACTTGTGCAAAATAGTTGCTCGGCCTTTGATTTTCACGTATTTTTGCAGCGCAAAGTCAATAATACCTCAGCACCATGCGATACCTGCAAATTTTGGGACGTAAGATTATACGCTACAGACTGCGACTGACTGTGATTGTACTGGCCGCCGCTCTGCTCTCAGCGATACTATACTACATATTCCGGCCACGGCCGGCTGTCGAGGAGCTGCCCACGGTCATGACCGAGGCTATAGCCACCGACCATGTAGATATATATGGCGAATACGTAGGCCGCATACGTGCCCAGCAATTTGTCGAGGTACACGCCCGCGTCGAGGGCTATCTGGAAAAGATGGTTTTCAAGGAGGGCGCATATATCACCAAGGGGCAGACGCTCTTTGTCATCGACCCGCGCCTTTACAAGGCTCATGTAGAGAAGGCCAAGGCGCAGCTCAACAAGGCCCGCGCGCAGGCCAAGAAGGCTGAGCGTGACTTGCTGCGCATACGCCCGCTGTATGAGCAGAACGCTGCCTCGCAGCTCGACCTGGACAATGCCGAGGCCGCATACGAGAGCGCCAATGCAGAGGTAATCGTGAGCGAGGCCGACCTCACCCAGGCCGAGATTACGCTGGGATATACCCAGGTGTCATCGCCCATCTCGGGATATATCTCGGAGCGTGTCGCCGACATCGGTACGCTGGTGGGCCCCTCGGCGGGCAAATCCCTCCTGGCCACTATCGTGAAAAGCGACACCGTGAGGATTGACTTCTCCATGACTGCGCTCGACTACCTGCGCAGCAAGGAGCGCAATGTAAATATCGGCGTGCAGGACTCGACCCGCAAATGGAACTCTTACGTGACCATTACCCTGGCCGACGGCACCGAGTATCCATACCGCGGCGTGGTCGATTTCGCCGACCCGCAGGTCGACCCCAAGACGGGCACATTCTCGGTACGGGCCGAGATGGCCAATCCCGAGCACCGGCTGCTGCCGGGCGAGTTTACCAAGGTAAAGGTGCTGCTCGACGTGAGAGAAGACGCCATCACCGTCCCGCTCAAATCGATGGTTATCGAGAAGGGCGGTGCATATGTATATGTGGTACGGCCCGACAGCGTGGTGGAGAAGCGCTACATCGAGACCGGCCCCGAGATTGGCAAATCCATCGTGGTCGAACGCGGCCTGGCCAAGGACGAGCGCATAGTGGTCGAGGGCTTCCACAAGCTCAGCCACGGCTCCAAGGTAAAGCCTGTAAAGTCTGAGCAGCGATGAAGCGCAATTTTTTCATTACCCATCCGGTATTCTCGATTGTCATTTCCATTGTAATCTTTATAGTGGGATTGATTGGCCTGACGCTGCTGCCGGTCGACCAGTATCCGCAGATTGTGCCGCCGGTGGTGGGTGTATCGGCCTCCTACCCCGGCGCCGATGCCATGACCGTCACCCAGGCGGTGGCTACCCCCATCGAGCAAGAGCTCAACGGCACACCGGGCATGATATACATGTCGTCGTCGAGCTCCAATTCGGGCGGTTTCTCGGCGATGGTGACTTTTGACACCGACACAGACCCCGAGCTTGCCGCCGTCGATATCCAAAACCGCATCAAGAAGGCCGAGTCGCGTCTGCCGGCCGAGGTGGTGCAAAACGGTATATCGGTATCAAAGGAGACTGTCAACCGCCTGATGACCATCACCATACTGTCAGACGACCCCAAATACGACGAAATATATCTCAGCAACTACACGACTCTCAACGTAGTCGATCCCCTGCGGCGTATACCGGGCGTGGGCGGAGTGAGCAATGTCGGCGGCCGATACTATGCCATGCAGATATGGGTGGCGCCCGACAAGCTCGCCAATCTCGGACTCACCCTGCGCGATGTGCAGGACGCCCTCAAAGACCAAAACCGCGAGTCGGCGGCCGGCACGCTCGGCCAGGCCCCGGCCGAGCATATCGACATCACCATGCCGATTATCGCCCGCGGGCGCCTGTCGTCGGTATCGGAGTTTGAGGATATAGTGATACGGGCGCGCGCCGACGGCTCGGTGATACGCCTGCGCGATGTGGCCCGCATATCGCTCGAGGCGTCGAGCTACTCCACCGAGAGCGGCATCAACGGCGGCAACGCGGCCGTGCTCAACATCTACATGCTGCCCGGGGCCAATGCAGTGGAGGTAGCCGAGGACATCCGCCGCGAGATGGATCTCATCGCCGCCAACTTCCCCGAGGGTATCAGCTACAAGGTGCCCTTCGACATGACCACGTACATTTCTGAGTCGATACACCATGTATACCGCACCTTCTTCGAGGCGCTGCTGCTGGTGATAATCGTGGTATTTCTGTCGCTGCAAAACTGGCGTGCCACGCTCATCCCCGTCATAGCCGTGCCCATCTCGCTGGTGGGCACCTTCGGCGTGATGCTCGTATTTGGCTTCTCGCTCAACCTGCTCACCCTGCTGGGCCTCATCCTCGCCATAGGCATCGTCGTCGACGACGCCATCGTGGTGGTGGAGAATGTCGACCGCGTGATGAATACCGAGCATCTGCCCCCGGCGCAGGCCACCACCCGCGCCATGGACAATCTCGGCAGCGCCCTCATCGCCATGTCGCTGGTACTGTGCGCGGTATTTGTGCCGGTGAGCTTTCTGCCGGGCATCACCGGCCAGCTCTACCGCCAGTTTACCATCACCATAGCCGTGTCGGTGATAATATCGACCATCGTCGCCCTCACCCTCTCGCCTGTGATGTGCGCCAAGATACTGCGGCCCGACAGCCACAGCCGCAAGCCGGCCTTTTTCCGCGCTATAAACTACGGCCTGCTGAAAGCCGGCCGGCTCAACGTCAGCATCATACGCCGCGCCCTCGCCCACCCCGCCGTCACGACGTCGCTCTTTGTCGGCTGCCTCGTGCTGATAGCCGTGCTGCACTATATGGTGCCGCAGAGCTTCATGTCGCAGGAAGACCAGGGATTTTTCACCGTCGAGCTCGAGCTGCCCGAGGGTGCCACCATCGAGCGCACTCGCGCCGTGACCGACCGCGCCATCGCAGCGCTCATGGCCCACCCCGACGTCGAGGACGTGCTCAATGTCACCGGTTCATCGCCCCGCGTCGGAACCAATCCCGCACACTCGTCGCTCACAGTAATACTCCGGCCGTGGGACGACCGCGACGGCGACAATATCGAGACCATCCGCCGCGAGGTAAAAGACGCCCTGGCCGGCTATCCCGAGAGCAAGGTATACGTGTTCACCCCGCCGGTCATCCCGGGCCTGGGCACGTCGGGCGGCTTCGAGATGGTACTCGAGGCCCGCGGCGACGCCACATACGCCCAGCTACAGGCTGCCGTCGACACCCTGCGGCGCTACGCCGCCATGTGCCCCGAGATATCAGACCTGTCGACATCGATGCAGCCCGACATCCCGCAGCTGTACTTCGACGTAAACCGCGATCGGGCCAAGCTGCAAGGCATACCCGTGTCTGATATATTCTCGACCATGAAGGCATTTACCGGCTCGGTATATGTCAACGACTTCAACATGTTCAACCGCATCTACCGCGTATACATCCAGGCCGAGGCGCCATACAGGTCGCGCCGCGACAACATCAACATGTTTTTTGTGCGCGGCGACAATGGCGCCATGGTGCCCATCTCCTCGCTCGGCACCACCCACTATACCACCGGCCCGGGCACCATCAAGCGCTTCAACATGTTTTACTCCGCCACAATCAGCGGCCAGGCCGGCGACGGCTACAGCACCGGACAGGCCATGCAGCGCCTCACCTCCATCGTCAAAGACAAGCTGCCCGCAAATATCGGCGTCGAGTGGAGCGGCCTGTCGTATCAGGAGCAGCACGAGAGCGGCAATACGGCCCTGGTGCTGGGGCTTGCCTTTGTATTTGTATTCCTGGTGCTCGCCGCCCTGTACGAGAGCTGGACGGTGCCCCTGGCCGTGATACTGTCGCTGCCCGTCGCCGGGCTCGGCGCATACCTCGGTGTGCTGCTGCTCGGGCTCGAAAACAATATCTACTTCCAGATTGGACTGGTGATGCTGGTGGGCCTTGTGGCCAAGAATGCCATCCTCATCGTCGAGTATGCCAAGGAGGAGGTCGAGCGGGGCTGCGACGCCACGCGCGCTGCCATCACGGCCGCCCGGCTGCGTTTCCGCCCCATCGTCATGACATCGCTGGCGTTTATCCTCGGGCTGCTGCCGCTGCTGGTCGCCTCTGGCCCGGGAGCGGCCGCGCGTCGCGACATCGGCACCGGCGTATTCTTCGGCATGCTGATGGCCATCACTGCCGGTATAGTCATCGTGCCGTTTTTCTTTGTAATGATTGATAAAGCCAAAAGCCGCCTGCGCCGCAGTATCAAGGCGCCCCGCGGCCACAATACCACACAATCGTGATGAGAGCATACACACATACCGTCGCGGCACTGCTCACCGCCCTGGCCCTGGCGCTGACCGGCTGCTCGGGCGTGAGAAATCTTGAGCGGAGCCGGCTCGACATACCC
>OFFB01001008.1_pt1 | contig 19698 bp, 12 predicted proteins | sample 1521281 | NCBI WGS metagenome assembly OFFB01 (sample SAMEA3504109, study PRJEB24116) | mouse gut metagenome | biome: mouse gut; feature: mouse-associated habitat; material: faeces | place: Denmark | collected 2011
GTGACTGGAGTTCAGACGTGTGCTCTTCCGATCTTCCCTGCTCCTCCCCCTCCTCCCCCAGGCCAGCAACACCGTGTTGAGGGCGCAAGCCCGAAATTAGGGCCCGCAAGGACCCAAGGGCGCAAGCCCGAAATTAGGGCCCGAAAAGGCCCCAGGCCGCAAGCCCCAAATCCTTAAATCCTACTATGCTTTCAAATCAAGAATTCGACCGCCAGCACCTCTGGCACCCATATACCTCCACAATCGACCCCCTGCCATGCTTCGAAGTAGAGAGCGCCAGCGGGGCCGAACTCCACCTCGCCGACGGACGCACCCTCATCGACGGCATGTCGTCGTGGTGGTGTGTCATCCACGGCTATAGCCATCCCGTGCTCATAGATGCCGCCAAGGAGCAGATTCAGAAGATGTCGCACGTGATGTTCGGCGGACTCACCCATCAGCCCGCAATTGAATTAGGCCGACTCCTTCTATCGATTCTCCCGAAGAATATGCAACACATCTTCTACGCCGACTCAGGCTCAGTGGCCACCGAAGTAGCGATGAAGATGGCAATCCAGGCTCAGGATGATCCGCGACGCACCGACTTCGCCACAATTCGCTGCGGATACCATGGCGACACCTGGAATGCCATGTCGGTCTGCGACCCCGTCACAGGCATGCACGGAGCTTTCGGCAAGGCTCTGCCAATCAGATTCTTCGCAGATGCCCCAAAATGCGGGTTTCATGACGAATGGGATCCCGCCGACTTCGAGCCGATGCGCCGACTCATCGAGCAACACTCCGAGTCACTGGCAGCCGTCATACTCGAACCCATCGTGCAGGGAGCCGGCGGAATGCGCTTCTATCACCCGCAATATCTGCGCGAACTCCGCGACCTATGCGACCGCCACGGCATACTGCTCATATTCGATGAGATAGCCACAGGCTTCGGCCGCACCGGCCGACTCTTCGCCTGCGAGCATGCAGGCGTCGAACCTGACATAATGCTTCTCGGCAAATCCATCACCGGCGGATTCATGACCTTCGCTGCCGTAGCCACATCTGCCGAGGTAGCACGTCGCATTTCAGAATCATCTGCTGGCTGCATGATGCACGGTCCGACCTTCATGGGGAATCCACTTGCCTGCGCAGTGGCCGTGGCCTCGACACGCCTCCTGCTTGACTCTCCGTGGCAGCAACGAATTGCAGAGATTGAGGCTATCATGAAAGAGCGATTGGAGGTGGCACGCTCATACCCCGGCGTCGACGACGTAAGAGTACTCGGAGGCATAGGTGTGATTCAGCTCAAGCGCCCCGTTGACCTCGCCCGCTTCCAGAAAAGATGTGTCGAAGAGGGAGTGTGGATACGCCCGTTCGGCCTCAACGCCTACATCATGCCCCCCTATCTGGCCGTCAGCGACACACAGCTCCATCGCCTCTGCGATGTGCTCCTGATGCTCGTCAGGGAGCAAGCTGAAGGTTAGGCTCTGCCCCTCTTTAAGACAGGTAAGTCAATTGCATCAGCAAAGTATTTATGCAAATATAAGTAGTTGTCTTGAAGAGGATTAATCGGCTTCACAACTCTACATATTGAAACTATCAACATTTGCAAAGAAATGGGAAAGACTACTGCTCCCGACAAAGCATACTCCGTCATTCTGGCAACTCTTGAGAAAGAGCATCGCCTGCGGACTATCCCGCCCGCTCCGCGCAAGTCGCGTATCGACCTGCTCAGCAACGACTACCTCGGTCTGGCAGCCGAGGCGGACAAATATGCCGATGAATTCCGGCTCCGTTTCCCCGATGCCCACTTCACTTCATCGGCCTCACGACTGCTGTCGAGAGCCAATAAATATCATAACCAGCTCGAAAAATATCTCGAGCATCTCTACCGTCGCCCTGCACTGCTCTTTAACTCGGGCTATCATGCAAATGTGGGCATAATCCAGGCGCTGGCTATTCCGGGTACCCTCTTTCTGGCCGATAAACTTGTACACGCCTCGGTCATCGACGGCATGCGACTCAGCGGCGCCGACTTCAAGCGATTCCCCCACAACGACATGAAGAAGCTTCAGCGCCTCGTCAAAGAGAACCACGACGCCTACGACCGCATCATAGTGCTCACCGAAAGCATCTTCAGTATGGATGGCGACATAGCCCCACTCGGCAAACTGGCCGACCTGAAGAAACAATATCCCAAAGTGATGCTCTACCTCGACGAGGCTCATGCCTTCGGGGTGCGCGGCAAGCGCGGACTCGGCTTAGCCGAAGAGACCGGACTTATCCGCCAGTTCGACATCATCATCGGCACTCTGGGCAAAGCGGCCGCCTCAGCCGGCGCATTCGCCATCACCTCGCCCGAGATGAAGCGTTACCTCATCAACACCGCCCGCAGCCTCATATTCTCTACCGCCATATCGCCGGCACAAGCGGCATGGTCAATCATGATGATAGAGAAAATTGTAGAACTCTCCGACCGACGCTTGCATTTACGCGAGCTTAGCACTAACTTTGTAAAGGAATTGTCGCGCCGGCTAAATTTTGAGTCCCCCTCGGAGACCCAGATTGTGCCGCTGATAATCGGCGATGCGGCCGAGGCCGTGCTGATGTCGGAATATCTGGCCTCAAAGGGATTCGATGCGCTGGCCATACGCCGCCCCACTGTGGCTGCAGGAAGCGAACGCATACGTTTCTCTCTCAATGCATTGCTGACTCAGAAAGACCTCGACCATCTTATCTCGGCAATCGGCCGATATAAGTGAGCCCGGCAACTGATCGACTTGAAGTCGGGATGCCGACATATACAAGTCGTCTAAACTATGCCGGGTCAGCGGCGAGGCGTGTATTGATTATTCACTGATAAGTATGAAAACCCGTCTGATATCTCATAATGAATCCAACTCCCGACTCATCCTGATTTTTGCAGGATGGAGCACAGACCCGGATTTCTATCTCGGACTCGAAGCACCGGGATGGGATATCATGGTGGTGTATGATTACGCTGATCTCTCACTTGACGCAAGTCCGCTGCGTGGATATTCTACGGTGTTTCTCGTAGCTTGGTCGCTGGGAGTGGCGGCTGCTGCCCACGCTGCCGCCGCAGTGCCTGAGATTGCAGGTGTCACTGCCGCATTCGCTGTCAATGGTACACTTCACCCTGTAGATGACTCCAAGGGTATACCGCTTGATATCTTCAATGGCACAGAGGCCACCCTCTCACCTCGTAATCTGACCCGCTTCCGCCGCCGGATGTCGTCGGCACGCGACCTCTATCAACTCCCGGCCGACTACATCGCAAGCGCTGAAAAGCTGGCCTCTGAGGCTTATATCTACCATTTGCGCCGCGAACTACGCAGCATCCGCGACGATGCCCACCCGGGCCAGCTTCCGTGGAGAAGGGTATACATCTCCGAATCTGACCGTATCTTCCCGCGCCAGGCGCAGCTGAACGCATGGAGCGGCTTGCAGCCCGACGCGCCTCAGATCATAACACTCAACGCCGGACACTATATCCCCCTGCAACGCATCATCACAGAAATCACACCCGACTACGAGCGCATCGGCCGCCGCTTCGCAGTGTCAATCGCCACCTACGACCACCACGCCGTGGCTCAAGAGAAGATTGCCTCACGCGTAGCCAGCCTTCTGCGTGATACTCTCGCAGCGCGGCAATCCACCCTCCCGTCGGCATCTGCTTCGGTCAGCCTGCTTGAAATCGGCCCCGGAAGCGGACGCCTGACTTCAAAGATAGCCGAATTCCTGACTCCCGATAAGGCTACATTTGTTGACCTGTACAAGGTAGGCCCCTTCAATCTCGCTGCAAATGAAGCCTATTATCAGGGTGATGCCGAAGAGTGGATGGAGACTCACCGGCAGATGAAATTCGATATCATCATCTCGGCAAGCACCATCCAGTGGTTTGTCAATCCAGCCCGCTTCTTCCAAAATGCCGTACAGATGCTCAATCCGGGAGGCCTGCTGGTTTGCTCATCATTCATAAAGGGGAATCTCGCCGAACTCGATGCCCTCAGACCCGCACCCCTCCTATATCATTCAGCCGATGAAATGCGCGCCATGATTCCGGCCGAACTTACCACACTGCTCACCGACACTGAGGATATCATCCTCACATTCAGCTCTCCGCGCGAAGCCCTGCTGCATCTCAAACTCACCGGCGTCGGTGGTGGTAGCCGCTCACTGACGCGCCATCTTCTCACAGCGCTCCCATCGGCTCCCACTCTCACCTACCGCCCCATCTACATCCTGGCCCGAAAATAATCATCCATACCCGAGCCCAATTAAGCCTATAGTCTTCAGTTTAATTCGCCAAACTGATGATATTTTTTGGCATATTGTCATTTTAATAATCTCACTCCTAAATATCTCTCATCATATGCGATACGCATGATTATCCAGACCCCCATAAACAATTAATATTGATAGCATACTCTATATTTTTGTTTACAGAATGAAAGACCGGTATTTTTTATATTGAATTATTTTACATATCTTTGTCATTGGATTGAGCGTCGAGAGTTTTTCCACGCATCGGCACTATCAGTTTGTAAGTATCACTAATGCGTGTAGATTCAAGCCTGCTGCAATCCGAGCCATTATTCGACTTATGGGTCTCAAGTTGCTGACCCTCGATTCCAACTATCAAACAACACTTTAAATTATGCACGATTTTACACGATTCTCTATGCTGACGGCTGTCATTGCTGCAGCCGGTGTCTCACTCTGTGCGAATGCAGCCACATCTGCCACGGCTCTGCCATCATCTCCCTCTACAGTCTATCTTACTGAAGTGCCGTCCGGCGCCGTAACCTCAACCATGGTCAAGGAGGGGGATGGATTCCTCAACATCAATTCGCAGCTTACCGTACTCCCGGCCAAGGGCTCGCTGACCAGTGTGGCGCGCGATGGTAATGATATCTACATCGGTCATCCGTTCAGCTGGCACTCCGTGCCCGGTCTGCTCAAGGGTCAGGTCGAGGGTGATAAGGCCACTTTCGCATTCCCGCAACTCGTCAACAGCTATGTCGATGACATCAACGGTGTGTTGACCCCGCAGCGTTTCTATGCCGTGGTCTGCGACATGGTCGTCAAGGGGAGCACCGCGAATATGGTGCCCACCGAGGCCCAGACCTACACATTCACCATCGGGGCCGACGGCTCACTGACTCCTGATGATCCCGAACTCTTCCTGGGTGAATATTACTTCTACGAAGGCGACTGGGACTGGACTCTCAACGGCGATTTCTATACCTCAATCACCCCCATCGCCGAGCAACCCGCGCAGGCTCCCGCCGATGCAGATTTCCAGCCGATGGTGCTCACCTGGCCCCACTCTATCGAGGGTTCGGTCCTCGCAGCCCCGGTGAGTGTGGCTTTTGATGGCGATGACTGCTATGTGAAGGGTATCGCCGTGGGCATAAAGGATCTCCCTGACGCTGTGGTCAAAGGCTCGAAAGAGGCCGACGGCACCTACAGTTTCCCGTCAAACCAGTATCTCGGCGAAAGCTGGCTCTACGGATTCACACAATATTTCATCACCGGCGATGCGCTGTATCAAGGCAACTCAGTGTCGTTCGAACCTCAGGCAGACATGGTATTCTCAGCCTCTGACACTGACGGCACACTTACATCCGACATGAGTTTCATCATCGCTCCCGCAGTACAGGAGGACCCCGAGGAACTTTACTATGAGAAGATATATCAGACACCCACAATGACTGCTGTGGCCGCCGATGCCAAAGTCACCAGTCTTGTAACTCCGGTCCTGATGCAATATTATCCTGCCGATGAGTATGTGCCGGCTGAGGAGATTGACTTCATGGTCAGCATGCTCTCAGCTGAAGGATGTCTGCTCGACATGAGCAAACTATACTTCGAGGTGTGGACCGACGACACCCCCTACACCTTCACCAAGGCCAACTACCCCTCGCTCAACGCCGACACCACACAGATACCCTTCGGATATTCCGACATGCAGGGCTTCGTCTACCAGACTGAACTGCTGCAGCAGGTGCTCGTTTTCAACCCGAAGTATGAGACTCTGCGTCTGCGCCTCGTATATAAACCTTCGGCCGATGAAACAATTTATTCCGATTATATCACTGTGCAGGATAAGTCGGGCGTAGATCTGACCCTCTCGGATGGTGAGGCCGTCGCTGGCTATTTCGACCTCCAGGGTCGTCCGGTGGTCAATCCGTCAGCCGGGCTCTACATACGCGCCATCCGCAAAGCCGATGGTTCAGTAAATTATCAGAAAGCTATCTGCCGCTGATATTCCCGTCCTCACGCCTCCACATTCCTGACTATCTCCACACACGCATATATGCCGCTCTGCGGCCCTCCGGTCGGCGGAGCGGCATACGCGTATTCCGATAATTCATCTAAACCAATGATATGAAAAAATTCTACCTACTGGCGCTGGCCGCAGCGACTGCCGCCTCCGCCCTGGCTACCGACCTCGAATTCTCCTACAACTACTCCAATGTAGCCCCGGGCTACTATGGCACAAAAAAGAAGGAGAATTATGATGTGGCCATCTGTATCGAGAATCCGGCATTGATCGGCACTAAAATCACAGGCGTAAAGGTGCAACTCCCCGGTGATGCAAGTCTTTACGCAGCCCCCTCGGCCTTCCTCACTTCCGAACTGGTCGTGGAGCGTGTGGATGGTGTGCGTGTCAATGTGCCCGACATCGCCTCTGTGGCCGGCTCTATCGCCGACGGTTATCTCACCGCCACCTTCGATGAGCCTTACACTCTCACCGCCGACCCCGTCTATGTGGGTTATTCGTTTGAGGTGAGCGAACTCCAGGAGGCCAGCAAGCTACCGGTGGCAATCGTGCCCGGCACCGACCCCAAAGGCTTCTTCTTCCACTCAAGCCGCACACAACTCAAATGGGCCGATTATTCTGAAAAGGATAATGGTATGCAGAGCGCCATGATAGTTCTGCTCGATGGCTCCTTCCCGACCTCTTCAGCGGGTGTGAGTCTGCCTCAGCGCACTGTGTTCCTGGCCGATAAGCCCGGAGAGTATAGCTTCGATGTGGTCAACGCCGGCTCCGACCCCATCTCTTCTGTAGCCTATTCATGGAGTGTGGCCGACCTCTCAGGCGAGGGTGAGTACACGTTTGAAACTCCCATACCCGCTTCACTCGGCTCCAAGGGTGCGGTGACTTTCGAACTCCCCGCCATCAGCGGAATCGGATATTATGACATCTCTGTGAAAATCGATAAGGTGAATGGCACTGCCAATATCAATGGTGGAGCTGAGGCCTCAAGCGCTCTGGCTATCTCAAGCATCATTCCCGTCAATCGTCCGCTGGTGGAGGAATACACCGGCCTGTGGTGCGGATGGTGTCCGCGAGGTTATGCAGCCCTTGAATACATGAAGGAGGAGGAGCCTGAAGATTTCGTGGCTGTGGCATGGCATAATTCTGATGCAATGGCTGTGACTTATTCTTTCCCCAATTCTCCACGCGGCCTGCCCGCAGCCTACATCAACCGCGACCTCTCGATTGATCCGGGCGAGATTCCCGCCTCATGGGAGACCTCACGCCAGAATATGGCCGATATCGCGCTCGACTGCACAGCCCGCTACACCGATGACACCAAATCGACTCTTGAGGCAACTGTCAATGTCATCTCTCTCTCCAATGTGGAGGATGCCGGATATACCGTAGGCTACATCCTCGTGGCCGACGGTCTGAAAGACCCCACATATATGCAGACCAACTATTACGCCGGAAATGCGGCACAGTCAGCTACACTTCCCGCACCCTGGGATGACGTGTTCCTCAATGGCGGTAGCCCCATCTTCGGTCTGGTCTATAATGATGTGGCCATCAACAATGAGTTTGCCGGTGGAATGCGCAATTCTCTCCCCTCTGACATCAAGGCTTTCGAGACAATGACTACCTCTGCCGAGTTCAATACAGCCGACTTCCGCTCAGTCTATCTCCGCCCCACCGATGATGAGCCCGACCTCAATGTCATCCCGGTAGATAAGGATAAGGTGCGCGTCATCGCTTACGTGATTGATGGCCAGGGGAAGGTCATCAACTCCGTATCTTCTGAATATCTCGGAGGTCCGGGTGTAGGTGTGTCAACTGTGGCTGCCGATAATGCCGCAGTTGTGGAGACCCGCTACTACGACCTTCAGGGACGCCTCGTGGCCAACCCGGCCGCTGGTCTCTTCATCAAGACCGAACGTCTGGCCGACGGTTCGCTCCGCACCACCAAGACAATCCTGCGCTAATACGAAGTAAGTGTCTCTCAAAAATAACGCATAGCTGTTTTTTGAGAGACACTTATCGATACAGCTGCCTTGTGCAGCCTGCACACATCTACACTGAGGGGAGCCCGCCATCCGGCCGGCTCCCCTCACTATTATAATCATAGTCTATCCCATAAACAGCGCCGGGCGTCACGCTGATGCGTGGCGCCCGGCCTTTATATTCAGTTGGGGAATTTATCAGATATTACTGCTTGCGGAGTGCAATCTCTTCGGGAGTCAGCTCAGGATCCACACCCCAGTTCTGGGCTGCGAGACGCTTGTAGTTGTTGTAGCGCCACTTGGCGTTATCCTCGGCTGCCTTGAAGAGCTCGGCAGCAGCTTCGGGATACATCTTCTGAACCGATGCGAAACGGACCTCACCTTTGAGGAATCCGGCGAACTTATCCCACTGCGGCTCCTTGCTGTCGAGCGAGAAGGGATTGTTGCCCTTGGCCTCCTCATCGGGGTTGTAGCGCCAGAGATGCCAGTAGCCGCACTCTACGGCCAGACGCTCCTCCTCCTGGCTGTGACCCATGCCTGCCTTCAGACCATGGTTGATACAGGGTGAGTAAGCGATGATCAGCGACGGTCCGTCGTAAGCCTCTGCCTCACGGATGGCCTTCAGTGTCTGTGCATTGTCGGCACCCATAGCCACCTGTGCCACATATACATAGCCGTAGGTAGTGGCGATAAGGCCGAGGTCTTTCTTACGGATGCGCTTGCCGGCAGCAGCAAATTTAGCGATTGCACCGATCGGGGTAGACTTCGAAGACTGGCCACCGGTGTTGGAATATACCTCGGTGTCGAGCACGAGGATATTCACATTCTTGCCCGATGCAATCACGTGGTCAAGACCACCGAAACCGATATCGTAGCTTGCGCCGTCGCCACCGATGATCCACTGGCTGCGCTTGGTGAGATAGTGCTTCAGATTGTAGACCTGCTTGCAGATGTCGCAATTGGCAGAATTAGCCTGAGCAAGCTCAGCCCACTTCTCGCCGGCCTCGCGCGACTTGGCAGCATCCTCCTTCACCTCAAGCCATGCAGCTGCGGCAGCCTTCACTTCGGGAGTGCAGCAATCGCAAGTCTGCGATTTGGCAGCAAGCTCCTCAAGGCGTGCACGCATCTTCTCATATGCGATGCGCATGCCGAGACCGAACTCGCAGAAGTCCTCGAAGAGTGAGTTAGCCCATGCAGGACCATGACCCTTCTCATCGGTGCAATAGGGAGTCGAGGGCACCGAACCTGAATAGATCGACGAGCAACCTGTAGCGTTAGCCACAATCTCGTGGTCGCCGAAGAGCTGGCTGACGAGCTTCAGATAGGGAGTCTCACCGCAACCTGAGCATGCACCTGAGAACTCAAACTTCGGAGTGGCAAACTGGCTGTTCTTCACATTCAGCTTGATGTCGACAAGATTCTGCTTCGAAGCCACCTCATTGACACAATACTCCCAGTTCTTCTCCTGGCCTAGCTGCGACTCGATGTGCTGCATCGAGAGAGCCTTCACGCCCTTCTTGCCCGGACATACATCCACACAGTTGCCGCAACCGAGGCAGTCGAGCACGTCGACCTGCTGCACGAAGCGCAGACCCTCGAAGCCCTTGCCGATGGCGGGGATTGAATGATCCTCACCGAAGGGAGCGGCTGCCATCTCTTCTGCATTGAGCAGGAACGGACGGATTGATGCGTGAGGACATACATATGCACACTTGTTGCACTGGATACAGTTGGCAGGATCCCATTCAGGCACGAATGCTGCCACACCACGCTTCTCATAGGCTGCTGTGCCCTGAGGCCATGTGCCGTCGGCACGATCGGCGAAGGTGCTCACAGGAAGCAGATGGCCATCCTGTGCGTTGATAGGCTTGACAACATTGGTGATGAATGCGGGTGCGTCGCTGTGGGCCGGTGCCTCATCGGGAAGCTCTGCCCATGCGGGATCCACATCAAGCTTATGATATTCCGAGCCACGATCGACTGCGGCATAGTTCATGTTGACGATATTCTCACCCTTCTTGCCATAGCTCTTGACGATGAATTTCTTCATCTGCTCTACGGCCAGGTCTACGGGAATCACCTCTGTGATGCGGAAGAATGCGCTCTGCAGGATGGTGTTGGTACGGTTGCCCAGACCAATCTCCTGTGCGATCTTCGATGCATTCATATAGTAGCAGGTGATGTTGTTCTTGGCAAGATATTTCTTCACGCGCACCGGAAGATTCTTGGCGAGTTCCTCACCCTCCCACACAGTGTTGAGAAGGAATGTGCCGCCGGGCAGCAGACCGCGGGTCACATCATACATATGCAGATATGCCTGTACGTGGCATGCCACGAAGTTAGGCGTATTCACGAAATATGTAGAGCGGATCGGCTCGTCGCCAAAACGCAGGTGCGAACAAGTGAAGCCACCTGACTTCTTCGAGTCATACTCGAAGTATGCCTGGCAATATTTGTCGGTGTTCTCGCCGATGATCTTCACAGAGTTCTTGTTGGCGCCCACTGTGCCGTCAGCACCGAGGCCATAGAACTTGGCTGAGAAGATGCTCTTGCCGCCGAGATGCATCTCTGGCAGCATGGGCAGAGAGTGGAAAGTCACGTCGTCGACGATGCCGATGGTGAAGTGGTTCTTGGGCTCGGGGAGCTCGAGATTCTCATACACGGCGAGAATCTGAGCAGGAGTTGTATCCTTTGAGCTCAGACCATAGCGACCACCTACGATAAGCGGGGCATTCTCCTTGCCGTAGAACACATCCTTGACATCAAGATAGAGGGGCTCGCCATTTGCGCCGGGCTCTTTGGTGCGGTCAAGCACAGCGATGCGCTTGGCTGTGGCGGGCACTGCTGCAAGGAAGTGCTTGGCTGAGAAGGGGCGGTAGAGGTGCACGCTCACCAGACCCACCTTCTTGCCCTGGGCACGAAGATAGTCGATAGTCTCCTGGATAGCCTGAGTCACCGAACCCATCGCGATGATTACATTCTCAGCCTCCGGGTCGCCGTAGTAGTCAAACAGACCATATTTGCGTCCTGTAATCTTGCTCACCTCGTTGAGATACTCCTCCACGATGGCCGGCACAGCCTCGTAGTATTTGTTGGAAGCCTCACGGTGCTGGAAGAATACGTCGGGGTTCTCGGCCATGCCGCGTGCCACCGGTGCATCGGGGTTGAGCGCACGGTTGCGGAACTCAGCCAGAGCCTCCTGGTCGACGAGGGCTGCGAGAGCCTCACCGTCAATCACCTCGATTTTCTGAATCTCATGCGATGTGCGGAAGCCGTCGAAGAAGTTGATGAAGGGCACTCGGCTCTTGATTGTAGAAAGGTGGGCTACGCCGGCGAGATCCATCACCTCCTGCACCGAACCCTCACAAAGCATTGCGAAGCCTGTCTGGCGAGCTGACATCACATCCTGATGGTCGCCGAAGATTGAAAGTGCGTGAGAGGCGATTGTACGCGCTGACACATGGAATACGCAGGGAAGAAGCTCGCCTGCAATCTTGTACATGTTGGGGATCATCAGAAGAAGACCCTGCGATGCAGTGTAGGTGGTGGTAAGCGCACCAGCCTGAAGCGAACCATGCACCGCGCCTGCGGCACCGGCCTCTGACTGCATCTCCTGCACAAGAACTGTCTCGCCGAACATGTTTTTTCTGCCTGCGGCGCTCCAGTCATCGACATATTCTGCCATAGTCGATGAGGGAGTGATGGGGTAGATGGCGGCTACCTCACTGAACATATAGCTCACGTGGGCTGCTGCCTGGTTGCCATCACAGGTCAGAAATTCTTTCTGTTTGCTCATAAGTATGTTAAGATTTTTTACTGTATGAAATGTTGCTATTTTAATACCTCCGGTACCTTGCCGGAGTCAATTTTGCAAAGTTACTAAAAAATCAGCGATTTCGGTGGATTTTAAGTCTTTTTTCGACAGTAATCAACCTGTTTGACCCCATTATTTATAATGATTCCAAATAGCCGACGCGGCGCTTCTCACCTTTTATCTTGCGGCTCTTGGCGGCGTCGATGATGGCGGGGGCGGCCTGGCGGCTTACGTTGACGAGGCTGTAGTGGTCGTAGACTGCTATGCGCCCTACATCTGAGCCGGGCAGTCCGACATCTTTCGTGATGAAGCCGAGTATGTCGCCTTTCGAGAGTTTCTCGCGCTTGCCGCCGCCGATGAATATTACTTCGCGTGAGTTGGCCAGGGGGCCGTCGGCTGATGCGTCGAGCGAGTAGTCTCCATCTGTGACCATGTAGTCTTTAAGCTCTTCGTCGGGGCCGGTGAGCAGATAGACGTTGCCGGCGTTGGCAACTCGGGCGGTACGGCCGTTGCGGTGGGTATAGGCTTCGGGGGTGAGGGGCAGGTGATAATGCACCACATTGCGCACCCCTTCGATATCGAGACCACGGGCGGCAAGGTCGGTGGCTACAAGTATCGGACGCGCTCCGGAATTGAATGCCTCGAGCGATGACTCGCGCTGGCGCTGGTCGAGAGCGCCATGATAGAGTGTACAGGCCACACCGCGCGAGCGCAGATAGGCATAGATGCGTTCGGCGCTCTCTCGATGGTTTACAAAAATAATCGTTCGCTCGGGCTCTTCGTGACCTTTCGAGAGGTTGCGCAGAAGCAGTAGCAGGCTGTCGAGTTTATCTTTGCCGTCGCTCTGCACCCGGCGCACCTCCATGCGGCTGCGCAGCTTGCGGTTGTTGTCGAGAAAATTGACCACTATCGGGTCTTTGACCGGCAAGAAGTCGGGCAGCGAGGGGGCATCGGTGGCTGAAGTGAGTATGATGCGGCTCACATTCTTAAGGCACTTGACTATCTTCGACATATCCTCCTCAAACCCGAGTTCGAGTGATTTGTCGAATTCGTCGAGCACGAGTATGCGGGTCGGAAGCACATCGATATTGCCTCGCTTGATATGGTCAAGGAGTCGGCCTGGAGTGGCTACAATGATATCGGGCACCACCCGCAGCGAGTTAATCTCATCCTCCACCTTGTGGCCACCGTACAGGGCGAGCACCCGGAAGGGACCGCCGATATTGCGGAGCACACCGGCTATCTGTGTCACCAGCTCACGGCTCGGGGCGATGACTATGGCCTGCAGGCGTCCGGTGGGGTCCTTCAACATTTTCAGCAGCGGCACACCGAAGGCCACTGTCTTGCCGCTGCCCGTAGGCGATAGCAATATCACATCTCGCTTCTCGGCGCATGCCTGAAGCATCTTCTCCTGCATCGGATTCAATTCTTCAATCCCCTCTTTTTGCGCGAGGAGAGTGCGTATCTCTTTCTCTTTCATATTGGTTATAACATTTTTCACCCCGCTTTTGCTCACGCGATCTACAGGGTCTATGCCGGTGGTGCCTGATGCCTCTTCCCCGGCTGTGACCTCTGCGCCTCAGCTTATCAGCGACCAGTCAAGTTTATGGTCAAAACGCCGGTGCAGCTCGGCGGCCAATATATGTATGTCGGAGTCTGAAAGGCGCCATTGCGTGCTGTCGCCGGCCACATCCAGCAGACCGCTGTCGGGCATCACACCCCCTCCATCTTTCTCTCCTTGAGCGCCGCATATCTGGGGATTGGCAGCAAGTATGGCCTCTGCCACATTGCGGGCGGCCTGCACTATCTGGCCATCGGTGGCAAGATTGGCAATCTTCAGATTGAAGGCTATGCCACTCTGCTGAGTACCCTCCATGTCGCCCGGGCCGCGCAACTGCAGGTCGGCCTCCGACACGAGGAATCCATCGGTCGTAGATGTCATAATATTAAGGCGTTTGCGGGTGATGGCGGCTATCTTATCTTTCGACATGAGTATACACCAGCTGCGGTCGGCACCGCGTCCCACACGCCCGCGCAGCTGATGCAGCTGCGAGAGTCCGAAGCGCTCGGCATTCTCTATGACCATCACTGTGGCGTTGGGCACATTCACTCCTACCTCTATCACTGTGGTAGCCACCATGATGCGCGAGCGGCCCTCCACGAATTTCTGCATCTGGTATTCTTTTTCGGAGGGTTTCATCTGGCCATGCACAAAGCTGACCTCCACATCCTTGAAGGTGTCGCGCACACGCTGCAGCCCATCTTCGAGGCTGCGGAGGTCGAGTTTCTCATTTTCATGAATGAGTGGATATACTATATATATCTGCCGCCCCTCCTGAAGCTGCCGCCAGATGTGGCGGTTTACCTCTGCGCGGTTGGCATCTGTACGCAGCCAGGTCTCGATGGGTTTGCGTCCGGGGGGAAGCTCATCGATTACTGACACATCGAGGTCGCCATATACTGTCATGGCAAGTGTGCGCGGTATCGGTGTGGCTGTCATGACGAGCACATGTGGTGGCACACTCCCTTTTCCCCACATCCGGGCTCTCTGCGCCACTCCGAATCGATGCTGCTCGTCGATCACGGCGAGCCCGAGCGTTTTGAATTCCACACGCTCTTCGAGCAGGGCGTGGGTGCCTACGATGATATGTATCTCGCCCGAGGCAAGGGCGGCAAGTATCTCGCGGCGCGCCTTGGCGCGGGTGCTGCCGGTGAGCAGGGCGGTGCGAAGCCCGATTTTTTCAGCCCACGAGCTGATTGTGGCATAGTGCTGGCCGGCGAGTATCTCGGTGGGGGCCATCAGGCACGACTGGAAGCCGTTGTCGGCGCTCATCAGCATCGACATGAAGGCCACCATCGTCTTGCCGCTGCCTACATCGCCCTGCAGCAGACGGTTCATCTGGCGCCCGGTGCGCATGTCGGCGCGTATCTCTTTGAGCACCCGCTTCTGGGCACCGGTGAGCTCAAAGGGTATGCATTCGGAGTAATAGTGGTTGAAGTAGTCGCCGATACGGCTGAAGATGTGGCCCTTGAGTTGATGGTTGCGGCGCTGTGAGTAGCGAAGTATCTGGAGCTCAAGATAGAAGAGTTCCTCAAATTTCATGCGCTGGCGGGCGCGCTGCAGGAGTTGGGTCTCTTCCGGAAAGTGAAGGGCTTTGTAGGTTTCGGATAGCGATGGGAAGCGATAGTGTGCCGTCACAGCCTGCGGCAAGGTCTCGGCTATGGTGGCAAAATTCTGGTGCGACAGCAGATTGCGCACGGCAGTCTGTATCACCCGCTGGGTTATGCCGCGGCGGCGCAATGCCTCGGTGAGTGAGTATATCCCCTGCAGTCCTGTCGGGGGACGCGTGGGGTCGTAGGCTTCAAGTTCGGGATGCGCCATCTGCCAGCCGCCGTTGTAGACTGTGGGCTTGCCAAACATCACGTATTCTGTCCCGCAGCGGTATATCTCGCGTAATTTGCTGATGCCGGCAAACCATATCGCCTCCATCATGCGGTGGCCGTCGGTAAATATGCCGCGCATGCGCTTCGACTTCCCCTCGCCCTCGATGATGAAGTTAACAAAATGACCGCGGATCTGCACCAACGGCATTTCCCCGGTCAGCTCTGATATCTGATAAAATTTGCTGCGGTCGACATATCTGAAGGGGTAATAGTCAAGCAGATCCTTGAAGCTTGAAATCTCGAGCTCGGAGGCCAGGAGCTTCGCCCGGGCCTCTCCTATACCTTTTAGATATTTTATTTCGGTCTCCTCAAATCTTCCCATAATCGCTTTGACTATCCTTATGAAGTCGTTTAAACTTATCGCTTGAGTTATGTAGCGGTAGAGGCTTTAGAATCCGCCTCATCTGCACTCATCTGAATGCGCCGGGCGAGCAAGGCTTCGGCAATAACGAAGTCATCTGCGTGGGTGACCTTTATATTGGCCGGCAATCCTTCATAGAGATTTATCTGCATTCCGGCATATTCTGCCACCGACGCATCATCTGTGAAGGCAGCTGCGCCACATTCGGCCAGCCCTTTGGCATAGGCCCGGCGTATGTCTTCGAGATAAAATATCTGTGGAGTCTGAACCTCCACATATTCAGCTCTGGGCACACTCTCACTGCGGCTCTCTGTCAGCGGCTCATCCAAATCGGTGAGGCGGCGCAACGAATTGACGCTCGCCAGCGCCGGAATCGCTCCGCAACCCTGCCGCAGGGCTTCGATGCCACGGCGTATCATGGGCGCCGTAAGCAAGGGGCGGGCACCGTCGTGAATCAGTACGACAACTTCCTGGGGTGAACCGGCTTGTGGCTTCTCTGCGGCTACATGCGACGCCACGCACTCAAGGCCGTTGGCCACCGATTCGCAACGCGTGGAGCCTCCATAAGTCATCAGGCACCCGATGCGCTCCGCCTCGGGCAGGTCGGCCATCAACCTTTGCCACAAATCTGCATAATCGGGATGCATCACGAGTACAATCCGCATCTGCGGGTCGGCCTCCATGAAGGTCTTGATTGACCACCATAGCAACGGCCGACCGCAGACACTGCGGAATTGCTTCGGCATATCGCCGCCGGCGCGGAGTCCCACGCCGCCGGCAAGTATGACTGCATATGATGCCATCGGCTTACATGTTCATGCCGCCGTCGACCTGGATAACCTGTCCGGTGACGTAGCTCGACATGTCAGAAGCCAGGAATGTGGCTACATTGGCGATATCCTCTACCTGACCGCCGCGACGCAACGGAATCTTGGCTGCCCACTCCTTGCGCACCTCTTCGGGGAGAGCTGCTGTCATGGCTGTCTCGATAAAGCCCGGGGCAATGGCGTTGGCGCGGATGCCGCGTGAACCCACCTCCTGGGCGATGCTCTTGGCAAGCGCGATAAGACCTGCCTTGGAGGCTGCGTAGTTTGACTGGCCGGCGTTGCCGTGCACACCCACCACTGAAGCCATGTTGATGATCGAACCACCCTTCTGACGAAGCATGATCGGAAGCACAGCGTGGATAAAGTTGAAGGCTGACTTGAGGTTGACTGCAATCACAGCGTCCCACTGAGCCTCTGTCATGCGCATCATCAGGCCATCTTTGGTGATGCCTGCGTTGTTGACGAGGATGTCGATATGACCAAAGTCTTTCTTAACATCTGCCACAACCTCTTCGGTCTGTGCGAAGTCAGCTGCATTGCTGGCGTAGCCTTTGCATTTCACGCCAAGTGCCTCAATCTCTTTTACTGTCTGCTCGCCATTCTCATCAATGACAAGGTCGGTGAAGGCTATGTCGGCGCCTTCAGATGCGAATTTCAGCGCAAGTGCCTTGCCGATGCCGCGTGCGGCGCCGGTGACAAGTGCTACCTTTCCTTCAAGAAGTTTCATATTGATTTTATTGTTTACTGTCAATCCTCCCGGCTATGCCGCGGCATAGACCGGGGAGATTATTCTATTTCTTTTTTTATGCTTCTCTGATTGAAGATATCTATTCTTCGGACTCAGGATATTTATTCTTCAGACTCAAGGTATCTATTCTTCAGCCTGCAGATCCGGGTGCGGAGTGCGGCCATATTTCGGTCAGTTCGTCTCGTGTGCGGGCCATATCCGGCAGAGCCACAGATCAGAACTTCACTATCACTGAGCCGCAGCTGTAGCCTCCGCCAAACACTATGAGTGCGGCGAGGTCGCCTGCCGAGAAGCGGTCGGTGTTCTGAGCGAGCACAAGCGGTGCGGAGGCGGCCCCGGTGTTGCCAAGTTCCTCGATGTTGTTGAGGAAGCGCTCGGCGGGAAGCTCAAGCTGATGCGCCACCTGCGCCACAATGCGTTTGTTGGCCTGATGGCAGATTACATGTTTCAGGTCGCTGCGCTCAAGACCCTGATGCTTCAGGATCTGATCGAGCGCATACACCATGTAGCGGCATGCGTAGAGAAATACATCGCGGCCATCGGGCATGGTGATACCCCCCTCTGCCGGACGCAGCTTCACTCCATCGGGACCTTTGCCGAGATGTCCGAGCCCTTCGGTGAATATCTCCACAACCTCGATATCATTCTCGCTCTGACGATCCTTGCTGACAAAATATGCCACCGCGCCATCACCCCAGAGATGTCCGCACTTAGGGTCAGATTCATTGCTGTAGTATGTATTGTGCTCGCTTGAGATAATCAGCGCCTTGCTGGCCTTGCCACTGGCGAAGTAACCCTCCACCACCTCCAGACCGTTGATAAACGATGAGCAGGCGGCCGAGCAGTACAAAGCTTTAGCCCCCTCGATGCCGTAATGGCGCTGGGCCACATGAGCCGTGGTGGCCACAGTGTCGTAGGCGCAATATTGCGCTGCCACTATCAAGTCTACATCCTTGATGTCATAGGGAAGTTTGCCAAGGGCATTCTCTATGGCCTCGATGGCCATCGTGTCGGATGTCTCGTCAGCGCCGGCCTTGGAGCGCGTCTTGATTCCCGTGCGCTGCTCAATCCAGTCTGCTGTCAGACCATTGACGTCGAGAAAATGGGCATTGTCCACTCTCCCTGCTGGAACGTAATATCCGGTGGCGTTTATATACATATCTATGTTTTAGTGTTGATTAGTTTCTTCTTTCATCCCGGCTCGTCGGCTTAGTCTGCGGGTAGACATATTGAATCTGACTCCGCAGCCTGGCTGCCTCGCGGACCGGCTTCTACAACTCCATCATCCCCGGGGTGGTCATCGCTTGATGATGCCTTTAAGCAGGATTCTCGAAAAATATTCTGCCAGCATCTCCTGGTCGATACCTTTGTCAGAAAGTGAGTCGCGGATATAGGTCACATCCAGACCCTGTATGGCATGTGTGACGATTACCGAGGTGTGATTGAGGTCGGTTATCTCGAACTCACCGTTCTGCACACCCTCCTCCAATATCTCGCGCAGCATGGCTATCTCCTTCTTCGAAATCAGCTTTCGCGCGCGGTCAACCTTACGCACATCTCTGAAGAAGCCGGCCCGCAGAGAACCATTGCGCGACACAATCTCGCGCATAGTCTCAAACCTCACCGCCACATACTCCTTCAGCTTCTCCTCAGCCGACACAGGCCGCGCCACGATGAGGCGCAGATTCATCATCAGCTTGTCTGACTCACTCTCCACTACCGCATTATAGATGTCACGCTTGTTCTTGAAATAAGTGTATATCGTGCGGCGCCCCTTGTCGGAAGCGGAGGCAATATCATTCATAGTGGTATTCTCCACACCCTTGCGGGCAAAGAGTTGCCTGGCCACCTCAATGAATTTATCTCTCGTTTTCGACACCATCTTCGTTTTCGTTTTAATTACCTTGCCGTAGAATCTATGCTCTATCAATGCGGCTCCAGTACCCACGTGGCACGCGGCATTACCGGTGCACAGCCTGCGGGCTCTCCCTGCTTGGCACGCGGCATTACCCGCATAACCAACGGCACTCACCTTTTCAAGCCGATGCCGCATAGAGATAATTCCCTCTGCAATAAAATGCAAATTTAATAAAAAATCGGATTATTACACAATTATTTTAAAGTTGTGCAAAAAATAATTTTTATTCACATATTCACTCCTATTATTTATTAAGCTAATAACATTAGTGTCCACTAAAAAATCATAAGAGTGCTTTGAAATTATTGATATTCAATT
>OFFB01001012.1_pt1 | contig 19607 bp, 8 predicted proteins | sample 1521281 | NCBI WGS metagenome assembly OFFB01 (sample SAMEA3504109, study PRJEB24116) | mouse gut metagenome | biome: mouse gut; feature: mouse-associated habitat; material: faeces | place: Denmark | collected 2011
AAAGCAGTCTTTATTTTTTGAAACAACAAATAATTAATAGTAAAGATTACTATTTTTAAGATTAAATTTTTGTTATTTTTTTGTATACAAATTATCTTTTGCATAGACAAAAAAATAGTAAAAGATAGGACAAATTTTTTATAAAAAAATTGTAATTTTTAATGCGAAAAAGTTTAAAAAAACAAGCCAATTTTTTTGGCAAAAATGAGTAAAATTTTTAGCTTAATTTTAAGTGTTTTTTTAGCAATTTTTTTGATAAAATTATGCCCAAAATTGTACGATTTTGTCCTACACTTTTGACAAGATTTTTGGGTGTAAAAAAGGCTATTTTTAAGATTAAAATCAACACAATAACTATGCATATTCACACTGCCAAATTGCCACAAATAACCAAAAATCGTGGTGTAATATCCAAAAAACTTGGATAAAAGAGCTGAGTTTTCATAAAATTGACAAATTTTAACAAAATTTTACTTAATGATATCAAAAATGTTAAAAACTGCGGTTTTTTGCACATAAAAATAGTAAATTTGATGCAATATTGTGTAAAACAAACTATCAAAAATCGGTATGTTTGCAAAATTCAATGATATTTACCAATTATTTTATTAAGTAAAATTATTAACCTGTACACCGAAAAATTCGGTTTAAACAGCAGTCAAATTATAACTAAAAGCTATTTTTAACCATATAATACCATATACGTGTAAAAATATAGTAGTTTTATGCTTGACACGCGATATTTTTATTTGATATAATATCCACATAAAAGCGCAATCAAAACACTTTTGCGCTGCTTGATTTTTTATAGTTAATAACTTAAACAAAATATGTTTTAAAAACCTACAAAAAATCGACACAAAACTTATCAAATAATCTTATGAGACAAAAAACTTTTTTTGCTAAAAATGATTATCAATCCCGCCCTTAATCAGGGCAAAGAAAATATTGAAAAAGGAGACATTGTCATGAAAAGAACTTTTGGAAAAAATATTGTTTTATTTATCCTAATTGTGTTATTCACACTTTGCATGGCTGTTGGTTGTACTACACTTAATGCAAATCCTGTTGCAGATACACAACCAGCAAACTCGTCAAGTTCTATTTCCTTGGGGTTAAGTAGCAATCACTTGCTTCCCGGGGAAACAGTTGATTTGATTATTACCGCAAAATTAAAGAATGACGGAGATAACTCAAACGACAAATGGGGCTCGGCAGATTTTTATATCAGCAGTAAAATTGCAGACAAACTTGAAGTTGTCAATGTAAATACCGGTGATGAAAAATTTAATAAAGGCACTTACGACATTAGTGGCGATTTTGCTTTGGAAAGCAAATACGACCCGGGTTTGAATGTTGAGGACGGAGAGGACTTTTTACATTTCGTAATGCCAGGTAAGGCTAATGTTGACCTAGTTTCCGCACAAGAAAACTTGGTTATCAAAATTAGACTTAAATTAGCTACAGATGCTACTAAAGGCGTAAATTTGGATTTGTTTGTAAAGGACAGCGCTGTCAATGCTATAACCGCTTGGGGTTACAGCGGCGATAACGACCTTTCTTACAACGGTGGCGGTGGCGGTTTGGATTTGACAAATGCTACAATTTCCGCAGAAGTAAGAGACCCTGAGGCAAATACAGATATTGAGTATATAAAAGTTGTTGAGGGTAAATTAGACGGAACTATCGGTGGCGATAAACCTACTAAATTTGAGGAAGGTATTGAGTTCCAAACTGTAGAAGGCAAAAAAGTCGGAGAAATGACTACTAATAGAGAAACCAAAGACAATTTTTACATTGTTGCTAAACCTCGTATAGATGGTTCTACTGTAGAAGTAAGTATAAGCGGTACCGTTTGCGCTAAAGTAGAAAACTATGACTATACATATAAAGTACCGCTAAACGGCGGTAATGCAGGCGTTACTTCTATTTCTGTTAAAGTAACTTCCGAAGATGGTAACGTTACTGAAACTTATACTGTTAAAGTTACTCAGTCTTATTTGGGTCTTGGCAAATTGGATGTTACTACAAACGAAACAGTTACTGTAGATGCAGATAAAAAAGGTTTGTCAAAAGATACTCCTGTAGAAGCAGGTCGTACAAACTTTAGCATTTTAGTACCGATGTCTAAGGATAAAGATAGTGCTCTTGTTAACGGCAGTGCTACTCAAGTGACTATTTCCCCTTCAATCATTGCAGGTTATGGTATAAATGACAATATTTCTATTAGTGCAACAAATTGTACTATTGAAAACGCTGTTACATCAGTAATTTCCGGCGGACAATTTATTGTTTCAAGCATAAATGACAATGCAAAAATCACAATGACTTTAACTAACTCTGCAAGTGGCACAACTACTCTTACCATCAATTTGGTACAAGTCGGTATCAGTACTGCTATTGACGGAACTTTCAACTTAATTAGTGATACAGACGATAAAACTCCAATCGAAGAGGCTGACAAAGTCGGTGGCGTTGACTATGCTTTCAAACTACCAAAAGAAAGTAAATATAAAGCTACTTTAAGTGCTGACCAAATCACTCTTGAAACCGGTGCTACATTTAAAGTATTCCTAGGCGAAACCGAAGTTGCAAAAAATGCAGACGGCGCTTATATGCTAGATGCTGTTACTCAAACTAATAGATATACTTTGAGAGTTATTTCTGCAGCAGGATGCATTGAAGAGTATGACCTTGAAGTTTCAAAAGAGGTTTTATCCGGTGCTATCGTAAGATTTGAATATAGTATTATTGACGACCATTGGGTTAAAGTATATGACAAAGACGGTGTAAACCCAGATACTACTATTACTGAGTTTGAATATAATAAAAACACTAGACACTTTACTCTTAACGCAAACATCAATACAACTACAGTTAAATTTAGATTTGCTATCACAGACTCCTCTGTTTTAGAAGGATTTGCCGGCGGTGTTGCAGTTGAAGGCAAAGATAAATATCTTGATTACGATACTTTTGAGTATTCTTACAACGACCTTAAGAGAGGTGTTAACACTAAGATTGTTACTGTAAGTGCAGCCGGTATTGGTAGCAATGCATACCACTTAGATGTTGTTATTACAGAAAGCGATTTCTCTATTACAAACATTCAATTTGGTAAAGATTCTGACAAAAACGACTATATTACATTTAATCCTGACACATTTGACTACGCATTTACAGTTCCTTACAAAACACATGAATTGAACTTGGATATTGATGCTAAAGGTGTAAGTACACTTGTTTATGTAAACGATGTTCAACTTGACCGTGAACAGAACCCAACAAACATGACTTCTCACCACAGCAAAATAGTTGCTTTGAGAAGTGCTACAACTACTACTTTCAAGATTACTTACAAAGGTACAGATGGTATTAACAAAGGCGACAAAACTTACACAATCACTATCAAACGTAATGCAGCAGATCCCGTAAATACTTTGAAAACTTTGGAAGTGTTTGTAAACGATGATGCAGTTGATGGTCAAAGACAAAACAACAAAATTACAGGTTTTGATCCTAATACTGCAAATTATCTAATTTCTTTAACTTCTACCGAGCTAAATCAAGTTTATATCAATGCTGAAGCAAGCGCAGATGTAGCTACAATCGACGGCTCTACAGGTTTTATTAATCTTAACGGCGTTGAAGAAGCTATTTATACATTTACTATAAGAGTTACTCCTGAAAACTCAGTATATGGCTCAGGCATTAAAACTTATACAATCAACATCAAAGTTAAAGAAAAAACTCAAGATAACGACAATGAAATGTACGACTTTAACTTTGTAGGCGATGATGGTAAAACTTATTTGAACTTTAAACATGGCGACAGCCAATCTCACAGAATTACAGTTCCTTACAATGTATCTGCATTTAAGATTTTTGCAAGCCATGCTGCTAAAGCAAGTTTGGAATTGAAATTGAATGATGTTTCATTTGAAGATTTGACTACTAATTTAGATGGTGCTTATGCTCTTGCAAGCGGTTCAAACACTATTACGGCTCAAGTTACTGCTGAAGACGGAAGCAAAGGCAGAATTTATACTATCGTAGTTGAGCGTGAAGCTGCTAATACTAACGCTACCCTAAAACAATTAGACGTTACTAACAATGCAGGTTCTTCTTTACTAAAAGTTGAAACAGGCAAATTCAATTACAAAGTTAATGTAAGCAACGGAAGTGTTGATAACAGACTTGTTATTAGACTTGCAACAAGTAACAACAAAGCTTTAATCACTGTTACTAAAAACGGCAAAATCGTAAGCAACGTAGATGCTGATGGTATCGAATTTGCATTAATAAATATTGAAGGCAGCGCAAACTTTGAAATTAAAAACATGGCTTGCGGTACAAGCGAAATATATACTATTTCAGTTGTTTCCGATGGTGTTACTCAAATTTACACATTAGAACTTACTCGTGCATCTAAAGCTCCTGTTTTGGAAAGCTTGCAAATCACTAAAGACGGCAACACTATTGCTGACTTGTTAGATAAAGATGGTAAGAAAATCGAGTTCTCTGCTGACGTATTCGAATATACAGTAAAAGTTGATTACAGCGTTGCAAACTTGACAGTTACAGGTAAAGTGCCTGATGGTATGACTCCAAGCAACTTGAATATCTACAAAACTATTGCAGGTTTGTTCGGCGACGATTATGGTACTCAAACTTTCACATTCTCTATCAAAAACGGTACTCTTTCAAATGAGTATACAATTAGAGTAATTAGAAATCAAAACCCTGACAAGAATGTAAATGTTGATTCAATCACATTTGGTAAGATTCCTACATTCGAGTTTGATAACAACACTGACTACCAAGGCTCTTATGTTGTAAAATATGGTGTTACTTCCCTTAACCCAATCGTTAAGGCAGCTAACGAAGGTGCAAAAGTTTCTTACAGATTAAATGGTGCAGATGTTACTGCTATCAATGGTTTGAAAGTTGGCAAAAACACTATTGACATTATCGTTACTGCTAATGACGGCGTTACAAAGAGAGTTATCACTTTGGAAGTTGTTCGTGAAGAAGCTGAAATTAGAGGTATTAACGTTTCTAACGTTGAAGATGGCAAACCAGTTGATACTAATATCACTGATTTGAGCAATAACTCATTCTCTTTCAATGTATCTAACGATATTAAGAATCTTGATGTAAAACTTCAACTTGAAGAAGGCTATACTTACAGCGTTAACAATGCTGCTCTTGAGGCCGGTAAGATGAACAAAGTTACGGTTGATATTAAAGACAGCAACAACACTGTTATCAGAACAATCGAACTTAACGTTTACCGTGATGCTGCTCCTGCAGATTACACAATGTGGTATATCATTGCCGGTGTACTTGGCGGACTTGCTCTTATCCTTTTGATTATTGCAATTATTGCTTTTGTAAAAGGCGGTAAAGGCGGCTCAAGAAGAAAAGGCAACATCAACGATATCGGTATCGGCGACTATGAATTAGACTAATTCAAATAGTTTAAAAACTAAAAAACACGGCTAGCAATAGCCGTGTTTTTGTATTAAAAAAATCTGCCCAAAAAGCAGATTTTTATTTTTTATAAATGTTTTTATTTTTTTATTATATTGTTTACGTTAAAGTATTTTTTGTTAGACTTTAACTTAATCGATAGATTGTATCAAATTTGCTGTAAAAGTGCAATATAAGGACACATTTGTAAATATATATTTATATTAAAGCAATTTCTTTTTATGAAGAACTATACCTACAACTATGCAAATAATTACCGTAACTACCGTGACAGCTAAAAAGCCCCACCACTTGCCTTCCCCGGGCACCCATGTATTCATACCCCAAATGCCTGAAATCAATGTAGGGATAGAAAGCAATAGTGTAATAGATGTCAAAATTTTCATTATGTTATTTTGGTTGTTGTTGATTATGTTTGCATAACCCTCCATAGTAACACTCAAAATCTCGCGGTATATGCCCGACATTTCTATTGCCTGTTGGTTTTCTACCGCAACATCTTCGATAAGCTCTTGGTCTTCCTCATACTTTACAATCGCAGTTGTTTTTATTAGCCTGTTGATAACAACGTCATTACCTTTTAAAGATGTACTGAAGTAGACTAGCGAGTTTTCCAAGTCAAGCAGTTGGAACAACTCCTTATTTCTTGTAGACTTATGTAGCTCCGTTTGAATCCTACCACTCGCCTTATCTATTTGTTTTAGGTATTGCAAATATTTTGTGCTTGCATTGTATAACGCTTGGAACAAAAACCTCGAACGTTTGTTTGTGGAAAAAGTTTTGACCCTGCCTAAAGTAAAATCTTTCATAACCGCAGTGTCTTTCAAACAAACTGTAACGGTAAATTTATCGGTCAAAATATACGCCAAAGGCAATGTAGAATACGAATAGTAGCCCTCTTCCTCTTCTTCGATAATTGGTATGTCAAACAACACCAATGAATAATTATCTTCTATCTCGATACGGGAACGCTCTTCGTCATCCAAAGGTGCTTTGATTGCAGACTCGTCAATTTCGGTTAACTTTGCTACACTTTCAATTTCCTTATCAGTGGGATTTACAAGTCTTATCCATTTGTTGTTAAGCATATCTCTGCTTGTTATATCGTTAAAATTGCCTTCAATTACCTTTTCTTTTTCGTCTGTATAAAATAATTGAATCATGATTATTACCTCCTTAAACCATTGTTTTTGCAGTGTCGTTTTTGCATAAAAATAGCGTGATATTTCTCACGCCACTACAAAAATCAAAATTTAAAGCAACAATCAGTTATTGCCGTGGCGTAGAACTATTAATTTGTTATTATTGCAACTATCACAATCCGCGTCCACTTTAATAACCTCCATATAATCGTCAAGCTTTTCTTTTTTACATATTACGCTGTAAAATCGTATTTTTGTGACAAATTTACACCTGCAATAAAAGATAAATTGACATTTTACAATACAATGATAACATTATTTTTTTTATTTGGCAACCTATTTATGCAACAAAATTAAATTTTAAAATATTTAAAACTGCAATAAACAAAAATGCACATTATTTGCAAACTGCGATTTACTTGCAAAACAATGTACATTTAGCTTGTTTTTTGCTTATCTTAAGCGATATAGTTGTTTATTCTTGTTACAAGATTTTCCAAACGAAGTTGGTCTGCCGTACTATTGTAGTTTGTTGAGGCAACACTCATAAGACCGTCCTTAAAAAGCTCTAAAAGCTCCTTAGAAGCACCACTTTCTATCAACCCTAAAACTACACGTCTAAGCTCGTCAATGCTGTCTACAGGCTTTTCTTGCGTCTTATTTTGCACCTTTTCGATTACTGCATTGCTTTCGCTTTCTTTAACACATCTGGAAACTACTTCCGAATAAATATGAGCATCCACATTTTTGTATTTGTTTGAAATAAAATACATTTGTAAAGCCATCACAATAAGCATACTTGCTCCGTAAAACAAGCTTACGGCTAGCCATAAATTGTTGCCGTCTAAAAAGAATGTTTCCAAAGCAATGGTAGCTATTGCAGCAATGGCACCTAAACCAAACACGCTTATATATGCTATGAAGGCGTTTGTACAACTTCTGTCGGCTGTACGGGTCAAACTTCTTTTTAAAGCAGTTTGATTATCTACCGATGGATTAAAAATAAACTTTATACAAGCTTTTTTTACAGCTGACGGCATTTGAGAAACACAAATTTTATTGAAATGTGTAAAATTGCCTTTTTGAATAACGCCGAATCTTGCTATAAAAAGCTTTATCCTTTTAAATGCTTTTGCAAGCCTTATTTCACTGCTGGCAGTGCCATTTACTACCAAAGTAATTACTGCCGAAATTGTGAACACCGCAAATAGTGCCACTGCCATTGTTGTTCCGTTTATTATATCTCCCCAATAAAAGTCGCCACCGTTAAACACGTCGACAAAGTTTTTTAATTGGTATAAAAAAGAATCGTACCACATATTTTTTCTCTCCTAAAATTGTATTATGTAGTACGATTTTTAATTTTAATATCGATTTTTAATGGTTTATTTATGTTTAACTATCTTTTTTACAATTCTATATCCACGATTTCGTTTCTGCCGATTACTATTAGCACTGCTCTATCGACTTTTCTCCCCAAACATTTTTGCACTGCTTTTGCATATAGCTCGATTTGTTTTTTATACCGCTCTTTTAGCACTTGCGCACTCTCATCCGTCTTTTTGTAATCGGCAATCCAAACTTGCTCGCCGACTATCAAAAGGTCGATAGCGCCATGCAAAAATATCTTGTCCTCAATAGTTGTGTCCATTACCTCATTTGCATTTACATAAAGGGTAAATTCCTGCTCCCTGTAAAAACGATTTTTTTCAGCGTATTCTATGACAGGATTATTCATTATTGCAACAATCTCGGGTATGTCAATTTCTATTAGCTCTTCCTCAAGTAAAACTCCATTATTTACAAGTCGTTTAAGCTCACTTTGCACCTGTGCGCATGTTTTGGCTGAAAAATCTATATTTTCAAGTACCGCGTGGTAGCATGTGCCTCTCTTTGCCTTGTCGAAGTCTGTCGAAACATTTTCGTTATCAACTACGATTTCGTCATCTTCCACAAAGGTATTTGATGAGCTACCTTGTTTATTTATCTCCGTTACCGTATGTTTTATACTTAAATTTTCAGCTTTTTTTGTCTTATACTCAAAATTTAGATATTTGTCGATTATTGGGATATTTTCTCCTTGATATTTTTTGAAAGAATACCTTTGCATTATATCCGCTTTTTTTAGCTCCTCGCTATGAAAAGTTATCCTATCCTGCATTTCTTGGTTTTGACTTGCGGCTATAAGTACCCAATCCAAAAAACTATCTACCTTAAACGGATTTTTTGCAAACAAATCTTTTTGTTTTGCAGTGCCTGTCAAAATTACGTGGTTTTTAGGCCTTGTAAGTGCAACATAAAACAATCGCATTGCCTCTGACTTATCATCCATTTGATTTTTTTCCGTCAAAATATCAAACGCTAAGTTTCGCTTTGCAACCATTTTTTCTTCGTCAAAATAGTTGATTGCAATGCCGGAATCCTTATTTATCAAAAGTTTAGGCAAAAATCCGCTCTTCATAATAAGAGGTTTTTCGATATTGCAAACAAATACTACAGGAAACTCCAAGCCTTTGCTTTTATGGATTGTCATAGCCTTTACGGTATTACCTTTTGCACCGCTTTTTATTTCCATTTTGCCGCTATCCAAAGTCGCTACATATTCGTTTAAACTACAATCTAATGACAAATCGTTTAAACTATCCAAATAGGTCTTAACTGCGGATAATTTATAGTCTCCGCCATCTTGTGTCAAAACATATTTGTCAAATCCGTAGGAGTAAACAATATACTCTGCAAGTTCTTTTATGCTCATATACGAGCTTTTTAAACGCAAGTGTGCAAGCATTTCATACAGTTTTTGGATATCCTTATTATTTTCCCTCTCCGCCTGCACGGCACACCAAAAATACTCGTCGTTAGGCGAGGTTGCCTTTATATCCAACAAATCGTCGTAATCCATACCTACCCAAAAGCTGACCAAAACAGCTGCAAGCGAATAGTCCTGCATATCGTTTACAACAAGCCTTAATATATCTTTTATAATTTCAACCTCGTACACACCCTCCGCCTTAAGCAAAGGGGCAATATCTATAGGTATCAAGTTGTCTTGTATTGCTTTTACGATTTCTCGCACATTATCCGTACCTGTACGCGATAGCACAGCAATGTCCGAAAAATTAACTTTTCTTACATCTTGGATTTCGGGGTCGTAAATTGTATATGATTGCACTATTTCCTTTATTTTTTTTGCAATGTACAATCCCTCTTTGTAGGACGGAGACAGGCATTTATCTTGTGGCTCATCCTCTTTTACGGAGTACACTTTGTCAAAAGTTTGAATGACTTTTTCCTTTTCTTCTTCCTCTTTATCAAAAATATGTATTTCGTATGAGGGTTTTACAGGAGATACTTTATAGTCTGCTCCGTACCGCAATTTATCGGTATTTTTGTAATCAATGCCGCCGAAATTTTTGGTCATAATTACATTAAAAATATCATTTACAAAATCAACAATACCCTTATCGCTACGATAATTAAAATCTAGCATTACAGTTTCGCCGTGAGTTGGATTCACATTGTAATCGTTAAATTTTTCAAGCAAAATTTTAGGCTCGGATAACCTAAAGCGATAAATACTTTGCTTGCTATCGCCCACCATAAACAAGTTATTTCCGTTTGAAATATTTGTATAAATATCTTCCTGAGCATAGTTGGTATCTTGGTACTCATCTACGCAAATATAATCGTATCTATTGCTAATTTCCCGCTGAATATCGGTACTATTTAGCAATTTTATTAAATTTGCGGTAAAATCGGTAAAGTCAAATTTGCCACTATCCGACTTGCTTTCGTTGTAAATTTCACGCGTTTTTTTGTACAAATCTATAAGTAAGGTTATGTCTCGGATAGTGTTTTTGTGCAGTTCTTGCACTAAGGAAATATCCTTTGCAAACATCTTTTTAAGCCATTTGATTTGCTCTTTTATTATCTCGTTACACTCTTTGTATTTTGCCCAATCTATATCGTATTTCTTACTCTCGCGCTGTTTACTTACAAGTTCATAAGAATTTATAAGCATATAAAATTTGTTATATGTATTTGTATTTTTTAGCGACTTAAAAAACTCAAGCGAGCTTGAATATACCGTTTGCTTATCATCATAGCCAGCAAAGATATCTACTATGCTTGTAAACAATTCTATTACATAGTCCAATCTTATATTTGCCATTTCAAACAAACTGTCCATCAAACTTGACTTGTTGATATCCTGCGTATACACCCCGCCTATAACTTTATCCAGCCACTTCATACCGCCTGCTTGGGTGGAAACATAATTGTGGATAATTTGGACATGCTCCAACAATTTATCGTCCCCGCCGAACTTTAAGGATAGTTCAAAAATTTCACCGTTTTGCAAGTTTTTAAATTGCTCAAGTGCGCTTTTAAAGCTTTTACTGAACAATATATTTTTTTCAACTTCTCCCAAAATATCACTGTTTGGAGAAATGCCTAAAATTTGAAAAAATTCACTCGATGCCTGCTTGCAATACGAGTCGTTAGTTATGATATTGCAAAATGGTAGTCTATCGATTTGTTGCTTGATAAACTCTTTTGCGTTGCAATCTTCTTTCCCCAATCTTTCAACAAGTTTTTTGTACATTTTTCCGCGTATTTCCGCTGCGATGGAATTGTTGAATGCCAAAATAACTATTCGGTCGATAGGAGTGCCTTCTTCTATAATTCTAAGTACTCGCTCAAGCATAACAGTGGTTTTTCCACTGCCGGCAGAGGCAGATACTATCATGTTACCTGCTCTGTGGTTGATTATTCGCTCTTGTTCGGGATTAAACTTAATTTTTGCCATTATCATCCCCACCTTTTACCGCAAAATTACTCGCCGTGTACTTAACTCTTTTATTTTTAGGATTGTTTTTATTAAGGCAAATCAAACCAAACTCACAATTATCGCAATTTGTCGGCTTTGCCTCTATGTATCCGCTTTCAATTTCTTGTATAGCGTTTGCCACTACCTTATCAGCATACTCCCTTAAAATACGCAAATCGTCTTTACTCAACAAGCCTTTGCCCGACACATTGCCATCCTTTGTGATGCCAATAGGCAAAGAAGATATGTTTTTATCATTAAACTTGTTATCAAAATGTTCAAAAACACCTTGCAAATCACGTACTAAACCGGAATATGCAAACACTCCGCTCGCATCCTCGTTGGAATATGAATACGGCAACGGCATATAAAGCAATGCAAACGGCTCACATTGTATTTTTGAACAATATGCATTCAAATATATCAACAACTGTACTCTCTCGCCGTAATACACTTCCTTTAAGCCATAACTTACCGAACGTTTGGACTTGTAGTCCACAATTGCAATGTAATCGCCATAGCTGTCGATTCTGTCTATTTTACCTCTGATATTGTAAGTATTATCCTCTGTTTTAAGCTCATACGGAGGCAAGTCGGAATACTCGAAACCGAAATTCAGTTCGGTATTTTTAGTTTTAAATTCCGTCCTCTTTGCAATTTGCGCTAGCTTGTTTAAAATATATTTTACTTTTTTAAACAAGGAATTTTCAAGCACGGTTTTGCTGTTTGACATACCTATGGACTCAAACTCCGTTTCCGCTAAACTTTCGTTGCATAAGCTATCCGCAATTATATTTATCTCCTGCTCTGAAATATCAAAGTTCTTATACCGCCTAAAAAATTTTTCCAAAATCCTGTGTATAAATGTGCCTACAGTCAAAACGTCTAAGCCGCTTTTTTGCACTTTTGTCAATCCCAATGTTTTTTCGCAAAAAAACTTAAATGGACAATCAAAATATCTTTCCACCGCCGAAATACTCGCAAAAGTTTTGCCATTCTTTTTGCTCCATGCCAAACTATTAGGCTTTACAAACTTAAAATCTTTTTTCTTTATGATATTTTGATAACTATACTCTCCCTCTAAGCGTGTATACAAATAGTCAAAGAACCTTTCGTCACCGTTTACAATGCCTCTCATTCTTTCGCTATAATAGTGTGATAACTCCGCTTTTGCGTTTGATTTAGTACCGATTTTCATAGCGTAATTGCCAATATCCATATCAATTTTGTTATTATCTTGAATAAATGGCACAGCTTTAATATCAAGCAACTCGCAAATGTTTTTTACAAAAAGCGATGGCTCGCCTATTGCTTGATTATAGGATACTACAACTTTTTTGCCTTTCGATACAAGTTGCAATGTTTCAAATTTAGCATTATAATTTTGTTCGTATAAGTTAGGTTTAAAATGAACGCCATTGTTTGCGAGTCTTTCTACATCACTATAAGTAAATATACCAATATTGTTTTTTTCTGAGGTAATAACCCCGTCGTTTGCGCCCATAATGTACAATATATCCGCTTTATCAATTTGCATGCTGTCGTTTGTTACAAGCACATTATCCACATACCTTTTGCTTATACCGATTTTGGTGTTTTTTATTATATCGATTAATGAGTTGTATATATCTATGTTGTCGCTATAGCTTGACATTTGCACTAAATTATCCAAAATACTGTTTATCTTACGCATAGCAAGCTCTGCAACTTGCCTTACATCAGTGCCGTCTGTCACAACAAGTTTGTTTAAATATATAGTATAAATATCGCCTGTTACGCAGGATACCAACTCCTGCATATTTGCTATTTTGCTAATGTTCTCCGCACTGCAATCAAAAAAGGAAAGTTTTTCACTCAGTATATCGTAAACAACTTTTGCACGCTCGTAAAAAATGTCCTTACTACCAATATCAAAACCGCTAACAAAGCTATTTGCACTTAAATTATATTTAATGGCATACAACTCGAATTTGTTAAAGTCCTCCGCACAAATGTCAAGTAAAATATTTTTAGCAAATGTTAGCACCTTGCTTATTTCGTAGTTGCTTTTTACGGCATTTATTCCATCAATCAGCAATTTTGCTATTGCAAAAGAAGAAAGTTCTTTTTCATCCTGCAAACAATATGGTATTTCAAAAATTTCAAATTGTCTTTTTATATCGCCTTTATAACTTTTCAAATCGGGACAAAAAACTGCAATATCTTTATAACGCATGTTATTTTCCACAATTTCTTTCCTAATTTCGCGACATACCCCTTTTACTTCCAAGCACACTGTGTCCGCACACCTTATGCTTATATTACGGGGCTGTTCGTTCGCACTATTATTAAACCCAAATAAATTATCAAGCAACAACTCAATATCTTGAGTATACACCTCATACTGTTCGCAAATCTCCGCTTTTATATTAAATTTATTGCAAATATCCTCCGAAAACCGAGGGTAAATGCGTTTATTTTCCCCTTTTGGGTTAGCAATACCATAAAAATAAAGATTATATCCACACTCTCCCAAAGCATTGATAAGCCTTGTCTCTTCCTCACTTAAGGTACTAAAACCATATACGAAAAAATTGCTACCTGCAAAATATCCGCTTTTTATGTTTTGAACTAAATTATTTATTAATATGTGATTATTGGCAAATTTGCCGTCTAAGCACTTATAGTATATCTCATACAACTCAGCAATATCTTCCGCTTTGGCACCAAGTATACCGCCAAGATTTACGCCTGCCGACTTCAAATTTTGCGGAGAAACACAACTCTTTGCAAGGATAGCCAATACGCCGTACAATTCCCTTTCCGCACTATCATTTCCAACTATTTTATAAAAAGATTTTAAGTTGTTTTTGCATTTTTTTAGTATACTTTTAAAAATTAACAAACCTTGCTCGTCGGTAATATATTTTTGAGCAAATCCGGCCGTTTGTTTTGCAAGCGTGACAAAATCAAGCACTTTTAAATTAAAAATGCCGTCCTTATCAAGAGCTTTCATGATTTGGTTTTTGATATATAATGCCTTGCCGTTTGGTACTATTACATAATTTGTAGTATCAAGCGACAAATTTTTGCCAAACTCTTTTGCCAAACTTTGCAATGAGGAAAAATATGATTTCCCGCAAATTACCTTAAATGCCATACCGTCTCCTGCAATTTTTATATTTTTAGGTAATAATTTATTATAACACGAATTATGCCGCCTTACAAGGCTATTTTTAAATATTTTTATATTATAGCACTAAAGTTATTTAAACAGTTGCAAGCGTTTTGCAATTATGGTATAATAAACTTACAATATGTAAAAATATTATGGTTTTTTGGCAATAATCAAAATAATCATTTTATCAAATAGAGGTATTCATGAAAAAAAAGATATTAATGTTTATTCTTGTAATAGGCATACTTGCAGTTGTACTTGCAGGATGTATAAGCAAACCGCCACACAAGATTTTTTCCGACCCATGGCTTGATTATGAAAAAATCACTTATGATGTAACAAGGACTTTAAACGACAATACAACTAAAATAAAAGGAACTAGCACAATCATTACGGAAAGAGTTACCGATGGCAATGTTAAAGTTGGAGAACGTGATATCAATGGTTTTTCGGGCACTTATGTGGAAATAAACACACAGCTTGAAGATGGCAGCATTATGATAGCTCAAGTTGCATTTAAGTCTTCTTTTGAGCCGATTGCTAGCTATAAAAATATTAACATAAAAGGTTATGAAGGCAACAGCCCCGAAAAGGATATTAATCAAGTAACAAACATTTATTACGCAGACGAAAAATGTTACTATGACACAGATTTTGATGGCGTAAAAACATCCGGTAATGTTAAAGTAGGCAAATGGATTAAAACACCTTATTATGACAATTTAATGTTATATCATATCGCAAGAAGTAGCTATATCAGCAACAGTTTTTCCTCACTTACAACCAAAGTTTTGAGTACGGGCGATTTTAAAATGAAAACCTTAACAGTATCGGGCTCTGCAATAAACCAAGAGATTAAGATTTTCGGCGAAGAGGGTGCGGTTATTAAAGCAGATTTGGTTTCGATATCATTAAACCAAACATTCCCCGGCAGCGGAACTCCAATGACCGTTTTGCTATCTCGCGAAATTAAGGAAGATTACAACGGACTAAATTTAAATTCGGATAGAATCCCTTTGATAATAACCGAAGGTAAAATGGAATATAGGATATCTGCTTATACTTCTCAAAAATAAAAATACAGCAACCGATAAATCGCACTTTCCATAGGGAATTAAGAAACTAAATTATTAAGAGTTATACTTTCAAGCAAGGACAAAAGCTCTCGAACGATATGTTCGAGAGCTTTTTACTGCAAACCATTTACAAAGATAAATTGAAATTTATCGTTCAAATCTAGAAATAAACAATTCTATATTTTTATCTTGCAAAAGTTCATAATTCTTTTCAATCGTTTCAATCGGCATATCCCACCATTTAAGTTTTAACAGTCGTTCAATCGTGTTGCTGTCAAATCGTCTTTTAACTACATTTGCAGGATTGCCTACCGCTATGGAATACGGCGGAATATCTTTTGCCACAACAGCATTCGCGCCTATGATACATCCGTCGCCTACCTTAACTCCGGGCATAATAGTAACATTTTGCCCAATCCAAACATCATTTCCTATAACGGTATCACTTTTATGCGGAACAATATCGTTGGGTATCGTCGGTTTGTTTTCTATAAATATGCCGAAAGGAAACGCCGAAATACCGTTCATAGGGTGATTTGCGCCGTTCATAATAAATTCAATTCCTTTTGCAATGCTGCAAAACTTTCCTATAATGAGTTTATCGCCTAAATGCGGATAAAAATGTGTGACGTGATTTTCAAAATCTTCTCCACCCGAACGAATATCGTCATAATAGGTATAATCCCCGACAATAATATTCGGATTTGTTATTATATTTTTTATATAACAAAGCGAAGGAACTTTTGGTTGAGGATGTATTTCATCTTTGTTTTTGAATAATAGATTCATTGAAAATAATTCTCCGTTAAATTACTGTTTATCGTACAATTATTATATCACGAAAAATGAAAGAGCGCAACTGATTGAATTTTGCGGGAAATATAAAACATATCAATATCTCACTAGGCTACGAGTAGCCTAGTTCGTCCACGAAAAAAAGTACAGAAAAGGCACAGCTTGACGCTATGTCTAAATCTTTTTATTTGCGTTTTATTATATTCCCTATGGGAATTACGGCAAATCGGTTGCTTTTTTATTTGGCATTTTATAAGCTCACTTTGCAACTAACGAAAGTTAAATTTTATATATATTATTTTATATTATCGGAAGCTGTCGTCAAGCGACACGAAGTGGCATTTGACAGCAGCGATTGTTAATTCAAACTAGAAGTGCTTGTGATAACAAGCTATATTGCGACAGCAATATAAAATTTTAATGCTAATTAAAATTTACTCCTATAGTTTATATTATCGGAAGCTGTCGTCAAGCAGCCCGCAGGGATATTTGACAGCAACTTATGGTAGTTCAAATTGTCTCGGACTTGATTTATCAAGTAAAAAGCGACAGCTTTTATTTAAATTTGAGTTTTCTCAAATTTAACGACACCTAATTTGTATTAAAACAATATTACAAATAAATTTAACCCATATACAAAAAGCACTGCAAATTGCAGTGCCTTTTTTTGTTTTATAACATTTAAATTATGGTTTGATTATAATTTTAGCGTAAGCCTCTTTAATATCTGTTTTACCTTTACTTGTAGCTTTAAGCAATACTCTGTCAGTGCCCTCAAAAGCTCTTACCATGTAAGAAGATACACCGCCGATAGTCTTAGATTCGCTGTAATTAATAATGTCTCCACCTTTAATTGACAAAGTAATTCTCTCGCCGTCACGGCTAACAATATTACCCTTATCATTAATCAATGCAACATGAACAAACACAAAGTCTCTTTCATCATTTGCTAGTGCTATGCCACCGTAATCAACAAATATCCTTAACTTATAAGCTGTTTCAGTATTATCAACACTCATACTTCTAACGATTTGTCCGTCAATTAAACCATCGATTCTTACAGACTTATCGCCTACTTTCTTCAAGCTATCGCCCAACGATACAGGTGGATGAGCCAAAAACTCGTTGTTACCCATATTGATTTGTTGTTTTATAAATTCTGCATACTCCATTTTTTGAGTTGTTTTGAACTCAGGCATATAATAAGGAGTAGTAGCACCTTTTTTAACAGGATAAGTTGCTGTCAACTCATCATTTACATAAACTTTGATAGTATCGCAGTTAGTATAAACTTGCATATTGTCAATTAAAGTTGCTAGCTTTGGATGAGGTATATAAACCATAGGTTTAGCCTCAACATCTTGTGATTGGAAGAAATAATAAGCAGTCTTTGGCAAACGATACTCGTTCATCAAGCCCATTACTACTTTATCCTTACCATTAGAATAGTCCACGTCTTGAGCAATAATTGCACCTATTGTATTTGCGTGGTTTGCATTTTGGTTAAGAACGAATTGATAAGCCCAAGCTTGTTCTGCCATTTTTTGCTCATTGGAAAGCTTTTTATCTTTTTTATCATATTTATATGCATCACTACCAAAACTTCCGATTAAGTATGCAGGCATACCAGGCAAGTTTTCAGGTATTCTGAATTGCTCGCTATAATTACAGTAAGCAATATCATATCCCAAAGTAGTTGCAGTTTCCGGTCTTGTGGAAACATCTCCGATAATTAACGGTGCTTTGCCATGAGGGAAAGCTGCTTTTAAAGTTGCGATACAATCCTTAATCAAGTCGTCGGTCAAGCCGTCTTTAGCAGTAAAATCGCCAATCGACGCCTCCCACATTGCTATGCTAGTATTATTCCTATCGCGGTAAGCAAGTTCGGAGAAGGTATTGATTACGCTCTTTTTAAACTCGTCTGTGTTGTAAAAACTTCCGTTATTTGGTACACAGTTGATAACAATCATACCCAATGTATCGCAAGCTTCGTAAAACTCCTTAGATGCAGGATAATTTACCAATCTTATTGTGTTAAATCCGGCATTTTTAAGTTTTAGTACTTCTCGGAACTCAGCTCTGCGAGAAGTAGCCATACCGATAATAGGATATACTTGATGGTGGCAAACACCCTTGATTTTTGTTTCTTCCCCATTGACATAGAACTTGCCGTCTTTAACAGAGTACTCACGCAAGCCTTTCTTGTAAATTCTATGGTCAACAACCACAAACTCACCCGTTACTAAATCTCTTGAGAATAATTCAAGTCTCAAATAATACATGTAAGGGAATTCAGGCGACCATAAAATAGCATCTGGAACAGGTACTTTAACCATAAATCCGTCCTGTTTTACGTCTGCATTATATTTGAATTTTGTACGGGAAATAATATTTTTAGCACTGTCTGCAAGAGTAGCTATGATATACATATCGTTTGGAGTGTCGATAAAATTGATTTGACAATCCGCACAGAAATAGTATGTTGGAACGCCATCCTCAATAGCTTTTTCTTGATAAACAAAACAGTTATCATGACACTCGTTTTCATTATAAGTTGCAGTAAAACTTTCTTTCTCGATAATGTTCAACCACACATCTCTTATAATGCCGACAAAGTTTTCATATAAGTTTTTATTAGTTTTTGCACAACCTAAAATATTGTTGTTAGGGTTGTTATCAACAATAATTATAAGTTTATTTTTTTCATTAAAAAGTACTACATCGGTAATGTCAACATAGAAAGGCAAAAAGCTACCCTTATGCTCCCCTAATTTCCTGCCGTTAAGTTCGATAGTACAGTTAGTGCAAATACCCTCGAATTCCAAAACATAACGTCTCTTTTTTGCTGCTTCCGCATCGCCCTTTTTAGCATTGATTTTAAATTGTTTAGTAAACCTTACCTTTTTCTTGCCGTTCTTTTTACCACCTTCGGCAGAATAGGCGTACGGAATGCTGATATTTTCCCTGCTTTTATCTTTTTTACTCTTTACATTCCAGTTTTCTACGATATTAATCCTCATAATTACCTACCATAAAAGATATTATTTTCTTCATTATACCACAATGCGTATATTAAAGCAATAATATTTTTAATTTTTATATAATAAAATAAGTTT
>OFFB01001026.1_pt1 | contig 19380 bp, 13 predicted proteins | sample 1521281 | NCBI WGS metagenome assembly OFFB01 (sample SAMEA3504109, study PRJEB24116) | mouse gut metagenome | biome: mouse gut; feature: mouse-associated habitat; material: faeces | place: Denmark | collected 2011
CGGGGGTTGACTCCCCGGCCGCTCAACTGTGTATTCTGCGGTGTACCTTTGCCAAATTGGACGCTAAATGGACGCTAAAACCGATTTTTCACCCCAGCCGGAAGAAAAGGAAAAACCCCGTAACCGTTGGCTTGATAGTGATAAGGAACTAAATTCACTCATCACTATCAGCTGATGGTTTCGGAGTGCATACGGACAGCCCGTCTGATTCTTGGCATGGATTCAGACGGGCTGTTTTTTAACAATATGGATACGTACTGGTTACCTGTGCTTACAATTATTCATGCCAAACCACCACTATATTCTCCCTTGATACGTCTATATTTGTATGCTGATTGCGAATCGCATTACATTAAGCTGAAGGCCGCAGGCGGCGTAAAGATCAACGCTTGAGACTTCTCTTCCTCCAATAACCATCAAGGAATCGTTCAGCGTGCGGTGTACTATAACCTTGAAGGTCGCATTCTGATTACTAACTATCCGAAATGTGGCGAAAAATTCGATAGAATATTAAAAATCAGATGGCATAACCTATAAGCATAATACAAAATAATGAAAAAAACATAATTTGTCGGCAAAAATAGAATTGTGAGTATCTTGCCTTTGACAGTCTTGCATAACCGCAAAGGGAGGACAACCCCAACCATGGTAGAAAGCATTAACCCTGCCATCCAAATCAATGTTGGAAAAACAGAACTTTGTCCAGATGACTCGATCATCCGCTCTGCGAAGAAACTGAATACTTTAGAAAGCAAGAGGATTGAAGTTGAGATTGAAAGGATTTTAAGATAAGTTTTCACCTGGATACCTCCCTTCTAAGCAATCGAGGATGACCCCGCGAAGAAGAAATCTCTGCTCCACGAGGCCATCTCGAATATGCGCATGGTAATAAAAGCGATTACGGTATCAGCACGTAGTAAGTAGCGGGCGCATGGCCATCTCCAACGAGATCCATGGGGTTCGAAGGCAAGTTGCTGATTAAATCCTTCACATCACCAAACGCATCTCCTACGAAAGCAAGAATGACTACCGTGTATTTGCTGTTCCAGAGTTCCCAGACCAGCGTCATGACGTTTTCCTTTTCAGCATCGCTTCCGGCCAGCAGTTCTGCTACGAGCTGGAATACGAATGCTGTCGAAGGATACAGCTCATAATTGTCATCGCTGAACCAGTAATTATGGTATACCACGTCGCAATACCTGCTTGCTCTTTCCGAAATACACGCATATTGGGCGTCGGTAATTCTTTGCTTGCCGGCCCGGTCAAAGACCTCGGCCCAGGACCCGGCGCAGGACTTGTTGATTCTGTTCATAGCAGTCGTGATCAGGCTGCGGTTGAGCGCATTGTATTTGTCCTGGCCGGTGGTAGAACACCATACGCCCTCAAGGCCGGAATCCTCGACGCTCACTTCCTTGGTCACGCCATAGCGGCCGAAGCCCCATTGGCTAAGCGGTACATACGCGATCACGTCGCTCGTATTGGCGAAATTGAAAATCGACTGGTACTTCGCATTGCCCCTGTTGCTGTCGATCGTGGTAGACGGCGTTGCGAATGTATAGGCAACGACTTTCTTTCCGGAGTCGGCCAGTTTGGCTGCCAGCAGATTGGAAAGGGCAGCTCCCCTTGAATGGCCAGTGACCCAATATACCACTTCGTCCACGCCCGTATCCAAGCCATATGCATCTTCATAGTCTTCGATGAAGGACCGGATGCGCTCCTCCGTGATATAGAAGCCTTTATGATGGTTGGAATTCCAACTATCAGGGTCGCCCACATCGAAGTTGCTGCTCCACTCCTCGATGGTGCCATCCGTACCGCGGATGATCAGAGCAACGACCCGCGTTGTCTTTCCAGCATACTTGACATCATGGTATCCTATGCCGATCTCGGAAATATCGTCGTCAGTATAGGGAGAAACAGAGATAACGCCGTTATTGTACCCGTTTTTGAGCGAGTAGTCAATGACATGATCGAAGCCGTGATAGCTCAGAAGTTTTTCAATACTGGAAGTATCGTGATCCGCAGCATCGAAGCCATCGCCATAAATCCCATTAGCGAAAGCCAAGGACACGGAAGCCAATCTCCTGCTGTACGTATTCAGGTCCTTTGTGAAATCACGGAAATCCATAGTGTAGCGCGCGTTCTTGACATCATAATAACCGCGCATCGTGCCGGTTCTCTTGCCGTCGCGCGGCTCGGGATCGACATTATCAGGAATACCGTCGTAATCAGTGTCTTCAAGGACAGGGTTCGATTTATACGGATACACGGTCACGTAAACCCCGTCATTAGAAGCGAAATACTCGTTGACCAATTCGGAGGGAACGCCTTTGATCTGGAGCCATGCCCTGACAAGCAGCGTGAGTTCTTTTTGGACAGGAGCTTCAAGCTCTTCCCAGTCCGACAGGCCGTCATTATCAGTGCTCCCGCTGTCTGCGGCAAGAGGATTCCTGAGCGCAATATATTGGTAATCGTTCAGGAGAATCCAGTTCCCTTCGTTTACCTCGCCGCCGATCATGTCGGCAAGCGCAAGCAATTCATTCCCGAAATCCCCGTAAATGTTCGCGAAAATGCCGCCTGTACCGTCAATCAAATCCTGATATGTCGATTTAAGGCTCGAAGCAGTCACTACGGACGTAACGATCCCATCCCTGGCCAGCAGCTGGATCTCCTCGGACATAGTGGAAATGCCGTAGTTATTATCAGTTTTGTAGTCGGCGTCAGTAACCAAGACGATGAACTTCTTGGCAGAACCGCGGAAATCGAGCCTCCTAGAAACCTCCAGCGCATCGATTGCCGTTTCAGGCGTGTCCCCGCCGCCATCGACTGTCATCGCCGCAACCGCATCCCTAAAGCTGCTCGTGGTCGTGAACCAATTCGACCTGCCGTTCACAACGACCTTCGTGCTATCCGGAGAATCTTCAACTATATCCTTGTAGTCTACCAGCGCAAAATTCACGTTTACATTATATACCGTGGAAAGCGTATGCGCAAAAGTAATTATATTATTGGCGACATTCGAGATTTCATCGGACATAGAACCGGTCGTATCAATCGCGAATACGATATCCGCTTGGCCCATAGGCCCATCGGTCAGCGCCGCTATGCCATTTTCGACAAGCGCAGACACATTGCTGTCCAAGATAACGAACCCAGACGAGCTGTTATCGTTGCTGTCTTCGGTATCCTCGTTGCCGTTTATGGCGTCATTGCCGTTGTTGCCCTCGACATCTCCGCCATTGTCCTCGGCCGTGCCGGTACCGTCTACGGCATTTTCGCCGCTCTTGTCCGCGGCTTCGCCGCCATCTGTGGCCTTCCTGCTACCGTCCTCGGCATCCGCGTTGTTGTCGTCGGCATTCTCGCCGTTGTCTTCGGCTGTGCCGATGCCGTCTACGGTGTTTTCACTGCCGTTTTCCGCAGCTTCGCCGTACGGTCCGGACAATAGACGCGGAGAACCGCTTACGATCGACATGGGCGCGAGAGACTCAGATTCCGCCATGATCGAACCGTAGAACGAATCGATGTCTACGCCCAGCTGCGTCAGCAGGATTTCGATGTCTACGATGCAGTATGTCCCGCTGTGATCGATATCGGCGGAAATAGACGACCCGGCAGTCCGCGAGTCCACAAGCTCCCATCCCGTTTCGTCGTTCAGTTCCATGACCGCATAGTTTTCCTCGGGATCATCGACCGAGAACGTCAGAGTGAGCTCGGTTCCATCTGGAATGACGGTTTCGACGCCTTTACCGATTACTGCCCTATTAGATGATATGGCCTCGTTCTTTGATACCTGGAGGGAAGAAGAATTATCTATCACGGTATTGGCTCTGCCGTGAAGCGAAGGGACTGCATCGTTGCCAGATACAAGGTCCTCATCGATCTTATCTGCGCTTAACGTCTGGTCAACGGACAAGATATCCGTCGTGCTGTTGGGGTCGGTACGCAGCTTCACTTCATCGCCATCAATTATTCCGTCGCTATCCGTATCGGCAACCAGAGGATTCGTGTTGTAGACGAACAATTCATCGTAATCATTGAGCCCATCTATGTCGGTATCTGCTTTTCCTGCATGGGTTCTGTATTGCACGACCTCGTCATAGTTTGAGATCCCGTCTCCGTCGGTGTCCTGATCCGAATCCGCCACGGACGGATCGGATCCTATCTCATATATCTCAATGTAATCGCTGATTCCATCGCCATCGCTATCATCCAGGGAGTCAGAAGTGCCTAATATCGATTCTATGAGAGCAGGAACGGAATCTTTGTCATCATCTACATCGCCAACATCCGAATCGAGATTCTCGGCATCCCAGCTTGCATACAAGCTCAAATTCTGGTTGACAGCAGACTCGAAATCATAGTCTCTGCTCAAGTTTGCATTTGCATACCAACCGTCGAATAGGTATCCAGTCCTTTCAGGAGGAGTCGGCTCTGCGACCCGGTTGCCGGACGATACAGTAACCGTCGTATGCACGGCCCCCGTCCCGTCGTTCATGTAGAACGTCACGGTATAATTCGTCGTGCTGGGCGGAACGTAACCGCCTCCGCCGCCGGAGCTGCTACCACCGCCGCCAGAGTTGTTGTTGCTGCTCCAATGCGCGTACAGCGTCAGGTCGGACATGATACCCGTCTTGAAATCAAACTGCCTGCCGCCGGTCTTCTCGGCGTACCAGCCACTGAAAGAGTACCCGCTGCGGCTCGGATTAGACGGCTTGCTGACGGTTTCGCCTTCCTTGACGGTTTTCGTATCATACCGGGTATCGCTCCCGTAGTTCAGGTCGAACGTAACCGTGTAGGTCTTGCCGACAGTCTCACTGGCCTTATCCGCGATGTTCTCGCAGAAGCGCTTCAAAATCGTTGCGACCTGTGCACGGGTGGCGTTTCCCTTCGGGGCCAGCGTATTATTCCCGACACCAGAGATCAGGCCGTTCCCGATAGCCCAGCCCATTGGCTCCGCCGCATAAGAGCTGACCTGCGATGCGTCGGAGAAACCTGTGATGCTACCGACTGTACCGGCATCGTAGCCCTTGTACGTTGAATAGCGGTTCAGGATAGCCGCCATCTGCTCACGGGTAATGGGGTCGCCGGGGCCGAACAGACCGTTGCCGTACCCGCCCACGATCCTGTTCGCGCTGGCCCAAGAGACCGCGTTGGAGTACCACTGATCGGCTGGGACGTCCGTGAAGGCCGTGCCGTTGGCGGTGGGCGTTCCCTCCATGCGGTGCAGGATGGTCACAATCATGCCTCTCGTGGTGGTGCCACCAGGCGAGAATGTCGTGGTGCTGGTGCCGCTCATCATGCCTTTTTCGTAGGCATACTGTACAGCTTCATAGAACCAGTCCGTTGTGTTCACATCCGTGAACGGGAGATTGCCGCCAGCCGCGAACGCCGTGCCTGGGATTAAACCCAGCACAAGGCATAGCGACAGCAACAAACTGAGGATACGCTTTGCTTGCTTCATGTCATACCTTCTCCTTTCATTTTCCGAGGAAAATTTAATTGTATAGGCAGAATTTAGCCTATTCAATTCATTTTATTTTAGCATAACAGTCCATATAATTCAAGTAGACTTGTAGTATATGGGCGGGAATATTTATGGACTATTATGCAATCGGACAACGAATCCGAAAAATCAGAAAAGCACAAGGTTTTTCCCAAGAAACTCTTGCAGAACAGGCGGGTATTTCTGTTACTCACATGAGCCATATCGAAACTGGCAACACAAAACTCAGTTTGCCAGTGCTTGTTGATTTGGCTGAAATTCTGGATGTTCGTACTGACGATCTTCTTTATGATGGAATTTTTGCCGAGCGGAGTTCTACCATAGACGAGATCATCCAAATTCTCGACACATGTACGGCCCAGCAACTAAAAATCATTAAAAATATTCTGAAAACAACAAAAATATCTTTGGAGCAGTATCTTTAAAAGGAAACACCACACAAAGCTCATGGTTCTATGAAGGGAAACGTGGCAGAATTAGCACAAGTTACTCACTAACAGCCCTCGAATGCAATCATGGTACTAATTTGCAGACGATTTTTTGGCAGGGTGAGGATGTACCGGATGATACGCTCTGCAAACACATGGCTGCTTATCGTATCCCACTCCGCCAGCCGGACGATCTCCGCTGTGTTGCTTATAAAGTCAAACTGAATCTCGCCCCACTCGCCGTCGCAGTCTGCCTGATACTCGTAGACTGCGGCGGCGATTTTCTTTTTTATCCGCTTCACCGATTTCCGTTTGAGCCGGACAGCGTGGAGCGCACCAGCCTCCACCAGCAGGACGGTCAACTTCTCCACCGCCCGCCGATACGCTCTCTCTGCACCGCTGGCGGTACTGCCCTCAAACATCACCGTCAATTCCTCAAAGGTTTTACGCTCCGACAGCGGACTGACCCGGCCACAGGTCATGCAGATGGCGTTTCGTTCCTCCAAAAGCCGCTGTTCTCGATAGGTCAGTTTTTCAAAGGCGGCTTGAACCGCTGCCGCCTGAGCGCCGTTCCAGAGGATCGTCGCATAATCCCAGCAATCGTCCCTCGTTACATCCTCGCCGGTTTCCTCTCCGTCCTCATCCTGGGCCGTGACATAAAGTGAAACCTGACTGCGGTTGATTTGAGCCACACTCAGATATTGCTCCGCTGTTTCCTCGGAACAACCTTCTTTCTTGGCATACTCGCTGACAACCTCGCCTTTGAGTTTGCCCGTTTCGTTGTAGAGCCACGCAATCCCCCTTACCCGCTTGTACTCGTCCAGAGAAGAAAAGGAGCCGCTTTCCGCCACCATCCGACAATGGATTAGAGCGTTTCCAATGGCGTGATGAGCGTATGTAAGAAACTCCGCGCCTTTGTACGGGTCGTAACTTTCCAGACATTCCAGCATGGCGAGAACACAGTTTTGTTTGTAGTCCAGAAACCGCTCCGGGTCATACCTGTCCAGCCCCTCCCGCAAGAGGAAATTCCTGATCCGCCCATTCAGAATCGGCTCTATGTGGTGCAGGAAGTAGATAAAGAAGCGGAGGTCATGCCATGTTTGCGCGGCAACGATATACTCATTGACCGTATACAGTTCTGGCGGCGGGGGTGTGAGCTGGTACACATGGGTGACTTCAAACATGGTAAGGCCATGGGCGTTTCCCCGAAACGGATATTTTGCAAATCGCTCTTTCACAGCCTCACCACCTCCGTCATTTCAAATAGTTCTGCGCCTCCGTCAACAATGCCTCCTGTGTCATTTCCGCTTCATAAGAACCGGCGGCATATTCCCGGTCAGCAATAGCGTGTTCCAGCTTGTTCTTCGCCAGCCGCTTCATTACAGCGGCAGTCTTTTCGTCCAACGTTCCCCGACGCAGTTTTTGAATAATCGTGTTAGTACGCCGCTCATAGATTTTCTTCAGCGGGTGATCGTCAGCCCGTTCCCTCTGCTCCCGCCCCCGGAGGTTGCCAACCTGACGGCAGGTGCGCCCACGCTTGTCCCCCGGAGCCAGCCCACCGCAGTATTTTGTGGGCCTTGCGTCTGTGGTTAGGAACCACATTCCGCAAATCGGGCATTTTCGGGGCGCGTGGCCTACACACAGCCCTTCAAACAAATCAGAGCGGAACATCCCTACAAAAGAAACATAGTGCATCCGCTTCACAAGCTGGGATTTTTCTTTGCCGGGAATGGTTGCGGCGGCGTACTGGACGGAGGCATTGGCAAGGGACATCCAGCCGGGATTTTCTTCTGATAGGTCAGGGTCAGCAGAGAAGTATTGTCCGAAGCTGGCGGCGTATCCGTCCGGCGTCCTGTCGCTCTCATGCAGCTTCTCCGCAAACGGCAGAAGCTCCCGCTTGAACTCTGCCAGGGAAAAACCCAAGTGCGCCATGACGGGCAGTACCCGCAGCAGAGTAAGCGCCTTTTGGTACTCCAGCGAAACCGCCCCGGCAAGATTTCCAGACTTCGCAAAGTCCATTGCATTTTGCAGATAGTCCTCCGTAAAAACAGCATCAACATAGCTGTGGACAATTTCATACTTTAGGCAGGAGAACGGCGGCACATCCCGCAGAAGCTCCACGATCTGAAAGGCGCTCTCCCTCGCCCCTTCCATCTGCGCCGTGTCTGCCTGTCCGAGCTGGAGGGACCCCATATACAGGTTGAGCGGCATACAGAGCTGGGACAGCTTCGCTATGACTTCATCAGAGAGGTTCAGCGCGGCACAGGCCAGTGTTCCGGTCGGCATAGACTTCCCCTCATAGGTCACATTGTCTTGCCAGAAATCCAGCGTCAGGAGCGTGTGTTCAATCAAATTCAAGTGCGCTGCCTCCTGTCATGTTTTTTCGTTTCTCATTATACCACAGCCGCCCTTGATTGGAAAGATGGCTTGTCATGTTTTTTAAAACGGAGCTGTCATGCTGTTAGCCTGTTTTTCTCGAATTTGCTCATAACCATAATAGAAAGCCGATGACTGGCTATGCGGGAGCGTGCCAGTCATCGGCTCTTTTTCGGAAGTCCCCTGACTTCCGAAAAGTGCGGGAGTGCAGAGGGCGGCAAGCCCTCTGCCGGGTGTCAAGAGGGCAGCGCCCTTTTGGCCGGGTGCAGGGCGGCAGCGCCTGCTGGGTGTCCAGAGGGCAACGCCCTTTGGGTCGGGTGCAGGGTGACAACGCCTGCTCAGGTGTCCAGAGGGTGAAACCCTTGGCCCAGGTAGGATTGATGCTTGCGTCAATCCATACTGGGTTATTATCTGGCGCAAAGCACTCAGATTCGGCGGCTTCGCCGCCCCCGGCCACTCCCGGAACAGCAAAAAAACAAGGAACAGGAAGGAGAGCAGAATGGCAAAAAGATTGACCCGGCACAATGGACGAGCCGGAAAAAGCGGTGTCTACAAATCAACACACAACGACCGAACATTCAACACCGAACACGCCGACCACATTGACGGGGAACGAATTTCGCAGAACATCTTTTGGGACTGCTTTCGGGGCGCAACCTATCCGGCCCAGCAGGACGGCGAGGTGTCCTTCGCGGATGTGGAACGGGCCTTTTATCTGGACCGCTACTCAGATTACCTTGATGGCCAGCATGAACGGAACGCCAAGCGCCGCCACTCCGAGCGCGACCGGAGCGTGGATGATCTGCTGGCCGACAAACGCTTCTGCCCGGAGGAAACTATCTACCAGATCGGCACCATGGAGGACTCCGTTTCCCCGGATGTGCTTCTGGAAATTGTCGGAGAATTTATGATGGAACTGGAGCGGCGCTTCGGGGAACACATTCATGTCATTGACTGGGCGCTCCATCTGGACGAGGCCACGCCCCATATCCATGAGCGTCATGTGTTCGACTATGTGAACCGATATGGCGAGGTAGAGCCGAAACAGGAAAAGGCGCTGGAGGCCCTTGGCTTCGAATTGCCTGACCCTGAGAAAAAGCCGGGCCGCACCAACAATCGGAAGATGGTTTTCGATGCGGTCTGCCGGGTCATTCTGTTTGATATTTGCAAACAACATGGTCTGGCGGTTGAAGAAGAACCGGACCCCGGCAACCGTGGGCGCAGCTATCTGGAGAAGAATGATTTTATCATTCAGAAACAGAAAAAATTGATTGCGGACCAGGAGACGGTGATTGAAGAAAAATCGCGGGAACTGGAATCCGTGTCGCTCCGGCTGGAGGACGCCGAGGCCCTGATTGATGAGGTCACAGAAATCGCCTACGACAAGGCCGTGGAGCTTGTGACCGACGCCGTCCGCGCCGAGACACAGTTACAGGACGAGAAGATTGTTTCCGATTATAAAGATTGGTGTCTGTCTCCGGAGAGCCGCTACTCCCCGGCAGAGAAAGGGCTGATCGGCGAGGTGCTGGGAAAGGTGCAAGCGCTGATCCACAAAGCCGCGCAAAAGGTGCTTGCCAGAGTGCTGGCGGTCTTGCGAAAGCCGGAGGTCAGGGCCTCCGCCACCAGGCAGATCAAGGAGAAGGCCAGAGAGTCCGTCCTTGCCAAATTGGAACAGGGCAGGGCCGAGATTGCCAGACGGGATACGGAACGCAGGGCGGCACAGTCCACAACGAGACACAGCATGGAGAGGTAATCGCTATTACACTGACAGAGGGAATTTTGGTAGCCGCTGCCGAAATTCCCTCTGTCATGTTTTTTGAAACGGGGTTGTCATGCCATTAGCCCGTTTTTTTCAAATTTGCTCATAACCATAGCAGGAGGGCGCAGCAGACGCCCGATTTTTACAGATTGGAGGTATGCGAGAATGAATGAAAATGAAGAATTGCAGTCCGGTTTTCCCGACTGGCTGACGGACGACTACAAGGTTTTGGAACCAGTTTTCTGCCGGACATTCCTTCGGGAACATCCCATGCGCTGCATCCGGGGGCGGTTCTACACGGTGGACGGGCTGGTGGCGGACGAGAGCGTCCTGAAAAAAGAAATCTACGATCAGATCAGTCCGTGGCTGGAATCCAAAATCGCCAGGAAGGTGGACGAGCTTCTGAACGCCCTGCGGATGGCGGCGTATTCTGAACCGATAGAGTTGGCGTGCGACCGTATCCATGTTGCCAACGGCACATTGTTTGTAGATGGCCGCTTCTCGCCGGAGAAAGCCTACTGCAACAACCGCCTGACCGTCAGCTACCGCCCCGACGCGCCGCCGCCGGAGAAATGGCTTCGGTTCCTGTCGGAGCTGCTCCACTCGGAGGACATCCCCACCTTGCAGGAATACCTGGGCTACTGCCTGCTCCCCACCACCAAGGGTCAGAAGATGCTGATGCTCATTGGCAAGGGCGGCGAGGGCAAGAGCCGGATCGGGCTGGTGATGCGCTCCATCTTCGGGGACAGCATGAACACCACCAGCATCCAAAAGGTGGAGAACAACCGGTTCAGCCGCGCCGATCTGGAGAGCAAGCTGCTAATGGTGGACGATGATATGGACATGAGCGCCCTGCCCAAGACCAACTATATCAAATCCATCGTGACCTCGGAGTGCAAGATGGACATGGAGCGTAAGGGCATTCAGAGCTACCAGAGCCAGCTTTATGTGCGGTTCCTCTGTTTCGGCAACGGAGCCTTGACCGCCCTCCATGACCGGTCTGACGGCTTCTTTCGCCGTCAGATCGTGCTGACCACAAAGGACAAACCGGCAGAGAGGGCGGATGATCCGTTTCTCTCGGACAAACTGACTGCGGAACGCGAGGGAATATTCCTCTGGTGTCTGGAGGGGCTTCACCGTCTGCTGATCAACAACTACCGCTTCACTATCAGCGACCGGGCCAGGGAGAATATTTCGGTTGTAGTCCGGGAGGCCAACAACATTGTGGACTTTCTGACCTCTGCCGGTTACGTCCAGTTCAAGGCGGACAGTGAGGCCGCTACCCGTGACCTCTATGTTGCCTATAAGGTCTGGTGCGAGGACAACGCAGAGAACCCACTTTCTCCCAAGAGCTTCTCCGGCTACTTGGCCCAGAACGCCGACGCCTACCGGCTGGAGGCCACCAACAATGTGTATATCGGTAGCGGCAAGCGGTGTCGAGGCTATGTGGGAATTGAAGTTTTAATAAGACCGATCGCCTTATAAAAAAGAAGTGAAATGATCTGTACGTGCGTACAGGCGTACAAGGGGGGCCGACCCTGTACCGATGTACGTATGTACGGATAGTTTTGAGTTCGCCTTTATCTTTTTATAGGCAACCGCGCTGCCCTGACCTTAAAATGCCGGGTGAAATTCAATCCTTGTGATTTTCGTGAAATTTATCATTCAGCGGCGAACAGATTACACCCATTGGTAATTTGCGGAACCGAAAAACCGCTTTGCGGATAAGCAGTCTTTCCCACGGTTCCGGTGGGTGTCCCATGAAATCGTGAAATGGATATGTATCCTTTGTGACCTGGACTTCATGATAGCAAATCTGAGCGAAAATCGCAACCCGTAAAATCTTCATCATTCCGTGAAACTGCTTTGCGGCACAAAGAACAAAATTTATCAGAAAGTGAGGAAAAAGTTTTGAAATCCGATTTGAGAAACGAGATTAAGGCGTACATTGTGCGCCAGGGGATGACCATGCAGGAGGTGGTGGACGTACTCTCCGATGAGTACGGCTGGTCGGACAGCGTGTCTAACCTGTCCAACAAGCTCCAGCGGGAATCCCTGCGCTACAAAGAGGCCGTCCAGCTTGCCGATGCGCTGGGCTATGACATTCAGTGGGTCAGGCGCAAGGACGCCTGACCCAGAACCAACAAACTACGAATTATGGAGGTACTTTATTGAACGATTTTGAAAGCTATGTGTACGAACCCATTGACCTGTGCGCCTGCTATGAGCCGATGTTCGACGCGCCCGCCGATTTTATTGAGGAGTGGTACAAAGAGCATGGACTGAGAAACCCCTTCTCCTGCAAGGTGACGCGCAAAATCGGCAACACCTGGTATATCATCGAGACGGAGTGCGATGGAGACGAGCCGCTCCCCAGCATGATGCGCCGCCTGATTTTTTCGGATAAGGGGGCGGTTTGATGTCGACAAAGCGGTTGGATCATGCTACAATGGAGCCATGCACTACGGTACTGTCAGCTGACCCACACAAGAAAGGAGACAACAACGTGGATCAGCAGAAAATCACGATTTTGTACTGCCGTCTGAGCAACGAGGATTTAGTGGATGGGGAGTCAAACTCGATTGCAAATCAGAGGAGCATTCTCACCAGCTACGCCGCTTCCCACGGCTTCACGAATACCAAGGTGCTGGTAGATGACGGGTACACCGGGACGAACTTCAATCGCCCCGGTGTCCAGGAGGGACTTGCCTTGGTGGAGCAGGGCTTGGTCGGCACGTGGATCGTTAAGGACATGAGCAGATTTGGCAGAGACTATTTGCAGGTCGGCAGGTTTACGGAAATCGTCTTCCCCAGCTACGATGTGCGCTTCATCGCCGTGAATGACGCGGTGGACAGTGCCAAGGGAGATAACGATTTTACCGTAATTCGCAATGTTTTTAATGATTTTTATGCCAAAGATACCAGCAAAAAGGTTCGCGCCGTTATGAAAGCCAAGGGGACCAGCGGCAAGCACTTGGGCGGTCCGCCCTACGGCTACCGCGCCGACCCGCAGGACAAAAACCACTGGATATTGGACGAGGATGCCGCGCCGGTGGTCAAGCGCATTTTTGACCTGACCATTGCCGGAGTAGGCCCGTCCCGGATTGCCCGTATCTTGGAGGCAGACGAGGTGTTGACGGTCAAGGCCCTCTATGCCCAGCAGAAGGGAAAGCCCCTGCCGGAGCGCCCCTGCCACTGGATTGAGCAGTCCGTGGTCAACATCCTGGAACGGATGGAGTACACCGGCTGCACCTGTAATTTCAAAACCCACTCCAAGTCCTACAAGCTCAAGAAGCGCATTCCCAACGCCCTGGAGGATATGTTTATCCTGCCGGATACCCAGGAGGCCATTGTGCCGAAAGAACAGTGGGACAGAGTGCAGGAGCTTCGCCAGCACAAGCGCCGCATGACCAAGGCGGAGCGACAGGGACTGTTCTCTGGTTTGGTGGTCTGCGCCGACTGCGGCAGCAAGCTCCACTTCGCCACCTGTAAGAACTTTGAGGGCAGACAGGATCACTATGTCTGCGCCAAGTACAAAAGCGGGCGGGGAACCTGTTCGGCGCACTATATCCGCGAGGACGTCCTGCGGGATGTGGTGCTGGAGCGCATTCGGGCCGTGACAGAGTATATCCGGGCCGATGTGGAGGGCTTCCAGGAGGACTGGCTGATGTGCCGGAGGGAGGAACAGGAGAAGTCCATCCGTGAGGACAAGCGACGGCTGGAGAAAGCGAAGAAGCGTTTGGCCGACATCGACAAGCTCATCACCCGTATCTATGAGGACATGGTACTCGGCAATCTGAGCCAGGAGCGTTACCAGAAGATGTTGGAGGGCTATGAGGCGGAGCAGGCCAGTCTGAATAATGAGATCATCGGTCTGGACGATTGGGTGGCGACCCGTGAGGAAATGGAGGACAATGTTGACCAGTTCCTCGCCCTGCTGGAAAAGTATGTGAACATCCCGGAGCTGACGCCGACCATTGTGAATGAGTTCATCAAGCAGATCATCGTCTACGCCCCGGACAAGTCCAGCGGCAAACGGACGCAGAAGGTCAAAATCGTTTTCAACTTCCTGGAGGAAGTGGAAGTACCGGAAATCAGCGAACCTGTTATAACGAAAACTACCTATGGACGCAGAAAGACGGCGTGACACTCGGTCACGCCGCCCTCTGCGGCAAATAGTTCCTTGTCACAATTAACTCTCCCTTTTATAAGTATACACGGATTAGATGAAAAAAACATTAAAATTGCTGTAAAGACCAGGGAAATCAATTTTCATGCAAAGACAAACTGCTTCGTTTTTCTTAACGTTATGGAAGAAGGGGTCATACAATAGAAGAAAAGTGTAAAGAGTGGAAATATGGCGTGCAGAGAGCAGATATTGTCCGAAGATTTTGGAGAAGCATTGATTGACTTTATGCTGGTTGGGGATGAACTGGACGGCATGGATTACTGCGTGGAAATGATCGATGAGGAGTTTGCGGTACTGTATTTCAGGCGTTCCGTCCAGATGCCGGTCAGCGTGAGCAAATATACTTATAATTCGATTCCGAAGTTATATGGTCTGATGCAGGAGGCCGTGGGCCCGGCGGGCGAATACGATCCGGTGAATCTGATAAGATCGGGAATTGCTGAAGTGCAAAGGCCGCCCCTTTCTTTGACTGGAAAAGGCGTGGTTATAGGATTTATATGCACTGGAATTCGTTATAATTTAGATGTTTTTAAGAGGGAAGACGGCACATCGAGAATATTATCTATCTGGGATCAGACGATACAGGAAGGGACTCCGCCGGATGGATTTTCTTTTGGAACGGAGTATACCAATGAACAGATCAACGAGGCGATCAGAAGCGCTGATCCGTTGTCGGTGGTTCCGTCTACGGATACGGACGGCCATGGAACGGCCATGGCCAGCGTGGCGGCGGGGAGCAATACGGGGTTTGGTGTGAATTTTTTAGGCGCTGCGCCGGATGCGGATATCGTGGTGGTGAAATGCAAGGAAGCGAAGCAATATTTGAGGGATTACTATTTGATACCGGACGGCGTGCCGGCTTATTGCGATGCGAATATCGGAATGGCATTGAAATACCTGGATCGCTTTACGGAAGTGAGCGAAAGGCCGGTGGTCATATGTATCGGTATGGGGACAAACTGGGGAGACCATGCCGGCAATTCCGTGCTGGCAAGATATTTGGACAGGATCGCCAGAAAGAGGAACCGTGTAGTCGTGGCGGGCGGCGGAAACGAGGGCAATGCGGGACACCATTTCCAAAGGCTTTTTCCAATGGAAGGCGCTGCGGTGATGCAGACGGCGGAAATTCGCGTGGGGGATGAAGAGCCGGGTTTTGTCATGGAACTATGGGGGACCGTTCCGAATACGATGAGCGTGTCGATTCGTTCTCCGGGAGGGGAAGTCATACCATACATTGACTTCAGGAGCAGGGAAACGAGGAATTTCAGTTTTATTTATGAAAAAACGAGGATTGCCGTAGATCATATTTTAGTAGAACAGGGCGGCGGCGATGAACTGGTGGTATTTAGGGTCGTACAGCCGACTGCAGGGGTATGGACTTTTCAAATAGAAATGCGGGGAAGTATTGGCTATGGCTATATCAATATGTGGCTGCCGATTACCCAGTTTTTAAAAACCGACGTCTATTTCCTGAGTTCTACGCCGTATGTGACATTGACGGAGCCATCTCTGGCAGATAATGTGATCACGGTATCCGCCTATGATGCGGGCAATAATAGTTTTTATATCGATTCCGGCAGGGGATTTGCCAGAGGCGGGGGGCTGAAACCGGATATTGCCGCACCGGGGGTCAATGTTTCGACGGCGCTGGGAGCGCGTACCGGTTCCTGTATGGCCGCCGCTATTACGGCGGGGGCGGTGGCTCAGTTTATGCAGTGGGCGGTGATCGAAGAAAATGATGTGCTGGCTCAGAGCATGGAAGTGAAGGCATACTTTGTGCGGGGAGCGGCGCGCAGCGAGGATATTGTATATCCGAACCGCTCCTGGGGGTTCGGGAGGCTGGATCTTGCGGGTACTTTCAGGGTGCTGGCGGAGGGATGAAAAAAAATATCGGTGAGAAAGCGGCTCCATGGCTGGCAGCAGACATTTTTGCTTATAGATTATTGAATACGATCGTCTCCTTCTCCAGCCCTTCCACGACTTCCTGGTTGACGCCCATGCGTTGTGCGATATCCTCCATATCGCCCGCAAGGTTTCTGGTATTGTCAGCGACGCCGGTAATGCCGATAGCGCTTTCATCGATAGCTTTTGTGATGGCGCAGATGGAGTCCGCGATTCCGGACATGGAATTTTCCAAGCGTTTGGTTTGCTCGTGGAATTCATCCATAGTCTGGCGTATGTAAGCGGCGTCTTCCTTGTACTGGCTGCCGGACTGTACGAATGACTGGAATTCCGTGAGGACGGACCGGTTCATATAGTCGATCAGGTATTGGGCATTTTCAGAGAGATTGGATACGGCGGCAATGACCACATCGTTAATCTCCTGGATGCGGTTGGCGGTCTCCTGGCTGGAATGCGCAAGATCGCGAACTTCGCTGGCGACTACGGCGAAGCCCCTGCCCGCTTCCCCGGCGTTAGCGGCTTCTACGGAAGCGTTAAGAGCGATCAGCCGGGTTTGCTGGGAGATGGCGAGAATCTCTCCGGTGAGCGTTTTGATCTGGTTGACGCTTTTGCTTTTTTCGATAGCGTTGTTAAGGGAGCGGAGGATTTCCGCAGCCTTGGCGCTGGTGACTTCCGCGTTGGTTTGGGCGGACTGCTGCATGGCGTCTGCGCGGGCGTTCATGTGGACGGTGTACTCCGTGATAGCGCCGCATTCTTCTGTAATATTCTTGACATCCAGACGGACGCTTCCCGTATTATCGTTGATCAGGGCCGCATTGCCCGCCACTTCCTGAATGGATGCCGACAGCTGTTCGGCGAGGGAGGAGAGGCCGGCAGCGCTTCCTTTGGATGCTTGCGTTCTTTTTAATACTTCCTTTGTCATATGGTGGATGCGCCCGGAACTTTCCTGGATGGTGTTCAGGATATTCTTGATGGGAGTCACAACATAATTCGTAATCAGCTTCAAATCCGTAAATACCAGCAAAGTACAGATGATAACCGCCGTAATGCCGGCAGCCAGGGATATGAGATATACGGTGGAGAGCCGGTTTCTGGCTTCGGAAGTCTGGTCGCTGATAGAAGAGGTCAGGGAATCGATATCGTTTTCCATGGCGTCGGCATATAAGGCCACGTCGCCGTTAGCGAGGGCATAGGCGTCCTGCGTCTTGTGGCTGGCGCTGGCGCAGACCAGGTGGACAAGCGCGTGCTTGAAAGAGGCATAGTCTGCCAGGAGGGCATCGTATTTTGCCTGATCTTCGGAAACCACATGGGTTTGGTATTCCGCCAGCATATCGTCCAGAAGGGCTTCCTTTTCCTTGATCTGCTGGACGAGGGAGATCATAGTTTCGTAATCTGTGGCGACGATGTGGCTTAAGGCCATTTTATGTATGTCCATGGAGGACTGGCAGATTTCCGCCAGCCGGCTTTTGCCGTCCATATAATTATCGGCGATATTGGAGGCATTTGCGTTCACGTTATGTATACTGATGATGGAAAGAATGTTTGACAAAAGGGCTACAATGCCGAGAAGGGCAATCGGTATAATCAGACGATGTTTTAAACTGATATTTTTCATCATAACGAGTACTCCTTTGATGTCTGGTATTGATATTGGGGGGCATTATGGCGCGATAATCCCATCTACCATAATGTCAAGCTGTTCCTGGAGATTTTTTCCTTTCATATTTCCGGCCAGGATATCGGCGGTAAACGTGGTGACAGGTTCCCAGAAATTGCCGCCGATGCGTTGGAGGCAGGAAAATTCAGACTGTTCCAACAATGCGGCGATGGCGGGGGAACTTTGTACTTCTGCAGAAGCGGCGGCTTGGATATTGGAAGGTCCTTGGCCGCGGAGCTGGAAACGGAGTGCCTGGTTTTCTTCGCTTGCGATCCACTCCGCAAGTTTTGCGGCCCACTGCGGATGGCTGGAATAGGCGTTTACTCCGATCAATTTATAGCCGGAAAAAGAAGCCATCTGGACTTGCTGTCCGGCACATGTGTAAGAGGGAAGTTTTGCCGCTCCGAAACCGCTGCCCCATGCTTCTTCCACGGCGACAGCATTCCATACGCCGTTGACTCCTGCGATGATCGTGCCGTTTTTCACGCCTTCCAAAAAACCGGCGTCGTCCGTGCTGATAAAGCCGGGATGTTCCGCCATAGCCAGCATGGCCCGCGCCACGTCAGTTCCCTTAATATCCCCTTCGGTACTATTCCAGGTACAGTAGTTGGTGATCCCGTCGTCGTTCAGGCCGACAGTGAGCCCGGTATTGCCGAAGAGGGAGTATACATACCATCCGGAGGACCATTCCATCGAAACTTTTTTCTCTTGTTCCGCTGCGATATCAAGCATCCGGTCCAGGGATGTAATATCTTTTTCGGAAAAATATTGTTTATTATAATAAAGAAAATACCCGTTGTCTGCGGTGAGAGGCAGGGCGTACAGGGTATCGTCCACGGATGCTGCAAGGACAGCTTCCGGCAGATTCGATGCGCGGATCGTTTCCGCGTTATCTATCGGCTCCAGAGCGCCGGCGGCCACAAGCGTATACAGCTGATCATCGGCGAAGGCGAATACATCCGCGCCGTTTTCCAGATCCGCCATCAGGGCGTCGGTGCAATGGCTTTCGCTCTGCGGCATGTAAGTTATGGCAAAGTTCGCCTGGTTTTGGTATTCTTCCTGGAATCCGTCGATAATCTGGCGGAGCAGTTCTTCATCTTCCTCCGCGCCCCAGACAGTCAGATTGACCGTATCAGAATCAGGGTTACGCTCCGCTTCCTGCTCGTTGTCTGTGGTTGAAAATACAGGATCAGAGTCTTTGCTTTGGCATCCGGACAATAATACGGCCAATAAAAGGGCCGGAAACAATATGCTGATTTTTCTTTTCATGACGTTCTCCATTGATCGTAATATTTCTGGAATTATCATAGCATTTTAGGAAAAAATTTGCAATATGGATGAGAGGGGGGAAGGCAGAACGAAGGTAGAAATTCATATGGCTGTTTGAGGGGGAGGAGCCGGGAGGGCGGAATCGGCAGCAGGAGGAGAAGGGCGGCAGGAGGAAGGAGACGGTCAGGGGCGAACGGTTCGGGATAGTTTCGCGTGCCGGCTTCGGGAAATGAATTTTCTAAATATTCCGGCGAAGTGGTGGCGGCCGGACGCAACCGCCCGCGATTCGCCATCCGG
>OFFB01001028.1_pt1 | contig 19320 bp, 18 predicted proteins | sample 1521281 | NCBI WGS metagenome assembly OFFB01 (sample SAMEA3504109, study PRJEB24116) | mouse gut metagenome | biome: mouse gut; feature: mouse-associated habitat; material: faeces | place: Denmark | collected 2011
CTCTGCCGGTTCCTGCAGCAGGTGTACATCCTGGTAAATCCCCTTGATTTCGTCAATGGTGACCTGGTTTTCTTCTATTATAATAGAAGCTGTCAGAAAAAAACCTTCGCGCGAAGTCAAAGTCCTAAATCTTTTTGCTTACACAGGCGGCGCCACTTTGAGCGCTGCTGCCGCGGGCGCCCATGTGACACATGTGGATGCCTCTAAAGGCATGGTCGGATGGGCAAAAGAAAACGCTGCTGCATCAGGTCTTGCCGGTGCACCTGTCCGCTGGCTGGTGGACGACTGTGTAAAATTCGTAGAACGTGAAATTCGGCGCGGAAACACTTATGACGCGGTTATTATGGATCAGCCCTCCTACGGGAGAGGCCCCAAAGGTGAAATCTGGAAAATCGAGGACTCCATTTTTCCATTTATAGAACTTACAACCAAAGTTCTAAGCAGCGATCCGCTTTTCTTTCTGATTAATTCTTACACAACGGGGCTTCAGCCCGCCGTTCTGACCTATATGCTTGAAACCGTCCTTGTTCCCAAATGCGGGGGGCATGTCTGCTCTTCCGAAATCGGACTTCCCGTCTCGTCAAACGGTCTTGTCCTGCCCTGTGGCGCCAGCGGGCGCTGGACTGCCAGCCCTGCACCGACAGCAGTCCGATAAGGCATGAAATAAAAACCGGCAGATGAAATCCCTGCCGGTTTTTGACTGCAAAATATATGATTTTGCCACTATGCACTTTAATAATAGCTCGCAGAACCAAGCATGGAAAAGAATACGGCACCATATGTAGCAACAAATACGATCATCAGCACAATGCTAATCAGCCCCCACACGAGCATCGCCTTAAAGTAATTGGACTTACTTTTCTTTGTGCCGGATCCAAATGCCCACACAAACATCATGATAATGTTCAGGCACGGAATGCAAAGAATCAGTGTCGTCACCATCCAGTCTGCAAAGCTTACAGGCTCCTCGAGCTCACTGTTGCCGGACTGATAGGGCTGCTGCTGCTGATAGGGCTGCTGGTACGGCTGTTGATAGGGCTGCTGCTGGTACGGCTGCTGCTGCTGATACTGTCCCTGTTCTCCATTCTGGTTTCCTTGGTTAAATAAATTGTTGTTGTCCATCAATATCTCCCTTCGATAGATCATTGAAAATAGTAATACGTCTCACGCCTAATCTTACCACAAAGAAACACAATTGTGCAACACATATCGACAAATTTTCAAACGTGCTCCAGAGCGTGTTCGAAAAATCATTCCCGCCATCTGCACGCCCCACTTTGCGCGATATTTGCGCCAAATTCAGGTTACATAGCCCGCTATGCGCCCTTCATTTGGCACAAATTTCTCGCAAATTGTGACGCACATCTGACAGAAAGCATTTTTCAAACACGCTCTAAGCCGTTACAAATCCTGCGTAAAATATTATTTCTGAAATAAACCATCGGCGGATTACCCGGGAAACAATTAATCATGCGGTACAGATACACTGCAAGCGTGACGGCACACACAATCCCCAGCCACAGGTATGTGTTTTTTTGATGCGTGCCGCGTATATATCTGTTCCAGAAAAACCAGCACAAAAATATGACCCATGCAGGCGCCGCCGGATTGAGCCGCATCCCTCTGGCAAACTGCCCCGTCAGAACACAGAACACCGCCCGCGTCATCCCGCACCCTGCACATGGAAAACCTGTAAGAATCAGCTGTGGGCAGAACGCACCAAACAGCGTCCTTGCAGCCACATTGTAAACTGCAAAGAAAAAAATCGCAGCGCGGAATGCTTTTATGTCTTTCCATATTCTTCCTAAAACTGTCTGTATTTTTGTCAATATCATTTCCGTCATCATTTCACTTTTCCTGTAACAGTTCAGCTGTCGGCTTCCTGTTGCAAGCATCAAGCCCTGCAAAACCGCATGCCGTTGCTTGGTGCATCTCTACCTCTACATTATTTCACGAACTTTGCAGCCAGTGCAAAGTACTAGAGCGTGTTCAAAAAATCGCACACACCATTTCTGCGCAGCAATCAATTACTTTTCACCATACTAACTGTTTTCCCGTCAAATGTCAATCTTATGTGCGGCATATGCCCTTGAAAAATTAAACTTCCGCAGCCCCAGCAGACCTGCTGTCTGTCTCCTGTACTTTTCCACTTTATTATAATAACTGCTGTCCCTATCATTGAAGATGTCTTCGGGAAGTGCTGCTGCGGCATCGAGGGAAAGCTTCCGCCGCAGATAGTAGCTGTCATAAATCTGTCCCTCCGCACCCGCCTGAATGTTGTAGGATGCAATCCAGTAATCAGGATGAGCTGCCGAAAAAGACAGCCACCCTACTGTCAGGATAATCACACAGAACCGAAAGAGCGAAAAATCCATATTGCGGATATAGATGAGGACACCCGACATAATCAGGGCAGTCATAACCAGTGCCCACAGGACAAATACACGCAGAAACGTAAGCTGGTAACTCGAAATATACAGCAGCATTCTGTACGCACTCGACAAAATCATGATGTACGTACAGCCGCATATTGTGGTCAGCATTACTTTTAATATGGTTGAATTTTTGAAATACGCCAGCGTGAACAACACAAGCATGATATTGAACAGGCTGACAAATACAAGTTCGAAAAAACCGTGCCTTGCATAGGACGCATAGGTATATCCCGCGGGAAGTTCCATTTTTCCGAGAAAAAGCCCAAATATCTGTATACCTGAAAACAGCAGATATATCACACACATAACGGCGTTCACAGTAACTGCAATATATGTGTCGAGATTTGCCTTGTCCCTTACTGCCATGTCATTTCTGTTTTTGATCGTCCCAGGCTCGGCATTATACGATAAAAAACCATAGCAGACCGCACCGGAAACCAATATACAGCACGCTATTTTTATGACTGCTTCTGTCCGTTCATACACACTGGCATCAAACGAAAATGTCAGCATATCGCTTATCAGCTTGAAAAATACTGCATCCGCGCTTGCCAGCAGCAGCATGATAAACGCGGCAACCGGCACCGCGATGGACAACCCGATTGCCACAGACCGCAGAATGCGCATGCGGTTTGCGCGGTCACTCCCCTGCCCTTTATCCATATGCCCTAGACGCCATACTGCCACCATGTCCCCTGCCGGAGAAAACATGCTGCAGATGCTGCCAAAAAACATGGTCATGCCGCCTTTGAAGTATGCAGCAATGCTCCATCCCGTGAGATCATGCCAATATTGCAGCATCAGTATCCCCAAAAGAACCGTCATCAGCATTTTATTGAAAAATATCAATATGCCGGAATCTGTAGCACAGTTTAGCGCGCCTGCCACTACGATTGATACTGTTAAAAATATCTTATGAAAATGATCTTTCGTCTTCTCTCTCTTGACGTTTGCGGAGCTGCTCTCTAACTTTCTGGTAAAGAAGCCAAAAAACAAGAGGGTTCCGCCTGCGAAAAAAGGGTAGGTGATTCCTGAAGCATTGTGGTACAGGCAGAATGTATAAAACAGTGCATAAAAGAAACTCCCCACACCAATCGCCTGAAAGCGTTTTTGCCTGATTTTCATTTTTCTTAAGTTTTCCTCCTGTGCCGCCACATTGTTCACTGGCTGTACGGGAAACATAACCTGCTGGTTCTGCGGCGCTGCCGCATTCATATTGCTGTCCATCAAAAATCCTTCCTTTCTTAAAGCCAATCCATACATATTTCTACTTATCCGCATCCTCTTGTTCTTCTGTCTCCACATACTCCAATATGTCCCCTGGCTGACATTGGAGCGCCTTACAGATTGCGTCAAGCGTGGAAAGCCTTACCGCCTTCGCCTTATTGTTTTTGAGAATCGAGAGGTTCGCAAGCGTGATGTCCACGTCTTTTGCAAGCTCCGTCAGCCCAATCTTTCTCTTTGCCATCATTACATCCAGATTAATCATTATCGCCATGGTAACCTTGCCTTTCTGAACAAGCTATAATTTTTGTTTCAATAATTTACACTGCTATTTTCCATACCCTCATATTGTCAAGTCATTTTCCAGTTTATACGCTACTGCCCTGTCAAACACAAACGCAAGCACTTTGCTGAACAACCCCGCGATGATGAATACCAATACCAGCACAAGCATGGCAATTGTCATATAAAGCACTGTCCGCTGCAGACAGACCGCAGCGATGACAAAGCTGTATGTGCCCATCCGCTGCAGGCTTACGACATTTTCCTTGACAAAGCAGTCCTCCTTCAAGACTGTGCGGAACATTTTGCGCAGCTCGCCAAGTATCAGGCATGCCAGTATCCCCAGCACAAAATAGATGACAATGATCTCCGTATACCGTCCCTCAAAGTCGTGAAAATCAAAAAAATCCGTTATTTTCTGCACCACCCCCGGCAGCGGAAGCACCAAGGTCACGATAATGCCCGCAAAAAACATGATATCCAGCAGGCATTTTGTAAAAACAATTACAGTCTCTCTTTTCATTTTTATCCATCCTTTTCATCTTTCAAATTGTTTTCCGGAAAATTTGTGTTTTTATCGTATCACCAATTTCATTGAAATGCAATAATTTTTTATCGTTTTTCGATAAATTTTTATTGATACTTATTTGCAAGCAACAAAAAAAGGCACTTTCGTACCTTTTTATTGATAAAAACAGTCGAGATTCCTGACATATGCCTTTGCCGGCCTGTGTCCGCCGTTTTGTATCATCTTATCTGTTTCCACCAAATATTCGGAAAATTTTCTTCTAAAATTTGGCTTAATCAGTTCCTGACCTGATATCAGTTCAACGGTCTCCTGAAAATCCGTCATGGTAAAGCACTCCGGCATAAAGTCAAACGCAATCCGCACATCACGCGCGAGCATCTGCCGGAGCCTGTTGAACACACTGAGAATAATTTTTGCATGGTCAAACGCAATTCCCTGCGCTTCCACAATTTTATATGTGACAATTTCGTGGTAGTCGCGGTATACAATGTGTTCGCGTATCACAGCACGCAGCAAAATCGTTCCCTCGTCTTTAGATACACAGTCACTTTCCAGCCGCAGCTGATAATCATTGTCACAGGTAATTTGATTCTCGCGCTCCTGCCTGTTTCCTGCCGTCTTGTCCACCGTAATGTCAAACCACCTTGCCTCGCCGGCATCACCGCTCGCCTCAAGATGTCCGCTTGCAAGGTCGTCCTCGTTGAGCACTGCCAGAAAGGACTGTGAAATAATCCATCCTCTGGGGTCGCGCCCAATGTCACTAAACACATCGCAGAGTTCAAGGTATGCCTTATCTGTCCCTGTCTCCTCTTTCAGCTCACGCCTTGCCGTCTCCTGCACGGTCTCCCCTCTGCGCATAAAACCGCCCGGCAGTGCCCACTCCCCGCAAAAAGGCTGGCCGGCACGCCTGATCATCAACAGCCGGAGCGATTTCGCGGGCAGTTTCCGGTAATCCGGATCCGCCATCCTTTTTCTTCCAATGGAAAACACGGCAACATCCGCTGCTATGGACGGACGGTCGTATCGGTTAATGTCATATTCTTCCAAAAATTTCCGGTCTGCATGTTTCTCCGAAACTTGATTCAAATGATTTTCTTTTGTCTGGCTCATTTAATATCCCCATCCAACTATTTTATTCCATTCCTATATCAGGAACTCCTCCGGTTCAATCTCTGCCGGAAGCCGTAAATCCCCTCTTGGACTGACTGACACGGATCCGACCTTGACACCGTCCGGCATACAGTTGCGCTTAAACTGCTGCCTGAAAAACTTCGTATAAAAAACGTTCTGCCACTTCCTGATTTCCTCGTCGCTGAATTTGTACATACTGCTCCGGCGCACTGCCTCCTGACAGAGACAAAATACTTCATCCGGTGACATTCCGTATCGCAATGTGTAGTACAGGAAAAAGTCATGCAAAATGTAAGAACCAACGGTTTCCTCTGTCTTTTGTGCGATTGTGCCGTGTGCATTTGGCGGCAGCAATTCCGGACTGACCGGTGTATCAATAATATCCTCTATCACTGTTTTCATTCCGGAAAATCCGTTTTCATCCATAAAGTGTCCGATTTCGTCAACCAAGGTGCGAACCAGTGTCTTCGGAATGCTCGTGTTGACGGCATACATACTCATGTGGTCGCCATTGTATGTGCACCACCCCAGCGCAAGCTCTGACAAGTCTCCCGTGCCAACCACGAAACCGCCCTCCTTGTTTGCCACATCCATCAAAATCTGGGTGCGCTCCCGCGCCTGACAATTCTCATAAGTGACATCCTGTACGCGCTCGTCCTGCCCAATGTCCTTAAAATGCTGCCTTACCGAATCAACAATACTGATTTCCCGCACCGTACAGCCAAGGTAGCCCATAAGCTCCATGGAATTGTTCTTTGTGCGGCTTGTCGTTCCAAATCCCGGCATGGTGATGCCGGTTACAGTTCCGGCAGGAAGCCCCAGATTTTTTACCGCCTGTGCCGATACCAGAAGTGCGAGCGTCGAGTCAAGTCCACCCGAAACACCCACTACGATACATTTGCTTTTCGTCGCCTCTATGCGCCTTGCGAGTGCAGTAACCTGCATCTGAAAAATTTCAAGGCTGCGCTCCCTGCGGCTTTTGGATGGCACAAACGGCGTAATGGACAGTTTTGTGAGGATTTCACTCTTCTCCACAAGCGGTTTCTCACATGCAAGCCGCACATAACTGCGTCTGCAAAAATTATTTTTACACTCAGAATATGTCTTGTTTGCAATCCTGTCATGTCTGATTTTCGTGAGGTTGAAATCCTTCACAAGCACAGTATTGTCAAACGGCTTGTTTTCACCAATCAGCTTTCCATTTTCATACATCAGATTATGTCCGCTGAATACAAGGTCTGATGTCGATTCATATTTTCCTGCGGACACGTACACATATCCGCAGATGCAGCCTGCGGACGCTGCACCCAGCATATTTTTGCGGTACTGCGCCTTGCCAATCACTTCGTTTGACGCGGACAGGTTCACAATGACTTCTGCGCCGTTGAGTGCGAGCAGCCGCCCCGGCGACACAGGTGCCCATGCATCCTCACAGATTTCTATGCCGACGCAGACCTTTTTTTCCATGCCGATTTCTATAATGAGATTATTCCCAAACGTTGTCTGAAGCTTCTGCATTCCGCAGATAATCTCAAACGCCTCTGCATCCTGCTCCCCTGCGCTGAACCATCTTTTCTCATAAAATTCACCATAATTAGGAAGGTATGTTTTGGGCACAACTGCTATCAGCCTGCCGTTATGCATCAGCGCGGCACAGTTAAACAGTTCCCCGTCTTTTTCAAGCGGAACGCCGACCACAAGCGCCGCGCCGCCCTCCCCATATTTTTTGGTATGCATCGTCAAATCGTACAATCCCCTGCATGCCATATCCAACAGATTTCTGTTGTTAAACAAGTCTGCGCATGTATATCCTGTCAGCGAGAGTTCCGGCGTGACGACCAAGTCTGCCTGTGCCGCCTGACTATCATACTCTTTTTTTATCTCCTGACAGTTTTTTGCAACATTTCCTATATGGACTCTCGGGGACACTGCAGCCGCCCGAAATAAATTTAATGCGTTTTCCATGTTATTTCGTTCCTCCAAAATTTCCGCCGTTAAGTCTGTTCCTGATTTCCGCAAGCGTCTGTTCCTTCACCAATACCCCGTCCCGAAAAACCACTTTGAGCATATTCTCCTGTCCGGATATCGTCTCGCGCGTATAGCCGTCGGCAAATGTAATCATGCCGTTTTCATCGCGGTACACACGGCACATTCCACGCTGGCTTTTCTTGAAACCGCCGTCCTTTGGGTTTTTAAAAATAGGAATCGGATTGCCGTCCACCTCGCAGTACGTCGCTTTGATACATGCGCTGAAGGTGTCCCTTGTAAACGGTTTGAGCATATCTTCCTCCTCGACACACTGCATGCTGAAGCTGCCTACGCCCAGCGCCACATTGCTGCACGCAAAACCGTTTTCAATCAAAATCTTATATATTTCCTCACAGCGCTGTATGGTAATACTGTCGCCATAGATTGCCTTCACATGCGGGTCGAGCACTTTATATCCCTTAGCGTTAACCGTTCCGCCAAAAATATCCCACAGCCTAAACACAGTTTTTGTCACGACTTCCACACAGTCACCGCTGTCACCGCGCATCAGCATACATCCGTTGTGCGAAAGAATCTCTTCTTTCAGCTGCGGCAGCACATTGTCAATGATGTTCCAGTAATCGTAAGAGTCCAGCACGGCGGAAAAACTAGTATCCGGATATATCTCTGTAAGCAGCCTGCGCAGCAGTGTGATCTCGTCACCGTCGACAGCATAATTACTGCACATTACGGAGTGCTCGGTGCTGACAGCCCCAAGCGCAACAGGTTCTTTTGTACAGTCACAGCAATACATCTGTTCAAGAAACGGAATCACCGGAACAGTCGCGGTATTCAGGAAAGACAGACACCAGCCTGCACTGGATTTTACCGCGGACTGCAGACATTCCTGTCCCCTGAACGAAAAATCACCGAGTGCCTTTTCCCTTGGTATCGTGTCATCCACCGAAATTCCATAGTATTGGTTGACAATTCTCCTGTAGGTCGCGCCGACCGTCGCGCTAATCATCGGATGCCACAGCTCCGCGCTGATGAGTGACTCCAGCGCCTGCGGAAGCCACGCAAAATCGGGATGTGTATTACTGATTTCAAACATCGGCACGTGCATCGGAACACGCGTGCCCTCCAAAAGCGCCTTGATTTCAATTGGAAGATATCCCAGTTGGTGAAGCTTTACAATTTTTTCTGTCTTGTAGGCGTTCTTTCCAAGCGCGGCGCCAAGCACCCTGTCGTATTCCCCGACAACCTCGTCAAGACTTTTTTCGAAGAATTCTCCTGTAAAATAATCCATCAGGTAGGTGCGGATGAATGCCTGTAATCCGAACATCACTACAGTATCCCACATTTTGACCCTGCTCATGCGCGGTGTAAAATACGACACGGATTTTTCTATTTTGTCAGGCAGCATGTCGGAATGCACTGCCTTGTAAAAGTCAATCAGCAGCATTGGGTTTGTATTTTTCATCTCTCATTCTCCAATTCAAAAACCTTGATTTTTGCGTTCCCTCTTTCCCGAAAAATACTGTCTGTGGTGTAAATCTGTTTGATGTGGCTGCATGCGCAAAGCTTTCCTTTCAAAACAGCCTCCTCGCAGTGGCTCACAAACAGATAGATGTTTTCCGCCCCGAGCGCCGCAAGCGCTTCTGCCGACCGGATAAACGTTCCGCCAAAGGAGCAGATATCATCCACTATCAGCACGTCGCTTCCCTCAACCAGACCAATCTCCCCTGCGACGGAAAGATTTCTCCTGTATTCCAGTCACGTTTCTTGATACCGAAGCAATACGGCAGTGCAATCATGCCGCTGTAACGTTTTCCGGCGCCCTCATCAGGATAGAACATCAACGGCTTCCTGCCTGTATTCTTTTCAATTTCCAGTATGACTTTTTCGATATATTTCTGCGGAGTGTCCTGTTTTACACGGTCTATCAGGGCGAGACTTACATTTGAGTGCGCATCGAGCACCCGCACCTCACGGAACGCAAGGCTGTTTATCATCTCCGCAAAATACTTGAGCGTAAACACATCCTCCTCGTTCTTCACCCTGTCCTGCCGTGCGTTTGGGATGTACGGCATGTTGAGGACAATATTGTCAAAGCCTGCTGCCCGAATATGTTTTGTCAAAAAATAAACTGCAAGCAGCTCCTCATTGTTTTCATAGTTCCACCTGATTTCCACTTCCTCCTTGCCGCCGGCTTGCGCGGTTGTCAGCTTTTCCTTCAGCAATAGCGTCCCGTCCGGAAAATGACCGATATCGACTTCCTTCTTATTAATTTGAATCATATGAACTCCTTCCTGCATGAAACGGAACTGTTGCAAACGGTAAAATACAATTACAAAACTTGAATCTGACACATTTTCATGGCTTCCAGTGCATTGATGTGGCTCTCCGGCGTGACACCGGCGCAGCATCTTTCTATCACCTGAATTTTTGTCTCCGGCATGTATGCCTTGAAAAGCATCGCGTTGGAAATGACACAGATGTCAGTACAAAGTCCGATGAGTGTGATGCTTTCCGGCGCACCGCCCGCCTTGAGATACGCTGCAAGCTCCACTGAACCAAAAGTCGGTTTGTCAAATATTTTCATGGCATCCGTGCGCAGTACCTCCAGTTTTTTGTCGAGCCTCCAGCCGTCTGTTCCCTTGATGCAGTGCGGTACCGGAAGGTTTTTGCCCTCCTGTGTCTCCATGTAATCGTCTCCATGTGTATCTCTGGTAAAAATCACTTCCCCGTCAAAAGACTTGACTGCCTCTGCCACATTGTCCACGATGCCGACAGCCTCCTTGGTACCTAACGCCCCATCAATAAAGTCTTTCTGCATATCCACAACGACCAATACATTTCTCATACAAAACCTCCTTTTCCGCATATGCCCTATGTGCACCCTTTAAAACCACATATGCTATAATCTTATTATCAATTCGATAATAAGATTATAGCATAGAATCAAAATTTGTCAATATCTTTTTATCAATATAATAATAAGTTTGTCGCCCACACAAAAGGAAAACAATGTGCGATACGATTGTGCCCGCTATTCGGCAATCTCATACACCGCGTTCTCATATCCCATATATTGTATTGTTCCCATATCAATCGCGTCAACACTTTCTGCCGCATCCGCCACAGGAATACATTTGCCTTTTCGGATAAACAGGGGCACTTCGTTTAATGCCACTTCGATATAGTGTGTCCCCTGTCCCAGAATTTCCTCATAAATGCTTCCATCCGGCATAAACTTGAGTAGCTTCATCTCCTCCGGCAGATACACTGTCCTGCCGCTTACATTCTGCGTGTAAACCGGCACAATCATCGCTTCGTTTCCGAGGAAAAGCTGATCCTCCGTCTCCACGGCACGCCTGTCGTCGGGGAAATCAAACCCGAGCGGACGGAAATACATCTCATCCTCCTCCACTGCTTTGCAGTATGCACTGTAAAGATAGGGTATCAGTCTGTAACGCACGCCAATCACATGGCGGAAATCTTCAATGTGTTCAAACTGGTAACACTCCTGTTCCCTTGTCCCAAGTGCGGTGTGGTTTCGCATCAGCGGCGTAAACACGCCGAGCGCAAGCCAGCGCAGCACCAAATCCCGCGTCGTATCGGATCCAAATCCGCCAAGATCAGCTCCGGTATACAGGAATCCGCACATATTCAGCGACGGCATCATTTTCAGGTTCAGCAGAATATGCGACCACCAAGACTGGTTGTCCCCTGTCCAGATACCACCGTAACGATGCATTCCAATATAGGAAGAACGCGAAAACAACAGCATTTTCTTGTCCGGCGCAATCTTCTGCAGCGCCTCTCCTGCAGCCCTTGTCATATTGAAGCCATACAGGTTATGCACCAGATCGTGGCGGACTTTTTTGCCATTGACGTTGTGGTAAAAACGTCTGTAGTCATCCGGACTATTCTGAAGATTATCTATGATTGACCGAAGTTCCCCCGGAACAAGGTCACAGTCATTTATGGAGCCTTCACTGTTGACTTTCTCCACATACTTTCCGATTTCCTGATTTAGTTCCCTGATGCCTTCTCTGGAGTAAAAAATTGCCGGTTCATTCATATCGTTCCAGAAACCGTCGATTCCAAGGCTTGTGAGTCTTTCGTATTTACCGCCGAACCATGCTCTGGCATCCGGATTGAGCATGTCCGGAAAATGCGTCCAGCCCGGCCAGACTGCCGCCACAAATTCCGACCCGTCCTCGCGTTTGCAGAAATAGCCTTTCTCCACACCTTCCTCGTAAACATCATATCCATCCTCAATCTTTACGCCTGCATCTATAATCGGAATCAGGTGGATTTTTTCCCCTTTCATCTTCTGGACAAACTGCGCAAAATCCGGAAAACGCTCAGGATTTACAGTGAAATCCTTATAATCCTGCATATAGTCAATGTCCAGATACACCATGTCAATCGGCACATGGTTATCCCTGTACCCTCGCACAACAGTCTCGATGTCCTCGGCAGTTTTATAACCCCAGCGGCTCTGCCCATAACCAAAGGCGTATTTCGGGGCAATATAACTTTTCCCGATTATTTTCCGAAACTGCTTTACGACGTCATACGCACTCTCCCCGGTAATTACATACAAATACAAATCCGCCCGTTCGCAGCACACGGTAAGCACATCCTGCCTTGTGTATCCAACATCAAAACATACGCTGGCAGGATAGTCAAAAAACAACCCCACATGTTTCCTGCCGGAGATAACAATAAAATTGTGCGCACCATACAGGGAAGTCCTTTCCTCCGTGTGGTTCGGGTCATCTGTACAGTTGCTTACATACCGATATCCCCTTTTGTTGATGCCGCGGTTCGCCTCGCCCAGACCATAAATGACATCTGCGTCATCCATTTGATATCTGTAACAAAACCCTTTTTCAAGCGATATTTCCCCACACGCCAGCGTTCCCGTAAACGCCGTATCCTTGAACGCCGCGGTGACCGCCTCTGTCTCAAACGGACTGCCAAATACATATTTTTCTACCATTGTGAACTCCTCCTTGTAATTTATAGCTATCAATGAAACGCATCTTCTTAGCTGCGTTTATTTTCCGGTTTATAACAGCCTTTTTTGGCAAATGTCTTTGTGAACGCCACGCCGACCAAAATTGAAGTTATCAGCTCGGCTGCAGGAAACGCAAGCCATACCCCGTTCATTCCCATCAATGCAGCCAAGGCAAACGCACATAGGATAATCGCCACAAATCCTCTCGATACGGACGCGATAAACGCCCATTTCGCGGACTCTGCCGCACTTAAAATTCCGGTTCCTACAATATTAAATCCCGCAAACGCAAAACCGATAAAGTATAACTTTAATCCGGTCACCGCGTATGCCGTAAGCGCAGCGTTTCTTTCCTTATTAAATACTGCCGTGACAGGTTCTGCAAAAAGGTACATCACCACAATAATCAGCGCTGCGAGCACAAAGCTCGTCCCCACGCCAAGTTTCACCGTCTTTTTCAGGGATGCCTCCTCGCCTTTTCCGTAAAAATCGCTCAGAATCGGCTGCGCCCCCTGTGAAACGCCGTTAAAAACCGCTGCTGCCACGAGGGATGTGTTGGCAACCACGCCATATGCCGCCACTCCGACATTCCCTGCAAGCTTTAAAATAATCATATTAAAAACAACCGTGGTCACCCCCGACGAAATCTCCCCCACAAAAGCCGAGATGCCAAGCTGGCATGATGCCAGAAGCTTTTCGAAGGAGGGCGGCGCCCACTGAAACGTCACCGTACTCTTTTTTGACAACAGATGTGTGCAGCAGATTGCCACGCCGAGCACCGGCGACAGGGCTGTCGCCATCGCAGCCCCCCGCATTCCCATTCCCATCGGAAACATCAGTACATAGTCAAACACAATATTAAACAGACTGCTGCAGAGTGTCGCCGCCATCGCCGTTGCCGGCGCACCGTCATTTCTGACAAAGGCATTACAAATGTGGTTCCACATAAAAAACGGCGCAAACATCATAAAAATACCCGTGTAGTCTTTTCCGACTGCGACAATCCTGTCATCTCCGCCAAGAAGCGCCACCACTTTCCCCGGCACAAGTATTCCGATTCCGACAAAAATCAGACCGATCACAAGCGCCCAGAACAGCGCATTGGAGAAATATGTCTCGGCACTCCTGTCATTCCGCGCCCTGAGAATTTTAAACCGGATTGCCGAACCGACTCCCATCATGGCACCAATGGCAAAAATCAGGCTATACACGGGAAGCACCAAGTTGAGCGCCGTAATGCCGTCCGCCCCCTCTGCCATGGATATAAAAAACGTGTCCGCCAGAATATACACCGATATCCCCAGCATGCCCAGAATATTCTGGGACACATATTTTGCAAAAAGTTTTTTTTCAGACATCTTTATTCCTCCACTGATATAGCATTAGAATACTCAACAGACCCAGACATGTCAAGTACAATTCCAATTCTGCTGAACTGTTACCGTAATTGCATATATATTTTGTCAAATACTTGTGAAAATTGGAAAAATATGGTAAATTTTAAGGAGACGAATGGAAGGTGATTACAACGAAACGAAAATATACGACACAAAATGTGTATGATGCCCTGCAAAACAGGCTGCATTACATCTTTAAAGAATTTGACAACATCTTTGTATCTTTTTCAGGAGGAAAAGACAGCGGCCTGTTGCTCAACCTGACCTTGGACTTTCAAAAAAAATATTATCCCAAAAAGAAAATCGGCGTATTCCATCAGGATTTTGAAGCGCAGTACAGCGTGACGACAGAATATGTCGAGCGTACATTCACCAGAATTGAAAAGGATGTCGAACCCTACTGGGTGTGCCTGCCCATGGCAACAAGAACGGCACTCAGCAACTACGAAATGTTCTGGTATCCATGGGACGACACCAAGGAAGACGCATGGATACGCCCCATGCCGGAACATCCCTATGTCATCAATCTGAAAAACAATCCGATTACAACGTATCATTACCGCATGCATCAGGAGGATCTCGCGAAACAATTCGGACGCTGGTACCGCATTTCCCACGGAAACAAAAAGACCATCTGCCTGCTCGGCATCCGTGCCGACGAATCCATGCAGCGCTACAGCGGAATTCTGCACCGCAAGTACGGCTATGACAACACCTGCTGGATTAGCAATCAGTTCAAAAATGTCTGGTGCGCCTCACCGATATACGACTGGACAATCTATGATGTCTGGCATGCCAATTATATTTTTTCCTACGATTACAACCGTCTGTATGATTTATATTATAAATCCGGACTAAAGCTTGAACAGATGCGTGTGGCTTCTCCATTCGGCGATTACGCTAAGGAGAGTCTCAACCTGTATCGTGTCATCGATCCGGAAATATGGGCAAAGCTTGTCGGCCGCGTCAGGGGCGCAAACTTCGGTGCCATATATGGAAAGACCAAAGCGCTTGGTTACCGCAATCTGACACTTCCCGAAGGCCATACATGGGAGTCCTACACCAAGTTTCTTCTCGACACGCTCCCTGTCCGTATCCGGAACAACTATATTAAGAAATTCCAGACTTCCATCGAATTCTGGCACAATGTCGGCGGTGGTCTCGAGGAAAAGACAATCAGCGAGTTGATTGAACACGGCTATCGCATACGCCGCAACGGCGTTTCCAATTATACTGTCATGAAGAATTCGCGCATCGTCTTTGAGGGCAAGCTGCCCGACCACACGGACGATATCAAATCCTCCAAGGATATTCCAAGCTGGAAACGTATGTGTTACTGCATCCTCAAAAACGACCACATTTGTCGTTTTATGGGATTTGGTCTGACAAAAAAACAACGAGAAAACGTCAAACTGCTAAAAGAAAAATATCAGAATATAGGAGAAACGTTATGACATATAAAAGTCCCGTATATCAGGTAATATCCGTTCCCGTGGAGAAAATCGCGCCAAATACCTATAATCCGAACGCGGTCGCCCCGCCGGAACTAAAACTGCTTTACGACAGCATCAAGGAGGACGGCTATACTATGCCGATCGTATGCTACTATGAAACCCCTACAGATACCTACATTATTGTTGACGGTTTCCACCGCTACCGCATTATGCTGGACTACCCTGACATCTATGAGCGCGAGGGCGGCATGCTTCCTGTCGCGGTCATCGACAAGCCCTTGTCAAACCGCATGGCGAGCACGATTCGCCACAACCGCGCCAGAGGCTCCCATGATGTCGACCTTATGAGTAACATTATCCGCGAGCTGCATGAGCTGGGACGTTCCGACGCATGGATTTCCAAACATCTCGGAATGGATCGGGACGAAATCCTGCGTCTGAAACAGATTACGGGTATTGCCGCGCTGTTCGGCGATATCCAGTTTGGAAGTGCATGGGTACCTGTGGACGAGCAGGCAGAAACCACGGCTGCCCCGTTTCCAAGTGACGATGACACATTCTGATATAAAAAAGTGTCTTCGACACATCAACTCCCCTGCCCCTCATTCATGAGGGGATTTAGGGGTTTTCTTTTTGGTTGCTTTGTTGCATAATTATCTCATGAATGTTTTGCAGGAAATTTTTAGAGATAATTATGAAATAATTCAATATACCCTTCATCCCCGTGATGTCGTTATGGAAAGCATCGACAAGATGATTAACTGTGGTGACCCTTCTTTTGGTGGCGCAATGTATGGCTGCACTCATTGTGGTAACCTTAAATTTGTCCCTTTTCGTTGTCGTTCCAAGTTTTGTCCTTCCTGTGGTGCCAAGTATTGCAATGATCGCGCTACTGCCATGTCTTTTAAACTCATTAAGTGTCACCATCGTCACTGCGTCTTTACCATCGATGAAGAACTCAGACATTTTTTCCTTGAAGACTGTTCCCTTTTGAACTGTCTTTTTTCTGCCGTCCGCAGCGTTGTTCTAAACATGTTTTATAAAGCAAACAAATCCAAAAACTTTGTTCCAGGTGTTGTTTGTGTATTACATACTTTCGGACGCCCCCTCGAATGGAATCCCCATATTCATTGTCTTATTACTGAGGGTGGATTCTCTGACGATGGTTTTTGGAGAAATGTGAAACATTTCAATTATACCTATCTTCGTAAAGCTTTTCAGACTGCTCTTTTAAATGAATTGGAAAAGCAGACTGGTCCTTCTTTTAAAAAAGTGAAGGCTGCCATTTACAAAAAGGATAAAAATGGATTCTATGTTTATGCAAAACCTACACTGACTGAGCCATCCACCGTCTCACAATACATTAGCCGTTATCTCGGAAGACCTGTTATTGGACTTTCCCGCATCGACTCCTACGATGGTGAATCTGTAACTTTCCACTATAACCGCCATGAAGACAATGTCCACGTTGAAAAGACGCTTCCTGCCATTGACTTTGTCAGACTCCTTATTCAGCATATACCAGAGAAACATTTTAAAATGACTCGTTATTATGGCCTGTATGCAAGAAATCGTGAGCTTGATAAATCCCTTAATAAATTAGTACCAAAAGCAAAACATAAAATCATTCTTGATCTTAATACCTGGCGTAATCGAATAGCCTTATCTTTTGGATATGATCCCATCCAGTGCCCTGCCTGTAAAAAGAAGATGGAACTACTCGATTTATACTACAAACATACCAAAGTTTCTCTGGACGAACTCTACGAAAGAACCATGGCAAAAGCAACATGCCGTGCAGGCGGAAAATCCCCTTGATTTTCACACCCATCTGCTACATACTTAAGCTATCCAGCAGATGGGAGGTAAATACACATGGATCAAAAAGCAATAGAGGAACTAAGAGAAAAATACATTAAAAATCCACCGGAAGGAATGACTGCAAAGCTTGTAAAAAACATGAGTGGTTCAGATTTACTTGACATGCATTATTTTCTTACTGAAGATGAAGATTTTGACGGCGAAGAAGGTTTTTATATCGACCTTTTCTAAATATTACCGTCTTTTTATTGAGCCCGATCTTGTGCGGGCTTTTATATTAGGGATTTCCCCGAAAGGAGAAATTTCCTAATATACAAAAAAACGCCCTTTAGAATTTCTCATCTAAAGGGCGTTTTCTATTTGATTAAAGGGTAAACTTGTTTACGCCTTTGATTAAGCTGTCTACCTTTCCTTCCAAATCCTCTACAATTGTGCCGGAATCATTTACCACATTGGCAAGCTCGGAAGACATTGCCGCCGTTTCTTCCGCCACAGATGCATTGTCCTGTGCCAGACCATTCAGTACGGAAATCGTATCGGTTACGTTTGTCCGCTGTTTCTCCATATCCTTTGTCATATCATCTATCGAGTGCACCGATATAAAGAAGTGGTTTAATTCCTCATGCAGTTTTTCGATAATATGCTGTGTGTCTGTCAGGGAGTTCACCTGAAGGTCAACCGACTTGTTGATGTCCTTCATGACTTCAACGGATTTTGCCGCATTCCCCTGCAATGCTTCTACTGTCTTGCTGATTTCTTCCACGGAATCACCTGACTGTTTTGCCAGTTTCGCAATCTCGTCAGCAACCACTGCAAAACCTCTTCCTGCCTCTCCGGCACGGGCTGCCTCAATGCTCGCATTCAGGGCAAGCAGGCTAGTCTGCTCGGAAATCTCGTTAATCAGGTTCGCAGCCATATGGATTTGTTCTACAGACTGGTGCGTGTTCTTTGTCTGCGTCTCCATCGCGGAAATGTTTTTCCTCGTGCTGTTACTAATCTCAATCAGATCCAGCAATGTCTTCATTGACTGCTCACTGATTCTGTTCATTTCCTCCGCGTTCTGGTCAAGATTTGACACTTCGATTCCCGTCTGGTTAATCTTGTCTGCCATAAAGACAACATTGTCATTTGCCTCGTCTGTGGAAGCTGCCTGCTTCGTCACATTCTGTGCAATAATATCCACTGCACTTGACACCTGCGAGATGGAATCTTTCATGTTGTTAAATGCAGTGTCAAAGCTTCCGAGCGCGTCGCCTACTCCGTTGGAAACGTGCGTGATTTCCTGCAGCAGCCCCCGCATGTTGTCCTGTGCAATCCGCAAAGAATCGGCTGTCTGGCCAATCTCGTTACGCTGTTTTACCTCCACATTTGTAGACAGGTTTCCCTCGGACAGCTTCTCCGCAAATCCCTGAATCTTCTTTAGCGGTGCCACAATCCGCTTGCCAAAGAAAAATGCTCCCACAAGCGCTATCACAATCGCCGCCACCAGCACAATCAGCGTCCTTTGGATCACACTGTTATACTGGTCTCCAAGCGCCTTCTTTACCTCTGCTTTTTCAGCCTCCATGTCATCTATGTAATTGCCGGTGCAGACTGCCCATCCCCACGGCTCAAACAGCTCTGAATATGCAATCTTCGGCGCAACGGTAACACCGTCTGACTTTGTAAAATAAAACTGGTTATACCCGCACTTATCCGCGCTCTTACAGACATTGACAACCTCCTGCGTAATCTTTATGCCATTCTGGTCAGTCAGATCATACCGGTTATTGCCTTCCTGCTCCGTCAGAACAGAATGCATCACGAGCGTATAGTCCAGACCGTCAATCCAGAAATAGCCGCTCTGGTCATCGCGGTACCGCATCTCCCGAATAACCGCCTTTGCGTCCTCCTGTGCCTGTGCCTCCGTCTTCTCACCTGCCTGAAATTTGTCATACTCACTCTGTATAATCGAAATCGTACTCTGAACCTGCGATTTTATTTCCGTCTTGTATCCTAAATCCACCGCGTTCTCATATGTCTCGTATGTCGATTCGGACATATCCTT
>OFFB01001030.1_pt1 | contig 19304 bp, 18 predicted proteins | sample 1521281 | NCBI WGS metagenome assembly OFFB01 (sample SAMEA3504109, study PRJEB24116) | mouse gut metagenome | biome: mouse gut; feature: mouse-associated habitat; material: faeces | place: Denmark | collected 2011
GGGATGGATATTTTTGAGAGGGGGCTGTGTCTGCCCAGTGATGTGAAGATGACGGTGGAGGAACAGGAGAAGATCATAGATGTGATCTGCAGGTGCTTTGCATGAAAAAGTGGATGAGATTTCTGATGGGTATAGGGGCAGGTACTCTGTTACTTGGATTTGTTGTCAGTGGAATAGAAAAGAAGAAGGAACAGAAAGACGCCTGTACAGAAGATGAAGCAGCAAAGGTGTGCAGGGAACAGGCAGAGAGTAAAGCAGAAAAGCATCGGGCGTATGGCGCTTATGAACTGTATGTGAAAAGACCATTGGATTTTGCCATAGCGCTTCTGGCGCTTGTTTTTTTATGCCCGGTTTATCTGATCCTTACAGTGCTTGTCCGGGTGAAGCTGGGGAGACCTGTGGTATTCACACAGGAGAGACCGGGGAAGGATGGAAAGATCTTTAAGCTGTACAAGTTCCGGACGATGACGGATGAGCGGGACGAAAAAGGGGAACTTCTGCCGGATGAGGCGAGATTGACAGAATTTGGAAAGAAGTTGCGTTCCACCAGTCTGGACGAGCTGCCGGAACTGTTTAATATCATAAAGGGAGATATGTCGCTTGTGGGGCCGAGGCCGTTATTGGTGGAATATTTGCCGAGATATAGTGAGAAACAGGCAAGGCGGCATGAGGTGAGGCCGGGGCTTACGGGATTGGCGCAGGTGAGCGGAAGAAACTCGATAAGCTGGGAAGAGAAGTTTGAGGATGATGTGAGATATGTGGACCGTATTTCATTTTTTATAGATATGAAGATTCTTTTTCGGACGGTAGCCGCGGTTTTAAGGCGGGAGGGTATCAACTCAGAGACAGCGGCAACGATGGAGAAATTCAGGGGAGGAAATTAAAATAAGCATATGTAGGTAAGGAGTTGTATGAAAAAAATAGTGATCATTGGCGCAAGCGGACATGGTAAAGTGGCAGCGAATATCGCTTTAAAATGTGGATATACGGATATTGTTTTTCTGGATGATAATGTAGGTATCAAAAACTGTGGTGGATATCCTGTTGTGGGGAGCAGTGACAAGATGAAAGATATGGCAGGAGATGTGATAGTAGCAATAGGAGATCCTGTCATACGAAGGAGAATTCAGGAAGGTATAGAGGAAGAGCGGTTGGCTGTTTTGATCCATCCGGATGCTGTGATAGCAGAGGACGTTGCGATTGGAAAGGGTACGGTTGTTATGGCAGGAACAGTGATAAATCCGGGTAGTGTGATAGGTAGGGGCTGTATTATCAATACCTGTGCTTCGGTCGACCATGACTGTAAACTGGGGGATTATGTCCATGTGGCAGTGGGGGCACATCTGACTGGGAGTGTTGAGATAGGGGATGGAACCTGGATCGGAGCAGGAGCTGTAATCAACAATAATGTGGCAGTCTGCAGCGGCTGTATGATAGGAGCGGGAGCTGTGGTAGTGAAAGATATAGCGGAGGTCGGCATTTATATAGGGGTCCCAGCGAGAATGAGTAATAAGGTGGTGTATAATGAGAGTTTGGCTTATAAAAATAGCAGAACCGATGCCTTTTAAGAGAGAACAACTTGGGAGGACGGGAAGCTTAGCGGAGTATCTATCAAAGAATGGACATGAGGTTATTTGGTGGAAGTCAACATATTCACATGGAGATAAGAAACTTTATTATAATAAGCATACGCAGAAAAAAATAAACAGTCATGAGGTAGTTATATTTTTGCATTCGTCTATCATATATAAAAAAAATGTATCATTTCAAAGAATTTTGTTTTATAAGAAGCTTACATGTGAGTTTAAAAAGTATGCGGAAAAGAAAATGAGGCCGGATATTATTTTGTGTGCCTGGCCGCCAGCATCATTAGCAAATGCGGCAATAGAATTCGGAAAAAAGAATCATATTCCGGTAGTACTTGATGCAAGGGATTTGTGGCCAGATACTTTTGAACCATATTTTCCATGGAAAACATCTAAAATTTTTTTGTATTTTTTAAAAAAACAGGCAGCCAGATTATTTTCTGAGGCTGCTGGCATCACAGCTGTCCAGGATCATGCATTGAGATGGGCTTGTAATTATGCAGGAAGAACACCGGCACAATTTGATCGTGCTATAAATATAGGGACTAGAGTGAATGATTTATCTGAAAGGGATAAAAAGGAGTGCTTATCCTGGTGGAGAGGGAGGGGAGTGACATCTTGTACCTGGAACATGTGTTTTTGGGGATCGCTTAGAAATTCCGGGTTGGACTTGGATACATGTATCAAAGCAGTACAAAGACTGGAACAAAAATATCCTGATATCAGATTAATTATAGGAGGAGAAGGAGATAGTAAGAAAAAGTTGATGGAAATTGCGGGAGGATCCAAATCAATTATTTTTGCGGGATATTTGAATGGTTACCAAATGGAAACGGCTATGCAGATATGTAAGGTTGGTGTATACAGTTTAATTAATACGGAAGGATTTTTTGACACAATAAGTAACAAGGCAATTCAGTATATGTCTGGTGGACTTCCGATTTTGAATTCATTAAAAGGGCTTACCAATCAGCTCATTACAGAATACTCCGCAGGATTGACATATAGAGAGGGGGATGTTGAAGATTGTGCGGAGAAGATCGAGAGGATGTATTTGAATTTAGAGGATAGAAATTCTATGGCAATAAATGCCAAATGTCTTTTTGAAGAGAAATTTAACTCAGATAAGATAAATAAAGATTTTGAAAATTATTTATGTCGTATAATTGCAGAATACCAAAGAGGAAATGTAAAATGATACCGGTAATGAATGTTACAAGACAATACAAATCAATAAGAAAAGAGCTGGATGCGGCAGCACTGGAAGTGCTTCACAGCGGACAGTATATACTGGGAAAGCCGGTGGAGGAGTTTGAACGGGCATTTGCTGAGTACTGCGGCGTAAAATATGCCGTTGGCGTTGGAAACGGGTCGGATGCCCTGGTGATCGCATTGAAGGCATGCGGGATAAAGCAGGGAGATGAAGTCATTACAACGGATATGAGTTTTATCGCGACAGCGGAGGCGATCGTTGCAGCCGGGGCGGTGCCGGTCTTTGCGGACTGCAGGAAGGATACTTATGTGATCGATCCTGCTGAGATCGAAAAAAAGATAACAGGTAAGACAAAGGCAGTCATTGCGGTACATCTGTATGGCCAGTGTGCGGATATGGATGAGATCAACCGGATCGCCAAAGCGCATGGACTGAAAGTGATAGAGGACACGGCCCAGGCAGCCGGGGCGGAATATAAGGGAAGGAAAGCAGGAAGTATGGGAGATGCAGGGTGCGTCTCTTTTTTTCCGACCAAAAACCTTGGGTGTGCCGGAGACGGTGGAATGATCCTCACAGACGATGAAAGTATTTACAGACAGTGCAGGGCAATGCGGGCCCATGGGAGCGGGCTGGATGCGTTATATACCTATGGGATACAGAACCATGTGGAAGTATCGGAGGAAGCGGTGGATTTCGGCGGGAACCTGCCGAAGTACTTTAACTTTATAGATGGATATAATTCGAGGCTGGATGCACTGCAGGCCGGGATCCTGCAGGTGAAGCTGCCTTATCTGGACAGCTGGAATGAGAGAAGAAGGAAGATTGCGGGAGAGTATGATGAAGGGATCACCAATCCGGCAGTTTGTAAGCCTGTCACTGCGGAGGGAAACAGGCATATTTATTATGTGTATGCAGTTGCGGTGAAAAGGCGGGATGAGTTCAGAAGATATCTGGAGGAGAGAGGTATTAAGAGCGGCGTCTATTTCCCTGTGCCGTTCCATGAACAGAAGGTATTTGAAAAACTGGGATATAAACATGGTGATTTTCCGAATGCGGAGTATGTGGCGGAGCACACGTTAGTGCTGCCGATGTTTCCGGAGCTGACGCAGGAGGAGATCGATCAGGTGATAGAGGCTGTGAACGGGTGGGAAGGATGCTGAGAAAAGGACAGAATGGCAGTTTTACAAAAGTTATTACTGCAGAAGATATTAGGAATTATGCAGATGTAGTAGGGGATACAAACCCAATCCATATAAATAAAGAAGCTGCTCTTGCTAAAGGGTTTGAGAAACAGATTGCACATGGTATGCTGGTAGGTTCTTTGATAAGTACAACATTGGGGACAGTATTTCCTGGGGAAGGAACCATATATCTCGAACAGAATTTAAAATTCTTAAAGCCTGTGTACGAGGGGGAGAAAATTACAATTATGGTCATGGTTGAAGAAGTTCTGCAGTCTGAAAAAGGAATCTATAAATTGCAGACAAATGCGGAAAATGAGACTGGGAAAAAAGTAGTTGAAGGTTATGCAGTTATAAAGTATACAAATAGCACAGAAGTGAAGATCTGAACTATAATTTTTCAAAGGTGATTAATATGAAAAACAGTAATTTAGAAAATACAAAGCAAATTTATGTACATCCGACAGCTATAGTACAAAACTCTATGGAAAATTTCGGGGGGGTACTGTGGTGTGGCAGCATGTGGTTATACAGGAGGATGTTCGGATAGGAAGGGATTGCAAGATAGGAGCAAATGCCTTTATTGAGAAGAATGTTTCTATTGGCAACCAAGTTACGATTAAAAATAATGTGGCAGTCTATACTGGCGTTATCATTGAAGATGATGTTTTTATCGGCCCATCCTGTGTGTTTACGAATGTGCTAAATCCACGAAGCTTCATTAACAAAAAATCAGAATTCCATCCAACATTGATAAAACGGGGAGCTACCATTGGGGCAAATGCGACGATACTATGTGGTCATACAATAGGACAGTATGCAATGGTTGGTGCGGGGAGTGTAGTAACAAAAGATATTCCTGATTATACGCTGTTTTTTGGAAACCCTGCTGAGATGAAAGGAAATGTTTGTAAATGCGGTAATATTCTGAGAGAGGGAGAAGTTTGTGATATTTGTGGATGTACATATGACTTTATCACAGGAAATCGATAAAATAATGTTCATTGTATAAATTAAGACTATAGGATTGCCATCAATTAAAAAGGAGAATGAGATGGCGATTAGTAAAACAGCGGTTATATACGAAGGGGCAATGGTGTCTGAACATGCAGTTATCAATGACTATGTGGTTATTTACCCTGGTGTAGTGATTGAAGACGGTGCTGAAGTAATGGATCACGCGGTAATTGGCAGACTTCCTAAATCAGCAAGTACCTCTAAGCGAAAAGTACAGAAAGGGTACAAAAAAACGGTTATTGGAAAAAATTCGGTTATTTCTCCCGGAGCGGTTATATATACGGATGTGGTAATCGGCGCAGGTACTCTCGTTGGCGATAATGCATCAATCAGGGAAGGCTGTCGCATTGGCGATGGCTGCATCATTGCTAGAAATGTCAGTGTTAATTATAACACTATGGTTGGGGATTCCACAAAGATTATGGATAATACCCACATTACCGGAAATATGGTCATAGAGGATCATGTATTTATTAGTGTGCAGGTTGCTACTACCAATGACAATCTGATAGGAAAAGGCGAGTACAGTGACGAACGGGAAAAAGGCCCCTATATAAAGCGTGGAGCTACCATCGGAGCGGCGGCGAATCTGCTTCCGGCCGTTATGGTCGGAGAAAATGCTCTTGTCGGCGCAGGATCTGTAGTCACGAAGGATGTGCCGGATGGAAAAGTTGTGATGGGTATTCCGGCAAAGATTATTCGGAATGTTGAAGACTGAGGCAGGAAGTTTTTAAAGTATATAAAGATAAAAGCAGGAGGAAGAAAGAGATGAAATATGCATTGATAGGCTGTGGTAGGATATCAAATAACCATGTTGTATCTGCGATAAACAATGGATTGGAAATTGTGGCATTCTGTGACATTGTGAAAGAAAATGCAGAGGATAAGATCATCAAACATGATCTGCGGGAACAGAATATTAGGATTTATGAAAACTACAAAGAGATGTTAGAGAAGGAGAAGCCTGAGCTTGTGGCAATAGCCACAGAATCCGGAAAGCATGCGCAGATTGCTCTGGATTGTATAGATGCAGGGTGTAATCTGATTATTGAAAAGCCCATTGCCCTTTCCATTGCAGATGCAGAAGCTATCATTAAAAAGGGTAAAGAGAAAGGAGTGAAGGTCTGCGCCTGTCATCAGAACCGTTTTAATAAAAGTATTGTGGAAATTAGGAAAGCTCTTGAAAGAAACAGATTCGGTAAACTCCTTTATGGAACGGCGCATATTCGATGGGCCAGAGATCATGAATACTATGACAGGGCATCCTGGCGCGGAACGTGGGAACAGGATGGTGGCGCTTTGATGAACCAGTGTATTCATGACATTGATCTTTTACGTTGGATGATGGGGGATGAGGTTGATACAGTTTTCGGTATGACGGATCGTTTGATTCATCCCTATATCGAAGCGGAAGATCTTGGCATAGCGGTGGTGAAATTTAAGAACGGGGCTTACGGTATTGTAGAGGGGACTACAGATATTTATCCGAAGAATCTGGAGGAAACCCTTTATATTTTTGGAGAAAAAGGAACGGTAAAGGCTGGGGGAGAATCCGTGAATATCATTGAGGAGTGGAAGTTCTCGGACCATTTTGGAGATGAGGAACAGGTAAAGCGGGAGTGTGCGGAGAATCCGCCCAATGTGTACGGTTTTGGTCACAGCAAGCTGTACAGGAATGTGATTGCCGCAATAGAAGGAACAGAAGAGCTTGTGGTGGATGCGGAAGCCGGAAAGAGGGCATTGGAACTGGTATTGGCAATCTATAAATCTGCGGCAGAGGGAAAAACTGTAAAACTGCCATTGGAAGAGTGTTCTACGATGGATTTTGTTGGGAGATTCTAAAAATATATAAAAGTAAATTATGAAGATAAGTTTAGTAAATTTAAAACAATTTATATTATATTTTATATTAATATTTGCATATAGAATAGTATTAGATTGGGGATATCGTTGTATAGTCGTTCGATACTATGATTATATGGGATATTATAATGCCCAAACTGATGTATTTTTCTGGATTTCATATTTATGTCTGATAACAGGTATCATGGCATCAGGTTATTGTTTTATCAAAACTGAATCTAATATTTCTTCAAAAATAATTGCATTGCTATATTTGATTGTTTATGTACCCTTCACATCGCTTATCCGCTTTGGGCATTTTCCATGTAGATTTATTTTACTCAATATTATTTACTGGCTAAATATATTGCTATTTAATTGGTTAGGTAGTAGCGGAAAACTGAAGCTTACAGCTTATAAAATGAGGAATAATAATACTGCGTTAAAGTTATTTTTTTGGATGGCTATTATAGCAGCATGGTTTATTATTATAGGAGTTTCGGGGAAATATGCAAATTTTCATTTAAATTTTAGTTTGGAAAATGTATACGAACTGCGTGCACAGGCAAAAGCAGATTCTATGCCCAAGATAATGCGGTATTTTTTTGGCTGGGCAAGAGCGGCATCATTAGTCGCTATTGCCTATTATACAAATAAAAAAAGATATATATATGTTATTGTTTCATTTTTTGTATTGCTTTTATCATTTGGGTATGACGGCTCTAAGGGTATTTTATTTTCAGGAATTATTGTCGTTTTAATTAATATTGTTCCTGGAAAACAGTTACTTCGAGATAATAAAGTGATTCTTCTTGGTGTGACTCTGGTTGTATTGTTGGGAAATGTTGTATATCTTATTTCAGGAAACTATTCATTGGTATCATATATTACCAGACGTACATTGTATACCCCGGCGCATCTTAATTGGGCATATTATGACTATTTCCTTTTACGCACACCGGATTATTTCAGAGGGAGTTTCTTAAGACATTTTGGGTTTTCTACGCCTTACCCTAACCTTGCACTGCTTATTGGAGCAGAATACGCAAATAATTTTTCAGCTAATAATGGAATGTTTGGAGATGCCTATGCGAATTTAGGGGCGGCAGGGGTAATTGTAATGCCTGTATTAATTATTGCTTTTTTTAAGGTGTTGGATAGATGTACATCTGAATTGGATGGTCTGTTTTGTCTGTCTATTGCATCATATATCGCATTAGAATTGGCAGATTCAGCATTTTTTTCGTCATTGTTATCACATGGATTACTGATTATAGCACTTTTGGTAAGTCTTATTAACAAAGCTGATAAAAAGAAAGTATAAGAAGTTAATGTTGATAGTAAGGAAGGAGCGGAATTATGACAAAAATATGTCATATGACAAGTGTGCATAAGCGTTATGATGTGAGAATATTTCAAAAAGAATGCATTACATTGAGAAAATTAGGGTATGAGGTACATCTGGTAGTATCTGATGCAGAACCGGATGAAATAGTGAATGATATATATATACATTCAACGGGATATTTACCAAAAAATCGTTTTGAACGGATGACAGGTGCAGCAAAAGAAGTATATAAACTGGCAAAAAGTCTGAATGCAGAAATTTATCATTTTCATGATCCGGAGCTTATGGGATTTGGTGTGAAATTGTCAAAGCAGGGAAAGAAAGTGATTTTTGATTCCCATGAACATACCATAGTGCAAATTTATTCCAAAAGGTATCTTATTTTTCCGAAAGCAGTCAGTAAGCTGTTCGCATTATATCAGAAAAGAGTAATTCGTCAAATTGCGGAGATTATTACACCAACCCCTCAATTAGTAGATTTATTTAAGACAATAAATGAGAATGCTTTTTTAGTGACAAATTATCCTAAACTTGAAGAGAGTATGGCAGGGATAAAGAAGAAAAGGCAGATATGTTTTACAGGAGGCTGCGACTCGCAATGGATGTTGGAAAATATAGCGATTGCAGTGTCTGAACTGGATTGTGAGATCATTATAGCAGGCTCCGGAAATGAGGAGTACATAAATGCGATCATTAAAAAAGGAAGGGGGAAAGTCAAATATGTTGGCCAACTTGGCAAAGAGGATGTATACAGATTGCAATCAGAATCATTAGCTGGAATGGCGGTTAATTATGGAATACAGACTATTAAAGAGGGTGGAACTCTTGGAAATACAAAAATGTTTGAATATATGATGAACGGATCACCTATTATCTGTACGGATTTTCCTTTATGGAAGATGGTTGTAGAAAAAGATGATTGTGGAATCTGTGTAGATGCTAACAGCGTAGAAGAAATACGGAAGGCGATTAAATATTTTCTGGATTGCCCAGATGAAAGTATTCGTATGGGGGAAAATGCCAGAGCAGCTGTGGAAAGAGAATATAATTGGGATACTCAGGTAGAAAATCTGGCACAGGCATATAGAACATTGATAACAGAATAGAGAGGGATGAAAAAGGTGAAACAGAAGCTTTTAGATAGAATTAATAACAGGACATTAGTTGCAGGTGTGGTAGGGCTTGGGTATGTGGGGCTGCCGCTTGCCGTGGAGAAAGCAAAGGCCGGATTTAAAACAGTTGGCTTTGATATACAACAGGAAAAAGTTGATATGGTGAATCAGGGACATAATTATATTGGAGACGTGGTTGATTCCGATCTGGCGCTTCTTGTAAAAAAAGGAATGCTGTCAGCAACTACTGATTTTACCGGGATTGAAAATGTTGATTTTATTGCCATATGTGTTCCTACGCCGTTAGATGAGCATCAGGAACCCAATATCACATTTGTGAAAAATTCTGTGACAGAGATTGCAAAATATTTGAAAAAAGGCGCCATCGTGGTGTTGGAATCCACTACTTATCCAGGAACAACAGAAGAGGTGATACGACCGATTTTGGAGAATGGAAGCGGCCTAAAAACTGGTGAGGATTTTTATCTGGGATTCAGTCCGGAACGGGTGGATCCTGGAAATTTGATATATAAGACAAAGAACACCCCCAAAGTGGTCGGTGCATGTAGTGGTGATGGACTTGAGGTAATATCTGCAATGTACAGGGCAGTTTTGGATGGTGAAATATTTACCGTTTCTTCCCCGGCAGTTGCTGAAATGGAAAAGATTCTGGAAAATACCTATCGAAATGTGAATATAGGTCTTATTAATGAGATGGGAAGGTTATGCAATGAAATGGGTATTTCCATATGGGAAGTTATCGATGCGGCGAGTACGAAACCTTACGGTTTCCAACCATTTTATCCGGGACCGGGCCTTGGTGGACATTGTATTCCATTAGATCCGTATTACCTGACATGGAAAGCAAGAGAATATGGCTTTCATACGACATTGATTGAAAATTCCATGGTCATAAATGATGGGCAGCCGGAGTACTGTGTAAAGCGGGCAATGCATATATTAAACCGCTTCAAAAAACCTATCAATGGGTCAAAGATATTGCTTCTGGGGGTGAGCTATAAGCAGGATATTGATGATTATAGAGAATCACCGGCCATTCATGTTATTAAGGAACTTCGCAAGGTAAATGCAGAAGTTGATTATTTTGATCCATATGTACCGGAATTTGAAAATATGTTTGGCATAAGCCAGAAAAGTATTGAGAAAATATCTGCGGATATCATAGCATCTTATGATCTTGTGATGATAACGACAGCGCATCAGAATATAGATTATGATATGGTTCAGAAAAATGCACAGTTTATATTCGACACAAAGAATGCAATGAAAAACATAAACAATCGAGAGAATATTGAGGTGCTGTAATGGCAAAAATTATTTCTGTTGTGGGCGGGCGCCCTCAGTTTATTAAAGAAGCAATAACGGGGAAAGAACTTAGAAAATTACATAAAGAAATATTAGTTCATACCGGTCAGCATTATGATGTGGAATTGTCCAGGAAACTTTTTCAGCAATTAGACATTATAGAGCCAAAGTATAATCTTGGTGTCGGCAGCGGAAGCCATGCGAGGCAGACAGCAGCTGTTATGATCGGAATGGAAGAAATTATTGAAAAGGAACGCCCGGATATCGTATTGGTCTATGGCGATATGAATTCAACGATGGGGGCCTGTATTGCGTCGGCAAAACTCAATGTTCCAATAGCTCATGTTGAGGCTGGAGCGAGAATGCGTGTATTTGATATGCCGGAAGAACAGAACCGTATTGTATCGGATCATCTATCGAAATGGAATTTTGCTTTGAATGAGGAATGCTATGAAAACCTTGTCAATGAAGGATTGGAAAAAACGGCGATCAAAGTCGGAGATGTAATGTATGATGCATTAGTATATTTCAGGGAAATAAGTCTGAAAGAAACAAAAGAAAATTATTGGAAAAGACTGGATTTTATTTTTGACAGGTCAGATGTATCTCCGGAACAATGGTATCTGGCTACGATTCATAGACCGGAAAATACAGATGTTCTGGAAACATTAGAAATTATTTTAAGCGCATTGGAAAAACTACCCCATATTGTATTGATGCCTGTCCATCCAAGGATTCATAGTAAGGTTGTAGAATTGCAAAAAAAGCATCACTATAGAAATATAATATTTGTTAAACCAGTAGGATATTTGGAGTCAATATATTATTTAAGCAATGCAGTGGGAGTTATAACAGATTCCGGTGGACTACAAAGAGAAGCATACTGGGCAAAAACCCCATGTACAGCAGTGTTAAGAGCTGTAGATGATAAAAGGATGCTAAAAGGTAATTGTCTTATTATGGCAAAGGTCGAACAGGATGATATTTTGGACAAGGTGATAAATTCAAAAAGAAATAACCTGGCTTATGATTTTTCGGAATATGGAGATGGACATGCCTGTAGGTTAATAGCGGAGACACTTATGAAATGAAAGTAATAAACAGGCGAATGTGTCAGAAGGATTTGTATAAGAATTTGATGTCAGGGAGGTTAAGATGCGAGATATAGAGGCTTATGAAAAAGAGTATAAAGCCAGAAGTTTTGAACTGTTCAAAGTTGAATATAGAAGAAAAAAAATACTTGAAGTTATTCATAGGCATGAACCTGCAAATCTGTTGGAAATAGGTTGCGGTCTTGAACCACTTTTTAAGTATACAAGTCTGCCATTTGAAAATTATGTGATAGTCGAACCGGGAAAAAGCTTTTGTGAGAACGCTCTGGATTTAGCAACTAAGAATAACAGTAAGGTAAAAGTTTATAACGAATTTTTTTCACCAAACAAAGAGCTGAAACAATATAAATTTGATATGATTATCTGCTCAAGTTTGTTGCATGAACTTGAAAATCCGATAGAGATGGTTAATGGAATTGCAGAAATTTGTACCCCTGAAAGTATTGTACATTTCAATGTCCCAAATGCAAATTCTTTTCACAGAATTCTTGCAACATCATTAAATATGGTAGAGACGACAAAGGAGTTAACTGAACTTAATATCAAATTTCAACAAAAAAGAGTTTTTGATATGATTGAGCTAAAAAAGCTTGTCTCTGAGAAGTTTGAAATAATTGAAAGTGGAGATTATTTTATGAAACCATTTACACACAGTCAGATGATGAAAATGATGGATTATGGAATTATTGATCATGATATACTGGATGGGTTATATAAAATGACAGAATATATGCCAGGATTCGGATCGGAAATATATATCAATTGTTGTTTGAATGATGAAGACGGTTTAAAAGGCGCAAAATAATGATTAGTAAAAAAGAAATCTATGAAAGTTTCTGTAATAAAATTTATGTCCCAATTTATTCAAAGTCGTGGTGGATGGACGCGATATGTGGAGAAGAAAATTGGGATATTTGGTTTTATAAAAAGGGAAATGAAGTTATTGCGGCGATGCCGTATTATACTGAAATCAGAAGAGGCTATACTTATATTACAAAAGCACCCTTGACGCAAAACAACGGAGTGCTTTTTTGTTATCCTGAAAATCAGACCCCAGTGAAGAAAGCAAAGCTTGAAGAGGAAATTATAAGAGAAGCAATTGCATTTTTGAAGGCTGCTAAGATCGATGTATACGAGCAGCAGTTTCATTATAATTTTAGGAATTATCTTCCTTATTTTTGGGAAGAATTCGATGTGATTCCAAGACTTACATATGTAATTGATAAATCTACGACTGAAGAAGAATTGCAAAAATTATATACATCAAATTATCGGAATACCATTCGAAAGGGAAGAAAGAGTATAGCGCATTTTTCTACCCTGACACCGGAGGAATTTTACAGAGAGCATAAGAAGATATATTGCAGGCAGGGGATAGAATGCCCGTTTTCATATGAATTATGGATGCGTTTATATAAAGTATGTGCTGATAATCAAAGTGGAGAAATAGTTACTTCTGTTGATATGGAAGGAAATATCTTGAGTCTTGCATATGTGGTGTGGGATGAAAAGTCAAGCTATTTACTGATGGGTGGAGCAATTCCCGAATATTCATCCCTGCAGACATATTCTGTATTGGTTGATGAATGTATTAGGCGCTCTCTGAACCGGGGACTATGTTTTGATTTTGAGGGTAGTGTGATTAAACGTATTAATCATTCCTTTCGTGAATATGGTGGAACCCCGATGTTGTATTATAGAATAAGGAAAGTATTTAATCCGGAGATTATTATGGAGGAAGCCAGAAATAAAGCTGAAAAGTTGCGGAATGGTAATGATAATATACGACAGGGTGAGATAAAAGATTAATGAAACAGAGTATTACAAAGGCAATGTCACAGATCTTTTTGCTTTCCATTATAGCCAAAATCATTGCGTTTGTTAAATCTATGATACAGGCATCTTATTATGGAGCTACGATACAAACGGATGTTTATAATATGACAAATGGAATTGTAAGCAATGTATTGTATATGTTTACTACAGCAGTGGCAGTTGCTTATGTTCCGCTATACGTGCAGAAGAAAGCAAAGGGGGAGAATTCATACAAATTTGCAACAGTGACAATTACCGCATTGACAGTCGCAGCAATTGGTTTAACACTTGTGATGGAAATTTTTGCATGCCCCATCATGCGTATGGTGGCCCCGGGTTATACCGGGGAGATACTCAGTGAAGCGGTAGTTTATTTTAGAGTGCTGATGATTGGCTTTACTTTTTCGCTTGTGGCGAGTCTGTACCAAAATATATTGAACGCAGAAAAGATATATGGATATGCCAATTTCAGCTCTATTATAAACAGTACAATACTGATTACAATAATACTGCTTTCAGCCAGATGGCTTGGTATCTGGGCGTTGGTGTTATCAGTTCCGGTGTCTTATGTATGTCAATTCGTAGTGTTATATTTGAGAGGCAGAAAATTTGGTATTATTTCTGTTCGATATGGAGTAAGGGATGAAGCTGTTAAAATGCTGGTGTTTCTGAGCCTTCCGATTTTGTTAAGCCAGGCTACAGTAGAAATTAATCAGGTAGTGGATCGGGCGTTACTTACATCTGTGGCGGAGGGAGCAGTAACATCTGTTTCTTATGCGGCTGTGTTATACCAATTTGCCATGCACGTGATTAATATTCCAATTTCTACGGTGATGTTCACGGAACTATCTGAGGCAGGAGCAGAATGCAATTATGAACGGATGAGAGAACTGCTGATAGATATTTATAAAATAATTGTTTTGGTTTGCCTGCCAGTGATTGTAGTAGTTTCTTTTATGAGCAGCAATATTGTTACAATTGTCTATGGAAGAGGGCGGTTTGACAGTCAGGCAATTTTGCAGACTGCGACAGGATTATTTGGGTATATTTATTGTCTGATACCGGTTGTGGTAAAAAATGTGCTGACAAGGGCATATTACGGGCTGAACGATACAAAACGCCCTATGGTGATGAGCGTTCTTGAAGTCGCGTTGAATATTACATTATCTATATTACTGGCAGGAAAATTCGGTATCATAGGTGTTGTAGGAGCAACAGCAATATCCAGTTTAGTATTTATTGCTGTGATGCTGGTGAACTTTGAAAAAGCATATTTCAGAGTTTTATATTGGAAAGATATCATGGAATACTGGAGAGAAATTGTTGCTGTAGTAGCAACAATAGTTATGATGTGGTGTATAAAAAATTGTATGATCGTGAATGTATATATTGATTTTGGGGTGAAGAGTATATGTATTTTTGCAGTTTATATTCTTACATTGATAATAGTTAGGGAAAAAAAGATATTAAATGGGATAAAGTGGTTAAGGAACAAAATTTACAGTTGATGATAAGTAATTATAGATACAATATAGAAGCTTTGTAAAAGTTGAAAAGCAGCAGTAACAGCTTAAAATAGAAATATCTGAGAAGTGTAGCTGGGAAAGGAAGTTATCTTTGTACAGATCTGATGGAAATAAATATAAAATAGCAGTGGCCGGTGCAGGCTATGTAGGATTGAGTCTTGCGGTATTGCTGGCCCAAAATAATGAAGTGATATCTGTAGATATTGTCCAGGAGAGGGTTGAGATGATCAATAATCGAAAATCACCCATACAGGATGAATATATCGAGAAATATTTATTGGAGAGGGAGCTGGATCTGAATGCCACAATAGAGCCTTTTCAGGCATATGCACAGGCCGATTATATTATTATTGCAACACCTACTAATTACGATCCGAAGAAAGATTTTTTTGACTGTTCAGCAGTGGAGACTGTCATTGAAGCTGTTTTAGATGCCTGCAGGAACCGTTCTGAAGCTCCAATAATAGTAATAAAAAGTACAGTCCCTGTGGGGTATACAGAGGCTGTTCGGAAAAAGTATGGAACAGGTAATATTATTTTTTCACCTGAGTTCCTTCGAGAATCTAAAGCGCTTTATGATAATTTATTTCCATCGCGTATCATAGTAGGAAGTGATGATAAAAATCGGGAGGGGGCATCGATATTTGCTTCTTTGCTGGCAGAGGGTGCTGAAAAAGATCAGATTGACATTTTGTTTATGGGCTTAACTGAGGCTGAATCAGTTAAGCTTTTTTCAAATACTTATCTGGCACTCCGAGTTGCCTATTTCAATGAACTTGATACTTACTGTGAAATGAAAGGGCTTTCGACAGCTGATGTTATAAGTGGGGTATCTTTGGATCCCCGTATTGGGAACTTTTATAATAATCCGTCATTTGGATATGGTGGGTACTGTCTGCCAAAGGACAGCAAACAACTTTTGGCAAATTATGCTGATGTGCCACAGAATATGATTTCTGCAATTGTGGAATCGAACCGGACAAGGAAAGATTATATAGCTGACAGAGTATTGGATAAGGCAGGATATTATTCTTATATAGGGGCGCATACGAACTATCGTTCAGAATTGGAAAAAGAAGTGACTGTTGGCGTATATCGGCTGACAATGAAATCTAATTCCGATAATTTCCGGCAGAGCAGTATTCAGGGTATTATGAAGAGGATCAAGGCAAAAGGTGCGGTAGTCATTGTCTATGAACCTACATTGGAGAATGGTACTACTTTTTTTGGAAGCAGGATTGTGAATGATATAGAAGAGTTCAAAAAAAGATCTGACTCCATTATCGCAAACAGATACGAGGCTGTGCTGGATGATGTAAAAGAAAAGGTTTATACAAGGGATATTTTTAAGAGGGATTAAATAAGATTGTGTGGAAGAGTGTAATTAAAATGAGTAAAATCAGGAAGAGAACATATGAAAAAGATAAAATAAATGTCCGTATCTATATTACTCCAATCTTCTTTTCTTTATTGGTGCTCATTGCGGCAATTCATTATATATTTTCCGTTGTTACAGCACAGGATACAATTTCGTTAACATCACGTCCGGCAGTTGTCACCTTTTTTAATACTAATATATTTGCTCATGATTCCTGGATAGATGTATATGGATTAGAGCAGAGATGCATGGGAAAGCGGCAGATTGAAAGATTTAAAATCTATAAAACCGGTTATGGAAAAATGGTCGAGGTAAAAGAGGAGTATACAGCTGAGGAAGTGGAAGAAAAGGTGAATGAAATATTTCCGATTATTGCACATTTGAATGATAAAGATGTTCCTTATTATTATATGACAAGTATTTTACCAGTACAAGATATATCTGATCTTCCTTATGGTGTGTCGGACTGGAGCCATACAAATCAGTTGCTGACAGGAAAAGTATTGGCTGAAAGAAATATAACTATATTTGAGCCGGATGAAACGGAATCTGTCAAAACTGTTCCAAAGGAGAAGCTGTTTTATCGGACAGACCACCATTGGACAATGGAGACCTGTTTTGCGACATATCAGGGGATTATAAATACGATGGAGAGTGATCTTGGATGGAAGTTGAATGCAGGAGAAACGACAGATAAAAACAATTATTCGGAATACAGGATCAAGGATTCATTTTTGGGCTCTTATGGTGTGAAAGTCGGAAAATATTATGCAGGAAAAGATGATTTTGTGATATTTATTCCGAAATTCAGTACAGAGATGTTGTTTCAAAGTTATGATGCAGATGGGGAATTGCAGCTGGAAAAATCGGGAGATTTTTATCAGGCATTACTGGATCGGGAAATTCTTGAGGATCCGACTTATAAAAATAAATATAATGCCATTTGCAATCAGGCCTGTATTGAGAATCATATCGTAAATTATAGTGCGCCTGATTCTTTGAAATGCCTGATTATTTCACATTCCTATGGCCGCCCATTGGCAATGTATCTGTCTCTGAATTTTTCTGAGGTAGTAAATCTGGATCCTCAGAAAGGGCGGTATGAGGGGAGCTATATTGACTTTATTGATACTTTTGAGCCGGATATTGTCCTGCTTCAGGTAGAGATTGAGGGTGAGATAATCGGGGAGTTTCCGGAGGGGGATTAGTGGTATTTTCAAGTATTGTTTTTATATTCGGATATTTGCCGGTCGTATTGATCGGTTCTTTTTTTCTGAAAAAGAAAATAAAGATCTGGAATCTGTTTTTGTTTTTCATGAGTTTATGCTTTTATGCATATGGCGAACCATGTAAAATAGTGCTTCTGCTGTTTGTTATTCTCCTAAATTGGCTTGCCGGCATTCTGGTTGACAGATTTCAGAATTATAAAAGGCTGTTGCTTTTTATTGCAGTCATGACGGATGTGGGAATACTGTTCTTTTTTAAATATTATGAATGGATTGCAAATGGGTTATTTCGGGGATTTGGCATAAAGCTGCCGCTGCATGGGAGAACTATAGGACTTCCAATAGGAATTTCTTTTTTTATTTTTCAGGCCATAGCCTATGTGGCGGATGTCTACAGGGGAAAAACAAAACCGCAGAAAATATTTTACAAAGTAGGATTGTACATATCGCTGTTTCCGCAACTGATAGCGGGACCCATCGTTCGGTATACGGATATCGAAAAACAGATAGATGATCGGAAAATGACAGTGGAAGCTCTATCTGACGGGCTGGAACGCTTTTTTATGGGGATGGGAAAGAAAGTTGTTCTGGCGGACAGTATGGCTGTCATTGCAGATGAGGCATTTCTGATGTGTGGGAATGGTGAATTAGGGATATTTTTTGCCTGGCTCGGTGCCATTGCATATACTTTTCAGATTTTTTTTGATTTCAGTGGCTATTCTGACATGGCAATCGGGCTGGGACGTATGCTGGGACTTAGATTTCCGGAGAATTTCAAGTATCCTTATAAGGCAGTCTCCATAAAAGATTTCTGGCACAGATGGCATGTTTCCCTCAGCAGCTGGTTCCGGGATTATGTGTATATTCCGTTGGGGGGAAACCGGAAAGGAAAGATAAGAACATATATCAATCTGCTGACCGTGTGGCTGCTGACAGGGCTCTGGCATGGCGCAGATATGACATTTTTGATGTGGGGGGGTGGTTATGCACTGTGTATTCTATTGGAAAATGCATTGAGGATAGATGAAAGAATACAGAAAGCAGGCAGCAGAACGTTTCACATTCTGTATACTGGAATAACATTTTTTGTTGTGATGCTTTTGTGGGTAGTCTTTCGCGCCGAAAATGTATCTCAGGCAATGCAGTATCTCAGGACAATGTTTGATTTACGGCGGGCAGAGGAAAGTTTTCCCAAAACAGTGTTGTATTTATTGGAATATAGGTATGAACTTGCTGTCTGTACTGGTCTGAGTTTTATCAGGATGCCGGAATGGATAGTGGACACAGAAGTATACCGTATAGGGAGAACAGTGGTATTGTGGCTGCTTTTCTTTATGAGCATCAGCTACCTTGTTAAAGGTAGTTACAGTCCGTTTATTTATTTTAACTTCTAAATAGCCTCAATTTCGGCCGGACCAGCAATTTTTACCTGTTGCTTATTCTGCTATTGTCTGGCATACCCGGGGGTCTGCCTGAGAGTGGGACTTCTGAAGGCACTTAAAATTTTAATAGATAATTATTGACTGAATAGAAGTATTATAGACAAGAATATATAAAGGGGATTCATTATGCAATTCAGAGATTTACAAAAGCAATATCAAGTATTAAAATCAGACATTGAT
>OFFB01001034.1_pt1 | contig 19201 bp, 19 predicted proteins | sample 1521281 | NCBI WGS metagenome assembly OFFB01 (sample SAMEA3504109, study PRJEB24116) | mouse gut metagenome | biome: mouse gut; feature: mouse-associated habitat; material: faeces | place: Denmark | collected 2011
ATAAAAATATAGATTTTAGCTGAATCTACCAAAAGACTAATTGAAGTATAAAGTTCTGAAAACTTTTTTGAGATAAAATTCAGGTGGATATTTTCATCTTGACATGAAAAATACCCCCAAAGTAACAAATTTTTATATTTTATCTGTTTACTTTAGAGGTATCATATTAAAAATAAACTGACCGATAAAGGACAGATTATAGGTTAAGTTAATCAAGCAATTCGGATACATCACATTTCAAGGTTTTGGCAAGTTTCATTACAATATCAAATCGAGCTTTGTTCAAGTCCTTACTTTTGCGTTCGTATGCTCGGATGGTATTGAGTGAAACACCAGATTCATTCGCAAGGGCTTCCTGCGTCAAACTACAGTGCTTTCTGACAATTTTTAACTTACTTTCTCTCTTTACAAAATGAGCATCCAAAACTTCGTAACTTTTTTGAATGTCCGCTTCATGAAGTGTTCCATAAAGTCCGATAAGTTCATTATAGGATATGGTATCAAGTATGCTCTTGAAAGTGCGACCAGAGTACCATTGATAATGCGCCAACACCCAGCCTACCCAATATACATCGCTACGTTCGTAACTCTCTATAAGTTCGGTGTTGTATGTTTCGCCCGTGGTCTTCTCTATAACCTCTAAAAATAATTCTAATCCTGCGATATATTTCGGATTGCCGCTTTCAAACTGTTCAGCAACATCAGACTGAATAAAACGTTTCAAGAAATCTGTACCGTCAATGCCAAACTCCACTACTGCATCGTGAAACATATTGCCAACGGTTCGAGAAGCCTTACTTAGATATAACTGACTGTAAGCGTGGGTTGTCATGATTCATATCCTCCCTTATAATATCAAGAACAAAAATATCATCCATGAGCTGCTGCAAATTCTTTCTCTTATTTGCATAAGTGGCTCTCGCATTTTGATCCCTTTTTGTTCTCTTATAGTAATATTCACGGTAATCGGCAATTTCGTACTCAACAAATTCAATCTGCTTAAAAGAGCGTTTTGAAAGCAACACGACCTGCTCACCAAGAGTTCCAAGCTGCATAGCAAGGTTTAAGTCTCGCAGAGAAATGGTGTTATTCACAAAATCTTCGGCAAAAGAGAAATAGGAATCATCAGCACGATAACCTATCATCACGTCAATATCTGTTGTATCTGGCATAAAACGAGAAAGAATAAACTCTCTTGCGTTGTTCCCGACAGGAGAAGTGATATCAAACTTTCTGTGAGCAAGCAGAATGGCAAGCCAATGAAGAATGTTAAACTCACCCTTAGTTAAGTACATGACATTCAAGCCATCAAAGTGCATGATATACTTGTTGGAATAGCCATCATTCTTTATGGGACAAGCCCATTCCTTTGCAAGCTCGATATTTTCCGTACAATAAAAGCCCTGTCCATAGTCGTTATATTTCTTGCCTATACCAAACTTCGGCGTTTCAATGATTTGTTGAGAACCATGATAAATAATCAAATCCCGTTTCATAAGACACCTCCGATATAATACTGTAGTATCAATTTGTCAATATTATAATACTGTGGTATTAGTTTGTCAACAAGTTTCTGAAAAATGCACAGAAAATATACAAATCCTGCTGATGTTAAGATATTGCCATAAACTTTTTTCACAATTTTTTAGGTTAAAGTCCCATAAACCCATATAACTCCGCCTACTGACGGTAAATTAATGCTAAGCCGGGCAAAAATTGATGGTAAGTTAGTGCTAAGTTGTTTTAACATTCTCTCATCTACCTTGTAAATAAAAAAACACCAGAACTATATCTATGCATCTGACATCTTAATATTTCTATTTTCCCCATCCACATCTTGAAATCTATCTTGATTTTTTATATAGTCTTAAAATAGTGTTGTAGCGTACAAGTAGCTTACACGTAGATAATATATAATTAAAAAAATCTATTAATATTGGAGGTAAAAATGAAAAAAAGATTATTTTTGATTATAGCTGTAATTATGATTGCAATTACATCATGTGCTATGCTTGTTGCCTGCAAAGATGATAATGGAGGAGAGGATAGTAATACTAAAACTAACATTGCGGAATCGCCAACAGCTTTTATTGAGCAATGGAATGCGCTTGAGAGCAACAAATATTTTAAAGATTATACCGATGTTGTACTAGGTGCTTCAGGAAATATCGTTATTAACGATGCAGGTAATTTTAAAATATATTTTGAAGTTCCTGAAAAAGATAAGCTAAATGTTTATACTTTAAGAAGCGGTGCTTGGACAAGAGAAAGCTATGATAATTTTGAAGATATTTACTATAAATACAAATATCAATTATCCGGTTTAACCGAACTAAAAAATGTTTCGCCATTTATTAATACCGCTGCAGAATATGCTGAAATGTTAGGTTTGGACCAATTTGAAAAAAATTGCACAAAAGCTGACAATGTATATACAGGTAATGCGGGTACAGTATTTGAAAAAGTTAAAATAACAATTACTGAAAAAGATTTAACAGTAGTGGTACCATCAAACTTTGATTTGGAAGATTATGACCCTAATGAAGAAGATGTAAGAATGCTTGAGTTTAAGTTCGGTATCGGTTATAATGCTATTACTATACCTGAAGAAGCAAAGAATGCTCCGGATGTAACTAATAGAAGAGTTATTGAAAAGGCAATTTTAAAATATTTAAACAGTGAAAATATATACGTAAAAGACAGGTTTAATAATTACTATTTTAATAACAACATTATTAAAATTGAAAATGAAAATGTAACTGCTTATATTGAAATGCAAAATAACGAATATATTTTATATACAAGCCAAAAAAATAGTGAAAATATAGTTTGGAATGCTGAATCTTTAGATAAGGAAACCTTAGCGGAAAAAGTTGGGGATATCATTGGTTCAGGTATTAATCCTTATAATTTTGATAATATAGAAGAGTTTTTTGAAGAAATAAGTAGAAACGGACTAACTAATTGTGATGGAATTGATATGCACTATGAATTGGTAGCCGATGGAGTTTATAAATCTATAGATGATGAAAGTGAGAAAATAGAAATAAAAGAAACAAAAATTGTATATAGCTACTATGACGAAATTCAAGCGGAAGTTGGTAATTGCGACGCATTTACAATCCCTCAAGCAGCTAAAGATGCATTGGCTCAATAATTATTAAAATCATTGCATTTATAAAAATATTTTGCATATAAAAAAATCCACCGAATTTTCGGTGGATTTTGGTTATTGTTTTCACTATGCTTGTAAAAGACGAAAAAAATACCCACCATAGAGGTGGGTATCGATTTTTTATGTTTAATCCGAAAATATAAATTCGAATATGTATTTGCAAACAGTAGGTAAGTGGTACCTTTTTGCAAATGACTGCACCGATTATCTCTTGCTGAATTGAGGTGCTTTTCTTGCTTTCTTAAGACCGTATTTCTTACGTTCTTTAGCTCTTGGGTCACGAGTCAAGAAACCTGCAGCTTTAAGAGCTGCTTTGTATTCCTCTGCATTTGCAACAACCATAGCTCTTGCAATACCGTGACGAATAGCACCTGCTTGACCTGTAAACCCGCCGCCTTTAACATTAACTATAATGTCAAATTGCTCGGTTGCACCCGTAAGTACAAGTGGTTGACGAACGATAAGTTTTAAAGTTTCTAAGTCGAAATACTCATCGATAGTACGCTTGTTGATAGTAATGCTACCATTGCCACCTGGGATAAGACGAACTCTAGCAATAGCTTTCTTTCTTCTGCCGGTACCCCAATATTGGACTTTCTTTTTAGCTTTAGCCATAATTTGTATTCCTCCTTATTAGAATTTTAATTCAACAGGTTGTTGAGCTTGATGATTGTGCTCTGCACCTTTGAATACTTTTAATTTAGTAATCATATCACGACCTAAAGAGTTTTTAGGCAACATACCTTTAACGGCTCTTGTAAGTGCTTTGTCCGAATCCTCAGCCATGCGCTTTTTAAATTGAATCTCTTTAAGACCACCGATGTAGCCTGTGTGATAACGATAATATTTTTGCTCTAATTTTTTACCTGTAAGAACGATTTTGTCAGTGTTGATAGCAATAACATAGTCGCCGCAATCTACGTTAGGAGTGTAGCAAGGCTTGTTTTTACCTCTAAGTACACTTGCGATTTGGCTGGCAACTCTACCAAGGACTAAACCTTCGCAGTCAACAACATACCATTTTCTTTCGATTTCTTCAGGCTTTGCCATATATGTTTTCATGGTAAAAAACCTCCGATTAATTTTATAATTTTAAAATGCTAATTCTCGGGGGGCTAATCCTTAAATCAAACATTTATTATGCTTTTTTCATACGCTTAATTATTTTAATATATAAACTATATTATGTCAAGTAAAAAAGTGACTATTTTTAATTTTTTGATAAATTTTTCTGATTTTGTTAAAATGAGTGTTTTTTAGAAAAATACGGTCTAAAAAATACGCCTTACAAGAACATTATTTAAACTATCTATAACATATAAATAACCTATTAAAAATTAGTAATATATTGTCAATAGAAAACTTCTTCCAAAGTTAATGGCTCGGGTGGGGCAGTGTGACCGCCTAAATTCCTGTCGCCGCTCTCAAACATTTTGTCCAAGCTTGTAATATCTATTTTTCCCCTTGCAATGTCAAGGGCAGTGCCTACTATTATGCGTACCATATTGTACAAAAAACCGTTAGCGGTAATTTTTATTGTAAAGCAGTCATTTGCTGTTTTAATAAGCTCAATATCATAAATTTCCCTTTCAAAATTGGATATATCCGACCCGCTTGACATAAATGCCTTAAAGTTATGTTTGCCTTTAATTTTTAAAAGTGCTGCATTTAACAAATCCAAATCTATATTATAAGGGTATTGATAATGTTTTTTATAAAGCGGACGATTGATTTTTGTGATGCAAATTTGATAACTGTAGGTTTTTGCTTTGGCACTAAACCTTGCATGAAACTCATCATTTACCTTTGCACAAGATATAATTGCAATATCATTGGGTAAAAAACTTTTTAAGGCAAAAGGTATTTTATCTTCCGCAATTTCCGTATCGCTGTCAAAATGTATGACTTGTCCGCGTGCGGAAACACCACTATCCGTGCGGCCGCTTGCAGTTATTTTGGTCGCTACTCCAAACAAATCGGACAAGGCTTTTTCCGTACATTCCTGCACGGTTAATGCGTTGGGTTGAATTTGAAACCCTGCGTAATTTTCCCCGTCATATTCCATTATACATTTGTATCTTGCCATTATCCTATCCAACTTTTAAATAAATTTACAATATAATAATCTGTGCCGAAAAACAAGCTATCACTTGGAGCTTTTGTCAAATAGCAGTCTAGCATAATCAAAACTATAAGTACCGCAAGTATTAAAAAAGCTATTAAATCCCTATAACTGAACTTAAGTTTTTTCATTTTAGTTCTGTTTTTGGTTGCGTTGTAGCATCTTGCATCCAAAGCATCGGCAAGTTCGTCAGCACGCCTAAAACTGCTGACAAACAGCGGTATCAATACAGGTACTAAAGATTTGACACGCTCATGCACTTTGCCCGTATCAAAAGCAGCACCCCTTGCTTTTTGTGCGGCGATTATTTTGTCCGTTTCGTCCATTAGGGTAGGGATAAATCTTAAAGCAATGCTCATGGTTATTGCTAGGTCGTGAACAGGCACTTTAATGTACTTTAATGGTTTTAACAAACTTTCTATTGCGTCGGTAAGTTCCATTGGTGTGGTAGTAAGCGAAAGCATATTTGTGCCTATTACCAATAGTGCCAATCTCAATGCAAGTTTAATCGTGAAATCTATACCTTTATCGGTTATGGTAAATATCCACCAAGATGCAAGCAATCGTCCCTCATCATACAAAAACAAATTTATAAGACCTGTAAAAATTAATAGAAAAAGTATAAGCTTTAAACTTTTAAGTACGATTTTCGGTGGGATTTTTGCCACAACCGTCACTATAGTCAAAAATATGAATACATATAAAAATGCAGTGTATGACTTTGCAAAAAATATAAAAATCATAAACAAAAGGCTGAATATAAGTTTTGCCCTAGGGTCAAGCCTGTGTATAGGGGAGCCCGTTGGATAATATTGACCGAATGCCACGTCTCTCATAGTTTACCCCCGTTGTTTTTATATTTTACTATTGCGGAAATTAGGTCTTGCGGAGTTATAATATCTCCCTCAAGTTTTATTCCGTTAGCTTTTAAATGGTTGTTTACTTTTACTGCAAGCGGAATGTCAAGTCCCATTGCAAGCAGTTCTTCCGAATGATTAAACAGCTCGTTTACAGGCAAGTCAAAAGCGACTTTTGCATTATTAAATACAACCAATCTTGTACAATATTGCGTAATCTCGTTTATGTCGTGGGAGATAACAACTATTGTAGGAGTAATGGTATTTTTCAAACTTTTAATCAAGTTTAAAATCTGTTTTTTGCCTATAGGGTCAAGGCCTGCCGTTGGCTCGTCCAAAATCAAAACCTTTGGCATCATAGCAAGTACGCCTGCTATTGCAACCCTGCGTTTTTGTCCGCCCGACAAGTCAAAAGGAGAGCGGTCTTTATAATAATCGTAGTCCAATCCTACCGCTTGCATGGCGTGTCTTACACGAGTGTTTATTTCCTCCTTAGAAAGCTTTAAATTTTTAGGACCGAATGCGATATCTTTTTCCACAGTATCCGCAAAAAGTTGATATTCCGGATATTGAAAAACCATGCCTACTTCTTGCCTTAGTTTCCTAAAATCCGGCTTAGGCTTTTTTTGAGTAAGGTTTATGTCAAATACTTTAACTTCGCCTTGCTGAGGTTTGATAAGTCCGTTTAAATGCTGAATGAAAGTACTTTTGCCACTGCCTGTATGACCGATTATGCCTAAAAAATCCCCTTCGTTTATTGTCAAAGTAACATCTTTTAAAGCAACTTTTTCGTAAGGAGTTTTTTTGCTGTATACATGTGTAAGATTTTTTATTTCAATATTTTGCATACTTCCTCCTTAAGTGCGTTTTCGGTTAAAATTTCCCCTTGCAAATCTATCCCTTGGGCTTTCAAGCTGTTTGAAATTGATAGAGGAAGAGGCAAGTCAAGCCCGCAACTTTCTATAAGCTCGGTACGTTTAAAAATATTTTGAGGTGTATCTATTGCAACTATTCTTGCATCGTTCATTATGGCGATTCTGTCGCAATCGACAGCCTCGTCCATATAGTGAGTTATCCAAATTATTGTTATATTTTCCTCTTTGTTAAGTTGTTTTGCTACTTCCAAGACTTCTTTTCTTCCTTGAGGGTCAAGCATAGCGGTACTTTCGTCAAAAACGATAATACGAGGTTTGATTGCAAGAATACCTGCTATTGCAATGCGTTGTTTTTGTCCGCCCGACATTTTAAACGGAGTAGAAGTCCTGTGCTCACTCATGCCTACTTTTTCAAGTGCCCAATCGACCCTTTTTATTATTTCTTCACGCGGGATGCCCAAATTTTCGGGACCGAAAGCTATATCGTCTTCCACAATGCTTGCAATCATTTGATTGTCGGGATTTTGGAACACCATGCCTATGTTGCTCCTTATTTCGAAAATTTTGGAAATGTCTTTTGTGTTTACTCCAAAAATTTCTACCTCTCCAAGTCTTGGTATAAGCAGTCCGTTTAATATTTTGGCAAGAGTGGATTTACCACTGCCGTTATGTCCTAGCAATGCAATAAATTCACCCTCTTCCACATCAAGGCTTACATTGTTTAGTGCACGAACGATTCCGCCCGTTTGAGTTTTATATTCAAGTGTCGCACCGCTTATATGAATTGCTTTCATTACGTCTCCGATTTATTTAATATTTCCACTAAACTATAACATATAAATAAATAAAAGTAAAGTTTATAATAGTGATAAACTTAAAATACTTTTTGCTGTCCAACCGTTTTAGATTGCTTTTTATATATTTTAAATTAAAAAAAGACATTTTTTGGCTATTGACATTAAGGGGTATTTATGGTACAATTTCAATAATAAAAAGTGATTTTGGGGAGAATAATTATGGATAAAAATTTTGACGAACAATTAATAAAACCGGTGCCTAATGAACGTCAGACGACAATCTTCGAGATGGGGTATTACAACTTTATACATTTTGGTATTAATACCTTTACTCATAAGGAATGGGGCAGTGGACATGAGCCGTTAACTAAATTTAAATTGAAAACTTTGGATACGGACAAATGGGTACAAGACCTTATGGCAACAGGCAGCAAAGGGGTTATTCTGACTGCCAAACACCATGATGGTTTTTGTTTGTTTCCAAGCAAATATACCGACTATTGCATAAAAAATACTCCATTTATGGATGGAAAAGGAGATGTGGTGGGCAGTCTTGCCGCATCTTGTAAAAAATACAACTTTAAATTCGGATTTTATTTGTCGCCTTGGGATAGGCACGAGCCTACTTATGGTACGGAAGCTTATAACGATTATTTTTGCAATCAATTAGAAGAGTTATGCACAAATTACGGCGAAATATTTTGTGTTTGGTTTGATGGTGCTTGCGGGGAGGGCGCAAACGGCAAAAAACAGAGGTATGATTGGGAAAGATATTACCAAACCATACATAAATATCAACCTAACTGCGTAATATCCAACTGTGCTTACGATATAAGGTGGATTGGAAACGAGGGTGGCAGATGCCGTGAGGCGGAGTGGTCGGTTGTTCCAAAAAGGTTACAATGCTTTGACGAAGTTATGAGAGCGTCTCAGCAAAAAGAGGGCACTTTTGCAATGGCTAAAATAGATAATACCGATGACGATTTAGGGGAAAGACATACCATTATCGAGGGCGAGGAAATGGTTTTTTGGCCGTCGGAGATGGATATTTCCGCGACTTACGCAGGTTGGTTTTATAGGAAATGGTTTGAAATTTTCCTTGCTAGAAGTGTAAATAATTTGGTAGCTTGTTATATGCGTTCGGTAGGTAACAATGCAACTTTGCTTGTAAATGTAGCACCTAATCCAAAAGGGGAATTGCCTGCTAAATTTATACGCAGGATGAAAAAAGCGAAAGAGAAAGTGCAAATAATCTTTAAAGAACAAGTGGAGTGTAAGTTGGAAAAAATGAGTGATTTTGAATATCATATCGCTTTCCCTAAAGGCAAAGTCTCTAAAGTGGTTTTGGGAGAGGATTTATCCAAAAGTCAAAGGGTGGAATCTTTCGAACTTTATGCAAATGGTAAAAAGATTTTTAAAAGCAAAACAATCGGCTTTAAAAAGTTTTGTATTTTTGGAAAAATTGATACAGATAAAATCATAGTAAAAGTGACGGATAGTAGATGCGAGCCATATTTGGGTTACGCGAAAGTTTATAGGTAAATTGTAAAATCTTTGGCAAATAAAAATTTTCTTACGATATATTTGCAAAATTATTACCTATAGTGTATAATAATTTCGTAATATAAAATTTTTTGATATTGCATATATTATCTGATAACGGAGTTTATATATATTGTATGAAGAAAAAAAACAATAAAAATTTTGAAGAAAAAAATATACTCCCAAGCAATGAAAATATCGAAGTCGGCACAGACAGCGGCTTTGATGATTTGATGTACGATAATTTGGAGAGCGATTATCAATATTTTGACGGCAACAACTTTGACGATGAAAAGGTTGAAAAGCCTGTATCCGAAGAACTTATGCTTGTCGAGACAGGAGATAACATCATTTTGCCTAAAAATGAGGATGCCGAAATTGTAGCCGTTGCGGAAGATAAACCTATAAAAGTTCGTGAAATTGCAGTACAGTCGGATAGTACAAAAGTAAATGCTTTTGACTTGTTTTTCTTAAGACTTTGGGCGGGCATGGTTTCCTTGCTTGGATATACAGCAAACGGAATAAACTTTGTTATTAATGCAATTTTTAAAAAGAAATTGCCTGTAAAATATATAAAAGCCTTTTTGGTAGTAGTTTTAATAATTTTATTTCTTGTTATTATACTTGTACCTGCCTCGGCAAATAGTCAGCCGAAAAATAGCGGTAGCGATGACCTTGTTATTTTTGTAAGCAATATGGTACCCGTTCAAGTCAGAGTTGATGATGGTAGCGGAGAGCCTGTTTACAAATGGGGTTATTTGGATAAAAACAAAGCAGCATCCGGTACGGGTAAAGATTCGCTTGCAATCCCCGCTAAATATGAGGAAGCATTGCCGTTTAACAGATTCGGAATTGCTTGGGGAAGAGTTCGTGACGATAAAGGACATTATTGGGAATTAATCAATAAAAAGGGCAAAAGAGTAGGCGAACGTACTTATGCGGTAAGTACCTCGTTGCCTGTGGGTACAAGACCTTTTGGAGATTTTACCGACAGCAAACTTGCTTGGGTAAATGAAAACGGCAAGTTCGGATATATTGATATTTACGGCAATGTTAAAATAGCATGTGACTTGGACGTTGCGGGAGATTTTATCGACGGAATTGCAAGAGTAGGCAGAGGTAACTATCAATGGTATATCAATAAAAAAGGCGGAGTTGTAGGACGTTCGTACGATTATATCGAAGTGCTTGACTTTTCTTGCGGTTTGGGTGCTGTTAACAAAGGCGGAAGATGGGGATTTGTCAACAAAAAAGGCAAGGAAGTTATCGAGTTGAAATACGATGCGGTAAGCCAATTTGTCGACGGATATGCAATGGTAAAAATGGGCAAGACATTTGGACTTATTGATACTGACGGCAATTTGGTTATAAATACTCAATGGTATTATGATATTGTTATCAACAACAGTGTTTTTGAAGAGTTTATAGAAAATCACAAATAAAAAATAAATAACTTGAATTGAATAAAATAGTCGTTGCAAAAAAGTGACGGCTATTTTGTTTGTTTAGCTTACAAAAAGCTTTAAAAGTCGTGTAAATTTATATAAAAAATAAAAAACTATTGAAATAATAATATATATATGCTAAAATATTTAATATGAGAGAAAATTATGAAGAGTATTCAAGATTATTTGTCAATAATTGATAATGTTATTGAAAAAGGAAAATTTAAAGATAATTGGGAAAGTTTGTCTGAGTTTAAAATGCCTTCTTGGTATAGAAAAGGAAGATTTGGACTTTTTGTGCATTGGGGTGTTTATTCTGTGCCTGATTTCGGTAATGAGTGGTATCCAAGACGTATGTATTTAAAGTTTGACCCTTGCTATAAGCACAGAGTGGAAACTTACGGTAAAGATTGCGACTACCGACAAATTGTGGAAAAATTTAATCCGACCGAATTTAATGCGGAGGAGTGGGCAAAAACTTTTAAGGCCAGCGGCGCGCAATTTGTTATGCCTGTATGCGAGCATCACGACGGCGTAAAAATGTACGAAAGCGAACTTAATAAATGGAATACAAAAGAGCTTTTAGGCAAAGATTTTATGCTTGAGCTTAAGTACAGTATTGAGGGGAATGGTATGAAGTTTTTCGCATCCAATCATAGGGCGGAACATTACTTTTTCCTAAACGGTGCGCGAGCTAATTGCCCCAATTCCGAAGTCACAAAAAATTTGTATACCGATTTGTATGGACCTGCTGCTTTGCCTGATAACGGCAATCCTTACGCAGATACCTCGCTTAAAGTTACAAAAGAGTGGTGTGAAGATTGGCTTGCCTCAAGCTGTGAAATGATAGATAGGCTTGAGCCTTATGCAGTGTACTTTGATTGGTGGATTTATATGTCCGAATTTAAGCCGTATATCAAAAAGTTTTTGGCATACTACTATAATCGTGCTTTAGAGTGGAAAAAAGAAGTCGGCGTATTTTACAAATGGGGTTCTATTATGCCGGGCTGTGCTATTTACGATGTGGAAAGAGGCCAAATAGACGGCATTGCAACCGAGCTTTGGCAAAATGATACCGCTATTGCAAAAAACAGTTGGGGGTATACAGAAAACAATTCGTTTAAAAAACCGCAAGACTTAATAAGAAATTTGGTGGATGTCGTATCCAAAAACGGTTGTTTTATGTTAAATGTGGGGCCTAAAGCAAGCGGCGTAATATGCGAGCAAGAAAAACAAGTGTTGTTAAAAATAGGCAAATGGTTAGAGGTAAACGGCGAGGCAATTTACGATGCAATGCCATTTACAGTTTACGGTGAGGGTAAAAAGTTTAAAAACAAAGCTTTTGCGGAAAATTTGGTTTACGGCAAAAACGATTACAGGTTTACTTACAAAACAGGCTGTATTTATGTTGTGCCAATGTGTGATAAATTGCGAAAAAGCTATACAATCAAATCGCTTAAATTTGCAAATGAGGGCGGTATTCGCTTTGATATTAAAAAAGTGGAAATATTGGGCTTTGATAAGGTCAAAGTTCAATTTCAGCAAGATAAAAAATGTATGACAATAGATATTTTGGACGAAATTAATAGTGATATGCCTATTTGTTTTAAAATTACAATAGATTAAGTACTTTAAGTCAAGGGACGGGAATTATGAAATTAGCACTAACTAAAAAATGGAAAATAATAATAAGCGTGACCGCATGTGTGCTTGCGGTAGTGATTGTTTTAAGCTCGGTGCTTGCAAATGTGCAGTTTGCAAAAACCAATTATGCTTTATTTAGTAAAGCACGAGACATTTTGGTGCAAAATTTCGATAGTGTTGACCTTGGCTCAAAAAAAGATGCAAAACGTGTTATAGATAATACGCACCCGCTTAATTTAGTTAATTATTACGGGGATGAGGATATCTTACAGTTTTGGAATTCTATACCGGATAACCAAAAGGAATACACGGTTTTGTTGTTGATACCCGGACAAATTTTGCTTGCGGGATGTGAACAAAATTTGAATAACCTTGAAAAATGGGCAGATACTTGCGAGAACAATAAAATACCATATTGTATTCAAAGCGTAAACGGAGAAACTCATGCTGAGGCACGCCCTCCGATTAAATATTTGGAAAGCAGGTTTGCAAGTCGTCATCAATACTTTTACGGCCTTAATGCAACAGAACTTTATAATGGCGTGCAATGGCGTGGTGCTGCCGAAAGCGATAATTCGTTGTATATCATAAATATGATTAAATTGTGTGCAAAATACGGGGCTTACTTTATTTGGACGGACACAAATTTGAATTATAAAAATGGTATGATATTGGAATGGCTCGAGAATAACGAGAATTTTTATCAAACATTTAAAAATTATAGCGAGTATATTTGCATGCTTAATAAGGAAAGTGTGGCAGACCCTGCGACTTATGCTTTAATGCATGGGTTATGGCTTTGTGGGTTGATTGGTAATTGGGGTGTGTCAAGTGATTGGTGGCATTGGGAAATAGACGGATATAAATCGCTATTTAACGAAAACAACGAATATATCGGTAATGAATGGGAACAAATTTTTTGCTATCCCGAAAATATGTATGTGCAATCGATGATGTTGGTTATCAGCCGTGGCGGAACGTGTTTTTCGCAGGAGGCTCCTAACTTTTCAATCAGTTACAAAGGTAATCCGCTTGCAGGCTTTGAGTACGCAATAAGCCCGTTTTTGGATAGGATAATCGATGGAAAAATAAGTATACCTACGCAAGACGATTTATTTGGAGCAACGCCTTTTGCAATTTTAGGCAGACAAAATTATTTACTATCAAATTACAATATGAAAGAAAGTAACTTGTATCCGGCTCAAGGCAATTCGGGGATTGTACCGTTACTTCCTAAAAATTTGAGGACTGCAGAGCGTAAAGCACTTACCGAAAGAGGAGTATTATTAGTAGATTATAAAGTAAAAGGCTCGGAATTTATGCGTGTTTACGGCGAAAATGATGCAAACACTTACCTTACTAATGTAGGTCAAAATTGGTACTTTATAAATAATTTGGAGAATAAGCAAGGCAATAAATATGGCAAGTTTACACCTAATTACGCATCGGCGGAAAGCTTTTATATCCAAGCGGACGAACATACATCCGCAATAATAAAAGATAGTAAAAGCGGTTTTAACATTTATTTGAGCAATTACCGTACCGATAAGTCGGATATGATAAAACAAGATTCAACCAAGATATTTGAAACAGGCAAATGGATTGATTATGTCGGTAAATACTTGTCATTGGATAGAAATGGTAATCCTGTAGGCGCAAGCGATAAAACATTAAGAAAAACCATAATTGAAATAAAAGGAAGTTATGACGGAGGAGAGCCTTTGGTCGTATGGAACAATAGTAATGACGGCAGAGGTAAAAATAATAGGCCTTATAAAGTAAAAAGCAATTATGATACAAATACTCAAGTATTAAGGCTTGAGATAGAACATAACGGTATAGTCGATTTTGATGTTACTTTGGATGACAGCGGTAAGGAATACGATGTTTTAAGACGTGGTGCAGTGGACGATATTTACAGTGAAACAAATGCGGACATTACAAAACTACAACAGTTAACCGAACAAAAAGTAGAGGACAGCCATAATTACACTTATTTTAGCTATCTTGAATATGACAAACAATTCGAGCGAGCAAAGGTTATGATACAGGAAAATACCTACACCCAAAAGCAAGTTGACAGTCAAGCTAAGCAGCTTGAAAAAGCAAAATTTAATTTGATAAGTGTAGAAAAGGAAGTACAGTTGCTAAACAAAGTGTTAAACGGTAATTATCAAGCGGCGGCAATGACGGCATTTGACAGCCTGCTTAGGGAAATGCTATCCTGTCAAAAATATGTTAACGGCAGAAGCAATACGCTAAAGTATTCAAGTATTTACAGAAACAAATCGATTGAATGTACATTTAGCGGCAAAAGAAAATCAATACAAAAGGCATATAACAATTTGATGTTATATTTATAAAGGTAATTATGTGCGGCAAATTAGTAAGGGACAATATTCCGAAAATTTATGAGAGCGAAGGTAAAGTTTGCGTAACCGAAAGATTGGAAATGGAGGAGTACGCAGAACGCTTGCTTGAAGTTTTGGACGGAAAAATGCAGGATTTTAAAAGCGCATTTGAAATGCAAGACGATGAGAATGCCGTAAAGGAAATTGCAGAAGTAGTAGAAGTGCTTTATGCAGTGCTTAATTTGATTGGGGTTGAAAAAGAGTCATTTGAGAAAATTCGACTTGCGAAATGCCAAAAGTTCGGTGGATATGATAACAGAGTTTTGTTAAAAGAAGTATTGGAAAAGCAAGATTAGTAAATTTACGGATAAAAACAAGTAAGTTGTTTGATAGGTGTGATATGAAAGACGGTTTTGAGCCTGTTTTTGACAGCAATAGCACAATTTTGATTTTGGGGAGTTTTCCAAGTGTACTTTCATTTAAGCAAGGCTTTTATTACGGCAACCCGCGAAATAGGTTTTGGGGACTTATGCAAGAAATTTTCGGCGGACAAATTGACAGTATACCCAATAAAAAACAGTTAATATTAAATAACAAAATTGCACTTTGGGACATTGTTTTAAACGGCGAAAATATGAATAACGGCAAGGAAAGCAGTAGCGACAGCAATTTAAAATGCGAAATTGTGGCAGATATACCATGGATAATCAAAAACAGCAAAATCAAAAAGGTTATTTGTAACGGCAAAAAAGCGTATGAGTTGTATTGTAATTATTATCCCGAGTTTGTTGATATAGCAGTGTGTTTGCCGTCTACAAGTCCTGCAAACGTAAGGTTTGATAAGGATAGTTGGGTAAATGAACTATCAAAATAAACAAAAAATATCCCTACTTTTGATAGGGATATTTTTATATTATAAATTATTTATTATTTGTTAAAATCCGCGTCGGACATCATATCTGCATTTGGTGCCCATTTGCCTACGCTTGCAATACCGTTTTTACACGATGCTTTGCTTGCATAACCTTCCTCCGAAATGCAAAGTATATTGCCGTTGTTTGCACGCAAGCGGTAGCGGAACTTGCCTTGTTTATCTTTGTAAATTTCAAATTTAGGATTTGTCAAAGTCTCGTATTTCGAAAGAGTTTGGTCCTCGATTTTATCTATACCGCCGAATTTGCGTACAGAATCGATTCCGCTTTTGCAACTGCTCAATGTAGTGTAAATACCTTCGCTGACTGCAATAGTCTCCTTATTAGAAGCTTTTAATCTAAAATTAAAGTTGCCCTTTGGTGTTTTGGAATAAACAAAATATCCTTTTAGTTCATTTGCCATAAATTTCCTCCCTAGTATATTATAAAAACATATTATCGTAATTAATATAAGTTTAACATAAAAATCATAGTTTTTCAAGGGGTATAGCAAATAAATAAAAAATTTTTTAACAATGTTGAATAAAAGTTCGCAAAAGGGCAATAATGAACATTGCGGAGGCGTTGTATGAAAAAATTAATAGTTTTGGCAGTTGCATTGGTAATTGCAATAAGCACATTTTGTTTATTAAATCATAAGGAGAATGATTACTTAAGGATACATATAAGAGCAAACAGTAATAGTGAGTATGACCAACAAATCAAATATCAAGTGAAAGATGCGGTGGTTGAAGCACTTAAACCTATAGCAAACAATATAAAAAACAAAGAGCAGATGATTGAAGTACTAAATGAAAACGTACATCTTTTAACTGCCGTTGTGGATAATAAGCTTAGGGAGCTTGGACAAAACTATACTTCAACAGTTAAAATTTGCGAGGAAAAATTTCCCACCCGCTCGTATGAGGAGTTGACTTTGGGTGCAGGAGTATACGATGCGATTATCATAGAGCTAGGCAGCGGGCAAGGGGATAATTGGTGGTGTGTGGCATACCCTCCTTTGTGTTTTGTGACTGCAGACGGCGACGGCGATAGCATACAATACAAATCTATTTTTTCAAAATGGTTTGGTAATCAATAAAATAATTAGTCATTTATGTTTTTGCATAGATGATTTTTTATTTGCATTATACAAAATTTTCATTTTAAGTTTAAAAGTTTTTAAAATGTGGAAAAATTAATATAAAATCTAAAAAAGGAAGAGAAGTTATGAAAAAAATGGATAAATATCAATTTGTAAGTTTTTTAAATAAAAACAAATTGTGTATTTGCATAGTTTGTGCTTTTATTGCGCTTGCTTCTTTAACTACTGCTATAGTTTATCCTTTTACTTATAGTAATGCGATTGTTGCCGACGGTACGTTGGAGGTCGCTGCAATAAGGCGTGGCGATAGCGGTAGCAAAGTAAAGGAAATTCAACGAAAACTCAATGAATACGGCTTTAGCGTAGGGGCGGTTGACGGTATTTTTGGTAGCAAAACTTTGCAAGCGGTTAAAAATTTTCAAAAATCACGCGGTTTGGTCGTTGACGGAATTGTAGGAAATGCGACAGCCAAAGCTTTGGGTATTTCTTTAAGCAATGGTAGCGGCGGTAACAGCAACTACGGTGGCGGAGATGTGTATCTACTTGCCAAAACCATACACGCAGAAGCAAGGGGAGAACCTTATATCGGTCAAGTTGCAGTAGGGGCGGTTGTCTTAAACAGGGTAAAAAGCTCTAGCTTCCCAAACACTATTTCCGGTGTGGTGTATCAACCTTGGGCTTTCACCGCTGTGCATGACGGACAAATCAATTTAGAGCCTAATGACAGTGCAATGAGAGCAGCAAAAGATGCAATGAACGGTTGGGACCCAACAAACGGGTGCTTGTATTACTTCAATCCTGCTACCGCTACAAGCAGTTGGATATGGTCAAGACAGGTTAAATTGACTATCGGTAAACACAAATTTGCAATTTAAGGAGAGATTATGGAACTGACAAATAAAAGAAAAACTATAATAATAAGCATAATAATTTTTATGCTACTTGCGGCTGTAATAACCTTAAGTGTGTTTGTGGGATTGTACGCAAAAGACAGGCATGATAAGGATAGAGATATAGAGAGCTTCTACCAATCCGCGTATTACGGCTTAGTTGGCAATTTTGTGGATATAGAGAATGACCTTGCAAAAGCAAGAGTAATTACGGATAACAAATTATTAAGACAAAACCTTATGAAAATCGATGTTAACTGCAATTTGGCTAGTCAAAACTTGCAAGTTTTTTATGCAAATAACGAGGGAATGTCAAATTTGATGAACTTTATAAATCAACTTGGCGATTATTGCGGTTATTTAATAAAGGAGTTGGAAAAAGGTAAAAGTTTAACAATTTCTCAAACAGAAAATTTAAATAAAATGTGGGGCGTTTCCAAAGAGTATGGTAAGCTTTTAAATAGTTTGCAAGACTATGCAAAGGATGGTACTACTTTGGCAAGATTGCTTGGAACAAGTAATGAGCAGTTTGAAGATATTTTGAGCAATATCGGCAATGGCAGTATTGAATATCCGTCCCTAATATATGACGGACCATTTAGTGACGGTATATTAAACAGAGAGGCAAAAGGTATCGTAGGAGAGGAAATATCCGCTGACCAAGGCAAAGTTTTGGTGGAAAAATATCTTGTCGGCTATGATATTGAAAACATTGAGTACGCTCAAGACAGCGTAAACAGGATTGACAGTTATTTGTATGCGGTAAAACTTAAAGGCGGTAGACAATGTTCGGTGCAAATTGCAAAAAAAGGCGGATTATTGTTGCTTATGGACTTATTTCACGAAGTTGTAGAGCCAAGTTTGACTATTGAACAGTGTCAAAAGGTAGCAGAACAATATTGCGATTCAATAGGGCTTAAAAATATGAAAGCTGTTTGGATAAACAATAATCAAAGCAATGTTTATATTAATATGTGTTATGAACAGGACGGCATTGTAAACTATGCAGATATGGTTAAGATAAAAATAAGTTTGGATACAGGCGAGGTTATCGGTTATGAGGGGTTGAACTATGCTTTTAACCATGTAACAAGAGTATACGATACTCCTACAGTAAGTGAAGAACAAGCCGTATTGAATGTTTCCGCTATTTTAGACAATATAGAGTGCAGATTGGTCACAATCCCTTGGAATGTCACTGCCGAAAAGGTTGCTTATGAAATCGTGGGCGAGCTTGACGGCGAAAAATATTTCGTTTATATCGATGCTTATAACGGCGACGAATTAAATGTATTGAGAATGATTGATAGTAATCAAGGCGATTTGCTAATGTAAAACACTAAACAATAGCCAATATTTGACTAGATTGTGAATGCGACAACATTAAAATAATATAAAAATACACCCCGAAACATTTAGTTTTGGGGTGTTGCTTTTTGTGTAAAGTTTAAAGTTGGCAAAAAGTGCCGTTCACTGCAATAATCCTA
>OFFB01001039.1_pt1 | contig 19108 bp, 20 predicted proteins | sample 1521281 | NCBI WGS metagenome assembly OFFB01 (sample SAMEA3504109, study PRJEB24116) | mouse gut metagenome | biome: mouse gut; feature: mouse-associated habitat; material: faeces | place: Denmark | collected 2011
GGAACTTGGTGGCAAAACTAAATAAACCGCGGTTGAAAACCGCGGCTACTACGCGGCTGTTTACCATGTGCTTTATTTAGTAGCCGCGGTTTTCAACCGCGGTTTATTTAGTTTTGCAATACCTTTCACGCTATTTTATTTGCCGTCAGGATGCGGACGCGATGAATCGCGTCCCTACGGTTGGCCGATGTTTAGTTATCTGTTTTCTCCGTGTCAATCTTTGTCACGGGGGTTGCGTCAATCTGTTCGCGGAGTTTGGCGGCGCGTGCGTTGAGGCGGTCGCGATTGATGGTGGCGTCGCGCATCTCGTTGACGGCGAGTGCGTAGCGGTAGGCGGTGGCTATTCCGTCAACCTGGGCGGCATTGAGCGATATGCTGCTTGTGCGGCCGCTCTGTCCGTTGAACAGTATCTTTACAGGGAGGCCTTCGTGTGCCGCCACAAGTTCGCCTATGCCGCGGCTCCCGGCGGGAGTGAAGGTTATGACTTCGGAATTGTTGGTGCGGAAGTTGAGCGTCCCGTCATACGGAACGGTATCCGTAGTGGCAATCATGTCACCTACGACAGCCGATACCGACCAGTGTCTAAGACCGCCCGCTGGATTGACCGACGATACGAGATAGAATTCGCCGTTCTCCGATACGCGCGGCGACAGTCCCGTCTTGTTCATGAAAGCGGGGTCGACCATTGAGCTTTTAAGCATATAGCCTTCGGTGCCGGGCACGTTGACATGTGTCATAAGCGGCTTCAGGCTGTCGAGCATCAGTTTGTTGGTATTTACAGTGGAGTCGGCCGCGGCCATATCCTCGACGGTAATCTGCATAAGCGCTTTCGGGCGCAGCTGCATGCTTTGCTTCATTATATCGGTATCGTCGGCGAATCTGCTGTCAAGCGAATCGAGCAGCGATATGCATTCACGGGCATTGCCGTTGTTGAGGGCGTTCTGTGCCTTGTCGAAAGCAATCTTCGCCTCGGCGCCCTTGTTGTCGGCGCCACCCTTGCATGAGGTCATCGCAACAGATGCGATGGCTACGGCACATGCCGCCGCGGCTATATGTCTATATGCGTTGTACATCCTTTACTCCTTTTATCGTTTTTATTTTCTTTATAAGCATTTTCAGCGCGCCTACGTCGTTGACGCCGACCGACAGATGTCCCTGGAACAGGCCGTCGTTTGAGTCGATTGATATGGCACGCAAAGTAATGTCTTTCTCCTTGTTGATGATTGACGTGATATTGGTCACGATACCTATGTCGTCATGACCGACAACCCGCAGCGTCGTGGCAAACTGGTCGCCGACTTTACCCGACCACCGGGTGGGAACGACACGATAGGGGAAACGCTGACGCATGTGTATGGCATTGGGACAGTCGGCGCGGTGTATGCTGACCACGCCCTCCGACGATATGAAGCCGAATACTTCGTCGCCGTGTATCGGGTTGCAGCAGCGTGCCAGGCGGTAGTTTATCCCCTTGATGTTGTCGCCGATTACGAGAATGTCGCTTGCCGACGCATTGGACGAGTCGTCGGCCACGGGGAGTATGAACTCTTCGGCCGAGCGGGTCTCCGCCTCCGGCAGATTGCGTCCCGAGGCAAGTTCGTAAGCGTCGGTTACGGTAGTGAAGTCGAGGGTCTCGTTGGCGATGTCGTTGTAGAAATCGGTTACGGTCTTGTAGCCGAGTTTCTTGATTGTGCGCATCATCGTGGCCTCGTCAAGCTCTATCTTGCGGTTCTTGAAACGGCGCTGTATCATCTCGCGCGCAAGTTCCGAAGCCTGGTTGGAACGCTCGTTGAGGGTCTGGCGTATCTTCGTGCGGGCTTTCGACGTCACCACGAAGTTAAGCCAGTCCTGCTTGGGCGACTGTGCGGCCGAAGTGAGTATCTCCACCGTGTCGCCGCTCTGCAGCTTGTAGTTTATCTTCTGGTTCTTGCCGTTGACACGTGCCCCGGTGCACTGGCATCCGAGACGAGAGTGTATGTTGAATGCGAAGTCGAGCACCGTGGCTCCGAGAGGCAGTTTGTAGAGGTCGCCTTTGGGGGTGAACACAAACACTTCCTTGTCGTAGAAGTCCATCTTGAAGTTGCGCATCAGCTCCATCGGGCCTTCCGTGCCCCCTTCGAGTATGTTGCGCACCTTGTTCATCCATGAGTCCATCTCACCCTCGCTCTTTATGCCCTTGTAACGCCAGTGGGCGGCGACGCCCTTTTCAGCCACGAGGTCCATGCGGCGCGTGCGTATCTGCACCTCTACCCAGCGTCCGTCGGGACCCGATACCGTTATGTGCAGCGACTCATAGCCATTGGATTTCGGTATGCTTATCCAGTCCTTCATACGGGCCGGATTGGGCTGGTACATGTCGGTGACGATGGAGTAGGCGAGCCAACATTCGGCTTTCTCGCGCTCCGGCGGAGTGTCGATTATGATGCGTATGGCGAAGAGGTCAAAGATATGGTCTATGTCGTTCTTCTGCTTTATCAGCTTGTTCCAGATGGAATAGATTGATTTCGTCCGTCCTTTGATTTCATATTTAATGCCCGATGCGTCGAGTTTCTCACGTACCGGACGTATGAAATCGGCTATGTAGGCGTCGCGCTTGGCCTTGGTCTCGTTGAGATGGCGCGCAATGTCGTCGAAAGCCTTGCGGTTGGTGTATTTGAGCGACATGTCCTCAATCTCTCCCTTGATGGCATAGAGGCCGAGACGGTGGGCGAGCGGGGCATACAGGAAGTTGGCCTCATAGGCAACCTCGCGCACAAGCCGTTCGTTGGGATGGTGATTGATGAGTTTCATCAGCTCCAGACGGTCGATTATCATGATGATGATGACGCGGATATCTTCGGCAAATATCATCAGAAGCCTGCGGAAGTTGTCGCTCTCCACGGCCACCTGACGCGAATAGAGCTGGGTGATGTTGCGGAGACCGCCGAGGAGTTTTGCCACATCGTCGCCCCACTGGGCTCTGACGTCGGCCATGGATATGAAATCACACTCCACGAGGTTGCGCAGCATTATGGCCGCCACCATGTTGATGTCCGGACTCACGCGGTTGCATAGCGCGTGGGAAGTGTAGAGATTGTGCACTACCGGACTTATGCCGAAGCGGTCGGGCCGCAGGTGGCCTCCTTTGGCTGCTTCACGCAGCAGGCCGGTGAGAGTGCGCAGTTTGTCGGCGTCGATGCCTTGAGCCTCCATCTGGCGGTATAGTCCGCGACAGAGACCGAGCATTGTAGTTTTGCCTGACTGATGTAGTTGTGCGGTTGACATGTGCGTTTTGCTTTTTATCAACAAAGATAGCAAAAAAAACAGAAAAGCAGGCTGAATGGCGATTAAATCGTAGTTTCAGCCTGCAAAATTTTTTTTAATTTTTTAAAGTGTAGACCGCTCATACCGGCTTTCCTTCGTTGCGCGGATTGTTGTTGAGCGTGCAAGTGCGTTCTTTTACCAGTTCTTTTGTGTCGGCATCGTCGTCTGCCTCGTTGATTGCCACTCCCGGATATGTCTGTTCGGCCTTTTCGATTTCGCTCTTCGGAAGTTTTTCGTCTTTCTTATCCATAATGTTGATATTTTAGTTAGCTGTAATGGATGCTTGGCCGGGCCACAGGGCCGCGGTTGAAATATTAACACCGGAAAGCTCTAAACGGTTTGCAATGGGAGCTGATTAAGCTGGTCGATATAGTCAAGTATGGAGTCGCGTCCGCGGCGGTCTTCGCTCGATGTGGCGAATATTGGCGGAAGCTCCTCCCACTGCTCGAGAAGGGTGGTACAGTAGTTGGAAATTGATTTTTTGCCGGCTACCGACGACAGTTTGTCGAGTTTCGTGAACACGATGGCGAAGGGGACACCGTTCTCTCCGAGCCACTGCATGAATTCAAGATCGATTTTCTGCGGTTTGTGGCGCACGTCAATCAGCAGGAAGAGTGTGGTCATCTGCATGCGGTTGAGGATATAGCTCCGTATGATTTTGTCTATCGCCTGCCGGCTGTCTTTGCTGCGCTGTGCATAGCCGTAGCCGGGAAGGTCGACTATGTACCATGAATCGTTGATCAGGAAATGGTTTATAAGCAGGGTTTTCCCCGGTTTGGACGATGTCTGGGCCAGCGATTTGTGGCCGGTGAGCATATTGATGAGCGAGGATTTGCCTACGTTGGAGCGGCCTATGAAGGCGTATTCATGACGGGTATCGGAGGGGCATTTGTCGACCGACGTATTTGATATTACGAAGCGTGCGCTGTTGATTATCATGCTTTTGTGAAATGTTTATCTGTTTGTTATATGCAAAGATAACCAATTTGGAGATAAATAGTTGCGCAAAGGAACTAAAAATTGTAATTTTGCATTGAATCTGTATCAAAAATAAATGCAGAGGATTTTGCAAAACTGCGAATTTAAGCCGACAATGTAGGGACGCACGGTATGTGCGTCCGAATATATGAGTTATGAATAAAAATCGCGAATCGACATTCCGCTTCAAACAGTTTTCGCTGTCCAACAGTTTAAGTGCCATGAAAGTGGGAACTGACGGCGTGTTGCTTGGCGCGTGGACACAAGTGCCGGGCGATAAAGCGGACGCCGTCGTGCTCGATGTGGGTTGCGGAACGGGTGTTATCGGACTTATGGTCGCACAACGCTATCCCGGAGCATCGGTTGTCTGCATAGATGTCAGCGGAGAGGCCGTGACGGAGTGCGCGGACAATATATCCCGTTCGCCGTTTGCCGGAAGGGTCGAAGCGCGCGAGGCTGATTTCATGCAGTTTGTAAGCGACCGTACGTTTGATCTGATAGTGAGCAATCCGCCATTCTTCACCGAACGGATACAATCACCCGACCGGCTGCGAGCCGCCGCCCGTCATGACGACAGCCTGCCGCTTTCGTCGCTTATGCGGGGAGGTGCGGGATTGCTGCCGGATAACGGGAGGTTGGCATTGGTATTGCCTGCCGGACGTGATGACGAGGCATTGTTTGAAGCATCGCTCGCCGGCCTGGCTCCGACACGATGCTGCCGCGTGTTTACACGTGCCGGGAAACCGTCGCGCCGCACTTTGTGGGAGTTTTCCGTTTCGGCATCGGCTCCGTGCGTCGAGTCGCAATTGTTCATACAGAACGCCGACGGTACTTTTACAGATGAATACAGGGAATTGCTAAAGGATTTCTATCTTGATTTCTGAACGGCGGTATTACGAATATTGAAATATAGAAATAATATAATAATGGATATAAAGGAAATAAATTCGACATCGTTCAATTCACAACGCGGCAGCGGGTGGCTGCCTGTGGTCAATCAGCCGTTGCGTGCCATAGGTGTGCTTTTCGGCGTGTTTTTCATCATGCTCGTACTTTTGTCTGTTGTTTCGTCGCTGCTGATAGGTGACGGTTTTACAGCCAAGGGTATGAGAATATTCGCCATCGTGCAGGACCTCCTTGTCTTCATTCTTCCGGCTGTTGTCGCCGCTTTTGTGGCGACGCGCCTGCCTGCTTCGCTTCTGACTGTCAATGTCAGGCCGCGGCTGTTCTCGATAATTATGGCTATCATCGTGATGCTGACTTCACTGCCTGCCATGGAATTGCTGATAGAGTGGAACAACAACCTGCATCTTCCCGAGTCGATGAGCGGACTGGAAGAGAGTCTGCGCAATATGGAGGACTCCGCTTCGACCGGCATCAGCGCGCTGTCGGGCGGAAACACAGTAGGCGACCTTATAATGGGGATACTGATAATCGGTATTCTTACGGGAATAGCGGAGGAGCTGTTTTTCCGCGGAGCATTGCAGAATCTGTTCATGACCATGCCGAAAGTGAAGAAGCATTTCGCCATCTGGGCGGCCGCGTTTATATTCAGCTTCATGCATTTTCAGTTTTTCGGCTTTGTGCCGCGACTGCTCCTCGGCGCATATTTCGGTTATCTGATATGGTGGACCGGCTCGGTATGGGTGCCCGTGATAGCGCATGCGTTCAACAACTCCCTTGTGGTTCTCCTTTCATGGATTGCAGCCCGCAGCGGCGTAGCCGAATCGGTTGAAAACGCCGCCGCAATCAACCTCGGCACCGACTGGTACACCATAACACTCAGCGTCGCCGTAACCGCACTCGGCCTCATTGTCCTCCGCCGCGATGCCCTCCGCCACCGCACGGGATTGTATCACAATTAATCGGCGCACAAATGCGCTCAAAGGTCGGGAGCTGTCGGCGCGTCAGCATTCAGCAATCCGTTGGCTACCGACATTGCGACGGTTCCGGCCGATTGCAACAGTGATATTTTGCTATCGGTAAACTTGAACTCAGGAATCTTGCAATGCGGAATGACAAGCTCCGAGACATGTGCGGGATATGTGGTGATGGTGAAGTCGACCATGTTGAAACGAATCCGTGCAAAAAGCATCAGGGATCTCAGTCCTAAATTGCATTCGTAATCCAACGTGGTCGGAAGCGTGTCCTCCAATCCCACCGTGATTTCAGGGATTACAGCCCTGGAGCCGCCTAATTGCAATGCCATGTCGGGAACATTATAACACTGAGAGATGTGGATGCCGCCGATGCCGGCGCTGCGCACTGTATCAAGCGAGGCATGGGAGGTTATATATTCCTTGTTGTTATCAAAGAACTTTTTATTCAATGAACCGTAGGATGCATCTCCCGAATCTATATTCATCAGCATCGGGTTGTCATGTATGGCGCCTTTTGCAAGTAAGTTCATTCCGGATGAAAAACACATATTCGGAGGTGTAAGGCTGCGTGCCGGCGCCTGTCTCGGCACTGTGATTTCGCGGCTGATGAAATCGAGCGTCAGTTCCTTCAGCTGAAGCATCGTTTCACTGCCTATGACAATCATGAAGCTGCTAACATATTTGTCGGCTTCATCGTTTCCGGATGTGATGTCCATGACGCTGAACGGCACATCGGTTAGTGTTATATTCCCGATTTTAACCTCTTTTGCTATAGCATGGTAGCCTGACTGAACGCCATGTCCCGCCACTACTGACGAGGCATCGAGCGGTATGAGACCATATTCTTGTGCCGATGAGGTGGACATTACATTCACTCCGGCTCCGGTATCAAATGTTATGTCGGCGGCGGCTCCGTTAATCGAACTGTTTTCAAGATGCATTAAAACGGATTCTTTCTCTTTCGGGCCTACTGGTACAATTTTGAACGGAATCTTTCCCTCGGCATCATTTTCAAAAGATATGCCGTAAGGGCGGAACTTGGAGAGGGCGGTATATTTGTCTATACTGTTGCGTATTGCCGTAGTCCATGCCGAATCGAGATATTCCTGCACCGAGGGGAGAATGGAGGCCAACAGGTCGGCCGCCTGTCTGTTTTCTCCTATACGGCTCAGATCCATCGAGTACATCATGGAGCAGTTTATCAGATTGCCTAACCCGAGTTTTTCCGCATGATTTTCGAACAGCGTGTCAAATGCCGGAATAGACATGTCAGGGCGATTCAGCCTGTTGCCAATCATGCAGCGTGAAAATACGTCGAGAAAAGGTGATATGGAATCTTTCGGGGCTTCATTATAAATTGAATCCAATGCAAACCAGTCGCTTCGGTTCATGGCATCGGCAATGCGCTCGTCGTATGATTGAGCACTACCCGTCAATGAGAAAATCAAGGTCATGACGGAGAAGATGATCTTTCGCATATCCATTTGTATATCTGTTGATTGTCAATAGCACAAATCTACAAATTATTTCCGATATACTGTCTATTGCCGAAGTGAAAAATATAATTAGCGGTCAAAAGTCGCAGCAAATTGTAGGTACGCGATTCAATGCTATTAACTTAAGCTGAGCTGAGTGGGGCGGGGGCGTCTCGCCCCCGTAGTAACTTTCGGTGTATAAAAATAATACCACGGGGGCGAGACGCCCCCGCTCCTCTCCCTACATCATGCGTTGTCGACATCAGTTCTGCACATCCTTGTTAGAGATTGGCAGACCGGGGCGTAGAACTGATTTGGTGACTTTGGTTATACCAGTGCTATGGCGAAGACTTCGCTTACGGTGTCGACGTAGTGGAAGGTCAGGCCTGCGCGGTATTTTTCGGCTATGTCTTCCACGTCCTTACGGTTTTCGGTCGAGAGGATTATGTCGGTGATACCGGCGCGTTTTGCCGCAAGAATTTTTTCTTTGATGCCGCCTACGGGTAGCACTTTTCCGCGGAGGGTGATTTCGCCTGTCATGGCAAGACGTTCCGCTACTTTGCGGCCTGTGAAGGCCGAGGCTATCGAAGTTGCCATCGTGATACCCGCCGACGGGCCGTCCTTTGGTATGGCGCCTTCGGGCACATGGATGTGGAGGTCGGTTTTTTCAAAACGTTCGTACGGTATTCCGAGCATGTCGGCATGCGATTTAACGTATTGCAGCGCAATCATGGCCGACTCTTTCATTACGTCGCCGAGATTGCCGGTCAGGGTAAGTTTCTCGCCTTTGCCGCTGCTGAGCGATGTCTCGATAAAGAGTATTTCACCGCCTACGGCTGTCCATGCCAGACCGGTAACGACACCGGGGAATGAATTGCCTTCATAGCGGTCCTTGCTATACTTGGCCACACCGAGATATTCCTTTATGTCGGCGCTTTCAATCGGCATTTTCACTTCCTTCTCGCTGATGGTGCGGTAGACAACCTTACGGGCTATCGAAGCGAGCGCTTTTTCAAGCTGGCGCACTCCGCTTTCGGCGGTATAGCTTTCAATGACAAGTGCGAGCGCATCGTCGCTGAGCTGGAGTTCTTTATAGCTGAGGTTATATTCTTTGCGCAGACGCCGAATGAGATAGTCGCGGGCGATAGCGATTTTCTCCTCAAGGATATAACCCGACAGGTCGATGACTTCCATACGGTCAATGAGCGGACGCTGCACGGTCTCGAGCGTATTGGCCGTGGCGATGAAAAGCACTTTTGAAAGGTCGAAATCCACATCTATATAGTTGTCGTGGAAACGGAAGTTCTGTTCGGGGTCGAGCACTTCGAGGAGGGCGGCCGCCGGGTCCCCCTTATAATCATTGCCGATTTTGTCAATCTCGTCGAGCATGAGCACCGGATTTGAGGTGCCGGCGCGACGTACCGCCTCGATGATACGGCCGGGCATGGCGCCGATATATGTGCGGCGGTGACCGCGTATCTCGGCCTCGTCATGCAGGCCGCCGAGCGATATGCGCTGGAATTTGCGTCCGAGCGCGTCGGCTATCGACTGCCCGAGCGATGTCTTGCCGACTCCCGGAGGGCCTACAAGGCATAAGATGGGTGACTTGCCGTCGGGATTGTGCATCAGCACCGCAATCTGCTCGAGTATGCGTTCCTTTACCTTCTCCAGTCCGTAGTGACAGCTGTTGAGCACTTCTTCGGCTCGGCCGAAGTCGCGGTTAAGTTCGCTGCTGATGCCCCATGGAAGTTCGAGAAACGTCTCCAGATAGGCATACTGCACGCTGTAGTCGGGAGCCTGCGGGTTGAGGCGCTGCAGTTTGTCGAGTTCTTTCTCGAAATGTGCCGCGGCTTTTTCGGGCATAGTGAGTTTTGAGGCCCGCTCCCTGAAATTATCGGCGTCGTTGTCGTCGCCGTTGAGCTCGCGGTCGATGGCCTCCATCTGGCGCTGAAGGAATACGCGGCGTTGCTGGTCGTCAAACGATTCGCGGGCACGCTGATGCACGGTCTGGGCTATGCTCAGCATCTCCTCATGCTTGACAAGCTCATTGAACAGGGTCTGCGCACGCTCCTTCAGGCGGTACATGGCGAGCAGTGACATCTTCACCTTGATGTCGATGGGCACATGGGTGGCGGTCATGTTGACCAATTCCTCACGTCCCATGCCGCTGTTGGAGAGGTTGAAAAGCAGGTCGACCTCGACAGGCGACTCATTGCCGCCCGACGCGAGCTTCGACGCGGTCGACTTTATTTCGTCGCACAGTGCCGAGAATTCCTTGTCGGAATCCTTGGGATACGTCTCGTTGATTATTTTCACCTGCGCGCTTATCGGAGCCTCGGGCAAAAGTATGCCTGCGCCTTTGCCGGTGATTTTGAATTTGGCGGTGCCGCGCACTATGGCGGTGCTCGTATTGTCGGGGAGCTGTATCACCTGAAGCACGTCGCCGATTACGCCGTAATGGAACAGCGAGTTGAGCGACGGGTCGTCCTCCGACGGGTCGAGCTGGCATACGATACCGATGGGTATATTGCGCTTTTTCGCCAGTTCGGCAATGTGGAGCGAGGTCTCGCGGCCAAGTTTTATGGGGATTGTGACATTTGGGAAAAGCACGACATTGCGCGTCGGAAGAATAGGGACATCTGTCGGGTCGACATTGAGTTCCTTGCGTTTTGTCTCTCCCAATTCTATATGTCCGATTGACAATATCGGTCCCTGGTCGTTATTATGGCTGAAATTCATTAGACTGAAAGTTGCAGGTTGTGAAAAAATTATGCGTCGGCGTTGCGGAGCTTACCTGAAGCTCCGGCAATTTAAGGCCGAAATAAAAATATTGCAAATATTGTGCCAAAGTTACGAATTTTCCGTCAATATAACAACTTGCCATGACTTATGATTATGGTAGGTGTGATTACGGTCGTGATTACGATGCTAAAGGGTTTTGCTGATGCCGTACAATAAAATCAGATAGTGTGCGTTTATTAAAATATAAATTAAAATTTGTATAAAATGAGAAAGTATGCGTTGATGTTTCTGACAGCATTGTTGTCGGTCGCAGTCAGTGGCTGTAATGACGACGATGATATGATGGATACTAAATTGATTAAAGGACAGTGGGAAGTGGTATCGGAAGACAGCCCGGAATATACGTGCATCTATGATTTTACTACCCGGAGTGAACTTACGTGGTCATGGGGAAATCTGAATACTTATTACCTTAGCGCCAGTGGTAATCCGATATATGACAAGTCGTATTCATGGCATGTGTCGGACCCGGCAAACGAGAATCCGGTATATCTTGACATCGTATTGAAGGAAGGTGATGAGACGGTCGGTGAGCCTGTATATTATATCGTGGAAAAGCTGACAGCTTCGGAAATGATATTGAGGGAAACCGGCGAGTCAAAGCCTCAGATACAATTCCGGCGCCGGAATGATTTAACTCTGCCTTAAAGAAATAAAGGGGCTATATCTGAAAATTTCCGCAGTTAAAAACTGCGGCTGCTATGAGCCTGATTGTCAGGCGCGACAAAGGTAGTGGCCGAGGTTCCCGTCTGCGGGAATTTTTTTATTTATGTGAAGGAGGGCGTAACGATCGGTGATATTTTCCGTCTTAATGGTAAAAAGGTTCCTTTTAAAAATTTTATCAATCGAAATGAACAAATATTACCAATTGAGATGAAACATAAGTTGTCAGCAGCCGTTATGTTGCCTTGCGCCTTGTTGGCCGGCGCCCAGACGGAGAGTACGGATTCTATTCCGGTCAAGGAACTTGAAGAAATTGTAGTCGAGGCACCGAAGGTGGTGCGCAAGGCCGACATGGAGGTGTACCACCCGTCGCAAAGCGCTGTCGAGGCTTCAAAAAACGGCTTGCAGCTGCTCACTAACCTGATGATTCCGACGCTTGCGGTGAGCGACGTGCTTGGCACGGTAGAAGCTGCCGGGCAGTCGGTACAGTTACGAATAAATGGCCGGGAATCAACAATAACCCAGGTGCGTGCGCTGCTTCCTGAAACAATCAAGCGCGTGGAGTGGATTGACAATCCCGGACTGCGTTACGGTGGAGCTACATACGTGCTCAATTTTATTGTCACAAATCCGACTGTGGGAGGCTCGCTCCAGACGCAGGCTCGTCCGGCACTGAACCAGGCGTGGGGATTTTATATGGCCGACGCCAAATTCAATACCGGGCACTCGCAGTGGGAGGCCGGGGCAAATTACAAGCTGACAAACAAGATAAAGACGCACCGTGACTATGATGAAACGTTCACATATCCCGACGGCACATCACTGTCACGTCACGAGATATCGCGCGGCGGAGTGCTCGACAACACGTTCGGCAACGCGTGGGCGTCATACAGCTACATCAAACCCGATACGACAGTATTCATAGCCGAACTTGGATTCTCACGCGATTTTACAAATAAAACCGGTTATAAAGGATTATTGTCGCTCAGTGACGGTTCTGACGATATATTGCTGTCAGATATTCAGGGGTCAAAAGGTTCGACTCCGTCGCTGTCACTCTATCTACAGCAGAATTTCAGCCGAAATCAGATGCTTATTGTCGACTTCCAGAGTTCGTTTTATTACGGAAAGTCATACTCCGACTATATAGAGCAACTTGCCGGAGCACCTTTACCTCGAACCGACATTCATACCGACATACGCGACCGCAACCAGGCGTATGCCATCGAGGCCGACTATGTGAAGAACTGGAGCAAGTCGCGTTTTACGGCAGGAGTGTCGTATAATGCCAACCGTAACCGGTCGGAATATATGTCGCTCGGAGGAGATATTTTCCATCAGCGTCAGGACAAGGTGTATTTCTTTGCCGAATATTTCCGCCGTTTCGGCAAATGGACCGCTACCGCAGGCATTGGCGCGCAGTATACCGATTTCCTTTTCAAAGAATCCAACAGGGGAAACCATACGTGGAGCGCGCGTCCGAAGGCCACGCTGACATATTCGATTAACAGTAACCATAATCTGCGGCTCAATTTCACATCGTGGCAGTCGACGCCGTCGCTTGCCGAGACCAATGTCGTGCCGCAGCAACTCGACGGATTTCAGTGGAGAGTCGGCAATCCGAATCTTAAGACGGCCAATTCGTATATGCTGACTTTCCGTTACGGGTTCAGCCTGCCGCGTGTAGACGGCTCGTTCGGCATCAGGGCATTCACGTCGCCAAATGCCATCACTCCCTTGCTGCAGTGGGACGACGAGAAACTGGTCACTACATACGAGAACAGCCGTGGGCTGCAGAACCTGTCGTTTTTCCTCGCTCCGCAGATAGAAATCATACCTGACTGGCTCACCGTGAGCGGCTATGTGCAGTTCCGCATGGAGCGCATGCGCGGGGTGGGATATGACCTGCGCAACAACGGCTGGAGCGGCAATGCAACTGTACAGTTGGCGCACTGGGGCTTTGTGCTGACAGGGGAATATCAACGTGCACAGCGCGATTTATGGGGTGAGAAAATAAGTTGGGGAGAAGACCTTAATGTTATTGATTTGAGTTATAACTGGAAGCAGTGGCAGTTTGGCGCCGGTATACTCATGCCGTTCGGCAAGTATGACCAGGGCTCGAAGATGATGAGCAAATGGAATACCAACGAACAGCACATGCGTCTGAACATGCGCATGCCATACATCACGGTGAGCTACAACGTGCAGTGGGGACGACAGAAACGCGGCGCGCAGAAACTTGTTGAGGTAAACGCAGATGCCGACCGCTCAACTACTGGAGGAAGGTAAAGGAAATCGCTTGATTCAAACGATAATACAGACAGTTTTTTCATTCAATCACACACGACCTGCGACAGTGATGCCGCGGGTCGTGTGTGATATAAAAATGGTTATTTATAACCATTGCATGTCATTGTGGTAATGGTTATTTTTGCAATGGTTTTGAGATGCCGGGGTGAGTTATTGGGTTGGCTGAGGAGAATGATAAGATTATTACACGACAATGACTGAAAAAGAGAAGATGCTTTGCGGCATGATATATGATGCCAATTATGACCCGCAATTGATTGAGGAGAGGCTTGAGTGCAAGGAGCTGTGCCGGGATTATAATGATTTGCGTCCCAAGGATATTGCAGGTCGAGATGCATTGTTGCGAAAGATACTCGGTGCGGCAGGTGACGGGTTGCTTGTCGAACAACCGTTCTATTGCGATTACGGATATAATATCCGAGTTGGAAAGAATTTTTTTGCCAATTTCAATCTGGTGATACTTGATGAGGCTCCGGTCACGTTCGGCGACAATGTGTTCATAGCGCCCAATTGCGGATTTTATACGGCAGGGCATCCTGTCGATGCCGCTGAGCGGAACAAAGGGCTGGAATATGCGAGGCCGATAACCGTAGGCAACGATGTATGGTTCGGCGCCGGAGTCTCGGTGCTTCCCGGTGTCACAATAGGCAACAACTGTGTGATAGGAGCGGGCAGTGTCGTGACAAAAGATATTACTTCAAACAGTGTGGCGGTCGGTAACCCGTGCCGCGTAATCAGGACAATTACAAACAAACAATAACAAACAATGAAAGCGAGACACTATCTAATCATGCTGGCGGCATTGACCGGCCAGATATTATCGGGACAGACACTTGAGAAAATGAACTGGTTCAATGAACCGTCCGGTTGGGAAATATCCGGCAAAACCCTTACCATGGACGTGACACCGAAGAGTGACTACTGGCGCATATCGCACTATGGATTTACTGTCGATGACGCACCGTTTTATTATGCGGAATACGGCGGTGAGTTTGAGGCCAAGGTGAAGATTTCGGGCGATTACAAAGTTCGTTTCGACCAGGCCGGAATGATGATACGTATCGATCATGAGAACTATATCAAGACTGGAATTGAGTTTGTTGACGGAAAATACAATCTTAGTACAGTTGTGACACATCATACTTCAGACTGGAGCGTCATTTCTCTTGACAAGCCGGTGGAATATATCTGGATAAAAGCGGTGCGGCGCTTGGACGCAATAGAAATATTCTATTCGTTTGACGACAAGGAATACATTATGATGCGCAATGCCTGGATGGCAGCCAACTGTCCCGTGAAAATCGGAATGTTTGCAGCCTCTCCCGACGGTGAAGGATTCAAGGCTACATTCTCCGACTTCAAGGTGACCCATCTTCCCGATAAAGTTAGAACCGACTGGCTTAATGCCAATGGCGAGTGATGGGCCGGGTCACTACGCCTGAAAGTGCGTCATGAGTTTTGATGAATCTTCAGAATCTTTTCGACTGCCGGCATCCAGTCTTCGTCGGGGGCGACCCACACTCCTTTTATGCCAAGAGCGTCGGCGGTAGCTATATTCTTTTTGCTGTCATCGACAAATACGACCTCATGAGGCTTTACATCTTCAGCATCAAGGATTTTTTTGAAAAAATCTTCGTCGGGTTTGCAGCATTCCATCTCGTAACTGCAATATAGCTTATCGAAATAGCTCTCGATGCCATGCCCGTCGCCGCTAAAATCATTGCTGCGAGTGTAAGCCATTATATAAGGATTGGTATTGCTGGCCAGACAGACCCGATATTTCTCACGCAGTTTTATGAGATTGTCCAAACGGGTGGCCGGTACGCTTTTCAGAAAACCGAGCCAACAGTGCTGCACTTCCTCCCAAGTCAGTTCCTTTTTTACAAGTTTGCTGATTTCGGCACGGAAATCCTCGGCAAAAATTGCACCGTTTTCAAGATTGAGGATGATGACTTTCTGGTCGTAATCACCAATAAACTGACGCGCGTCCACCCCGATTTCGGTAAACCGGCGGAACGCCTCGGCAGTGTCCTGAAGAAAAACGACACCGCCCATATCAAATAAAATAGTCTTAATCATACCGCAAATATAGCGAGATTATCTATATGAGCAAATAAATCCGACGACTCTATCATGGAACTGCGTAACGTAATTTCGCAGCGTTACTCGTTATACGACGACTGGAGGAATTATGGCTCAAGCCGAAATTGCAGTGCATGCCAATATAATAATTGCCGGCTTTGTCGTCCGCGGTTAAAAACCGCGGCTACTACGTTGCTGACACATGGCGTATTATAGTAGCCGCGATTTCCAACCGCGGAAAGTGATATTAAATGGGAACTGTAAAATGCACTGTAATTTCAGATTGATGCGAATACTCGGATATGTGCGATTAGCACGGTCAGGAGGCCGTCGATGACTACTTGGAGTTCCACGACGGCCTCGACAACTTCGAGGTCATCGCGAAGCGCTTGGCTTCCCAAGAACCCTACTGCGGCGAGTGGGACAGCGAAGAAGACTTCGCCCGGCACATCGTCGAGGAATGCTACGACCTCGAAAGGTCTATGGTCGACCTCGCCCGCTACTTCGACTACGAAGCCTTCGGACGCGAGCTGTTTATGTACGACTACTCGATGGGCGCCAACAATCACGTGTTCCGCAACATCTGACCCCTCTAACCCTCTCAACGATAAAGGGCTTTTCCGAAAGGAAAGGCTCTTTTGCTACGGTTAAGTCAAAGATTTTTCGTAACTTTGCATAAAAATAAACACTCATGAAAAAGTACCTCATTATCTTCATATCACTGGTGTTCATGGTTTCTTGCAAAGAATCATACGAAATGCCTAACTATTTCAAGCATCATGAAAATGGTGCTGTAAAGCAAATTTCCATGCAAACGTTTGAAACGGTTAATGGTATGAGAACGTCTTGCCCTGAAAATTACGTTATATTATGGGGCGAAAGTGGAGACGGAACTTCTACTTATGATGAAAATGGTAATATCCTATCAGATAAATTCTATAACTACAATTATAGTGACAATGGCCAGTTAGAATCTACAATCAATAAGAACGTAGGAACATACGGACAACGCAGTCTCCAGGACTTCATGTATAATGAGCGTAATGAAATTCAAACTTGGGGAGATTTTACATTTACCTATAATGATAATAAACAGATTTCTAAAATAGTTGAAGATGTAAAATCTCAGAACTATTACCCGGCTTCTTACCGAGAATATGTGTATAATGATGACGGTAAAATGATAAGCTGCAATATAAATAGTGGTTCAACTATTTATGAAAATGAATATAATGAAGATGGCGAACTTCAACGCCAAACCATACATTTAGGTGCATTAAACACACGAGAATATCAAATTTCCATTACAGAAAGGGATGAAAAGGGTAATTGGACTGAACGACATATTACCACTCCGACCAACGAATATATTCAGACAAGAGAAATCTTATATTACTAAATTCTAATATAGAAATTGCAAGCGGCTCTAACGAGTCGCTTTTTTTCTGTCTTTTCGTCCATGTAATCACGCGCGTAACTTCGTGGTGTAAATCACAGTTACGCCATGCCAAAAACCGCATATCACATCTCACTTAAAGGCTACGTCGGAGGTTACGACTTCGACCGCTCGACCGTTGACCGTGAACTCGCCAAGAACGAGGGCAAGCAGGTCAACGTCCTTATCGACAGCCTCGGCGGTTCCCTCGCCACCGGCCTGTCTATCTCCGCAGCCTTCAAGAACCACGGCAATGTCAATGTGCATTTCGTGGGCCTCAATGCTTCCGCCGCAACCATCGCTTCGCTCGGCGCGGCACACATCTCCATTGACGCCGGGGCCATGTATCTGGTGCATCAGTGCTCGATAACCTTGTTCTCTGCTAAAGTATAGCGGCAAGCCGATAACAAACCGTCCATCAATCCCATCACTACCGCAATAAGCAAAACTTATACCTTTTTGTGCCTCATGCAGGAATTGCAGTGCATGGCAATATGATAATTTCCGGCATCATTGTCCGCGGTAAAATCGGCGGTTACTACGTGGCTGATAAATAGGACATTATAGTAGCCGCGGTTTTTAACCACGTACAATATTATTAAACTGAAACTGTAATATGCACTGAATTTTCGGATTGAGCCGTTGTAATCATACTTTCAAAAGCGACCGCTTGCCTCTTGCACGCGAAATTTGTCAAGTTAGTGCCAAATTATGCGAAATTGTGCATTTACGGTCTTTTTTTTTGAAAGGTTGAGCCTATATTAAGCCATTAAATAAACAACACGCTGAAAATGCATGAGGTTGATTTTCAGCGTATTGTTTTGCGGAGCGACCGAGATTCGAACTCGGGATACGCTTTTGGCGTATACACGCTTTCCAGCCAAAATCCCGCAGCCGTAAGTGACTGCTGATTAATATTTTGTTAATTATAAAGTTTATTTTGCGTGCAATTTGCGTGCATCATTTTTTCTTAGTTTCTGGGGTTAATTGTGCTTGCAAAACTTTTATCTGTTCTAACGCCGAACCTAACTGTTTCTGCGATGAAGCGAGCTGTTCTTTAAGCACATCCAACAGCATTGTCAATGTATCGACCTCGCGTTGTGCGTTCAAATATTTTGCGTGCCAATCAGTGGTGACGTGCTCAGCAAGTTTCGCATAAGCATCGAGTGTTTCCTTCGACACATTAAATACAATTTTCCGTCCCTCGTGAGAGACTTCGGTCACAGCATTTTCATCTTCTGTAGCTTCTTCAATTTCTTCTCCGGTTTCTGACGGCTGAACTTCGGCAACTGCTCTTTGGAGCATCATTTCGCCTCGCCCCGTCGTAACCCATTCGCGGTTGAGCATTGGGAAAGCTTCAAGTATCATATCAAACTTGTTGCCTCCGAACGAGCCGCGGAAGTTCCTTATATATCCATTCGAGAGTCCGGCCCGACGCTCAAATTGAGCGACGGACAAGCCCATTGTCTTTATGAACTGGAGCAGCCGTTCCTTTACTTCCGGATTTTCCATACAGATTATATACGCAATATCAAAAGTTAAATCTTAGAAAAGATTTCTCATTTCTAATATTTCTTTATATCTTTGCCGAGTCTTTCGGAAGCATTTCTAATTTTTCCGATTTGGTCAGCCTTTGAAGTTCTATTGTTTCCGTCTGCAAAGTTCGGCAATAATCGTCAAACTACCAAATATTTCTATAACTTTTTTATAAAGTTAGGTGAGAAAGTAGAGGTGTCCGAAGAATTACAAACTATAAATTAACAAATTACATCTGCATTATGGAAAAGATAGAAACACTCTCACTCTTTGACCGCTACGCGGTCCTCCGAAAGGTCAATCCTGCGCTTGACCTTATCAAGGACATAATGGAGGCTACAGGACGCTCGGAGATATGCGTCCGAATGTGGCTCTCCACTCATAAAACGCCGCCGAAACCACTCTGCAACCTAATAGCCGCAAAGTTAGGTATCGACGCCGAAATCCTCTTTCCCGAATTACAAAACGCCTCAATACCCCAATAACTATGACCTTTTCAAGACCTAAAGTAAGTGACGGAGAGCGGTACTCTGTCAAAGAAACCTGCTACCACCTCGGTATCTGCCGCGACTCTCTCTCAAAGTACACCAACTGGAAAAGGCGCGTGCGTTTGACCCCTTCGGGCACGCGGGATTTGACCCCTC
>OFFB01001045.1_pt1 | contig 18990 bp, 18 predicted proteins | sample 1521281 | NCBI WGS metagenome assembly OFFB01 (sample SAMEA3504109, study PRJEB24116) | mouse gut metagenome | biome: mouse gut; feature: mouse-associated habitat; material: faeces | place: Denmark | collected 2011
CCGAGGTTTAAGGAGACTTGTTGCTATCGATCTTAAACTTGGACGTTTTAAGCCTGCTCATGAAGGTCAAATGCTGCTATATCTCAGATATTTGAATCGCCATGATCGCAAAGAGGGCGAAGAATCGCCTATAGGACTTATTTTATGTTCTGAAGGAAACACAGAGCATATTGAATATCTAATGCTTGACGATGAGTCACCTGTTAAAGTAGCACAGTATTTTACAAAATTACCAGATAAAAAATTATTGGCTGAAAAACTACAACGTGCCATATCTATAGCAAAAGAATATTATCGCACCAAGCAATCAGATTCCGATAATCAGAAATAATAATTTTATGCGGAATATTTTTATGGATTTGGATTAAAAATCTATAGTAAGTGAGACATTGATTTGACGGCGGGTAAGATAATTAGGGACGGCATACTGCACATCGTTCACATCGGTTACCCAATAATAGCTGCTTACATTGGAAATGTCAAACAGATTGAAGCAATCCACTCCCAACCACACAGATTTCAAGAATCGGTATATTCCGCCCCGTGTTTCACCCTCTTTGAGCGACGGCAGAAGAGCATAGGACAACCCTATGTCGACGCGCTTATATGCCGGCGTGCGGAAATATCCTTTATCTCGCGAGCTGTGAGGGGCTGTGGTTGGAAGACCATCGGAAAACACTCCACGCAAATTCAATTTCAACCTTGGGAACTTAGGGAAATAATCGGTGAAATACATCGCAAAACTATATCGGCGATCGTTAGGACGAGGGACTTTGACGCCATTGAGAGTTTCCTGCGTTTTCATCAGCGAGAAACTGATCCAGGAATCGCTGCCGGGCACAAATTGCCCAAACAGTTTGAAATCTACCCCGGCGGCAAATCCCGATGAGCTGTTGATGCCGTCATATACTATTTTAAGGTTATCCACCTCATAAGGAATGAGGTTGGAAAGAGCTTTATAATAGGCTTCGCCTGACAACTTGAACGGGCGGTTGAGCATCCGGAATGTATAGTCGGCTCCGAGTATAAATTGCCAACTGCGTTGCGATTTTATCTCATTGTTAAGCTCAATCACTGTTCCATTTTCCACAGGGCGTCGGAACTCCTTGTAGAATGGCGACTGATAATATAATCCTGTAGCAAATCGGAACACCCATCGGTCAGCCTTAGCAGGAATATATGACACGCTGATGCGCGGGCTGAACAGGAATTCCTTATTAAAATCCCAATAGGAAAGCCTCACACCACCGTTCACGGCAAAATAACCCTTAGAGGAATTCAACCGATAACTGTCCTGAAGAAACGCGCTAAAACGATTGGATGACAAGTCTTGTCGTGACGTGAGCAAATATATCATCTCAAGCGACTCGCCGCCTGAGGGCAATGAGAATCCGGCAGAATCGCGTAATTCCCATTCTCTTGACCGTTCATAAATATTTTCTCGTTTATATGTGAGTCCGTAAGACAGGTTGTGGGAGTTCAATCCCGAATTTCCTCTTAACGCCAATGAGAATACAGAAGCCTTTATGCGGTTTCGTGCATGCTCGTGATAGCGCCCCACTCCGAGCTCGCCGCCGACACCATCCTCTCCTGTCGTTCCGGCTTGGTCGAGCCAGTATTCCCCCGAAATATCATAGGTAACCAGCTCATTAGTGAGATATCCTGAGGCAAGGAGTGTAAAGTCATTGGCTTTGTTTGGACGGAATTGAAGAGCCATGGCTCCGAAATAGGTCTCAAACTTATCCTTTTCCTTTCCGTCGAAATAGACAGTGAATTGCTTGGCATCTTCCGCCGTTCCGAAATTCGTAGTGCGGTTGACAGGTGTGAATTTATAATTATTGATGGCTATATTTCCCAAGAACGAGGCTTTCCATTTAGAATTGAGCCGGTAGTTAAGATTGGTCTGATAGTCGAAAAAATTCGGGTCATACTCGCCTTTAGTCTCAAGCGAACTTAACACTGAGTTATTCCTTTTATAACGCAAGCCATGAAGTTGAGAAAAATGTTTTGAGCTCTGCCCCACCGAGAGATTAGCCCCCATCATACTCATTCCAACCGAACCCTCAAACGCCTCAGGCTGGCGATAAGTTATATCGAGAACCGACGACATTTTATCGCTGTATTCAGCGGGGAATCCGCCTGTGGAGAATTCAATCCTATCCACCATTGCCGGATTGATCACACTCAATCCCTCCTGCTCGCCCGATGTGACGAGCAACGGACGATAAAGCTCAATGCCGTTTATATACACGCTGTTTTCATCAAATGACCCTCCATGAACCGAATATTGCGACGACATCTCATTGGACGAACTTACTCCTGCCATAGTAGTGATCAGCGATTCGACACTTCCGCCCGACACATCAGGGGAAAACTTATAGGAGCTTGCGCCGATAGTCTGCATTCCTCCCAATTGCTTCTTGAAGTCGCTCACTTCCACCTCGGCAAGTTCAGTGGTCTTATTCTGCAACTGCTGATTGACAATCACTTCCCCTTTTGCGTCTATCAATATGCGTTCAGCCTCCTTATAGCCAATACAAGAGAAGATAATCTTTAAGGTATCTTGTTCGGCACACACAAGGGAATATTCCCCTTTAAGCCCGGTGGTAGTTCCGGTCACCGTGCCGGCTATACGAACAGTTACGAATTCCAGCGGCTGATTGCTGCTGTCATATACTTTGCCATGTATCCTCACTTGAGAATATGCGGCAATAGAGCTCAATAATATCGTGAAAAGGAATATATGACGTAATAATGATGGTCTCATCGGTTATCGGATTATAAAGTTTAACGAAGAAATCATTGCATTATTGCGATGATTGCGTAACTTTGTGGCTTGACAAACCAGTATATATTCTCATGAATCTGAATATCGAGGAAATGATTACGCTCAATTATGAGCTTGAAGGATTGCTTTACCTCGCGCTTCATCGTGGTGATGACACCCCGCAGCAAGTGTGGGATATGATCTCTGCCAAGATTGAATCATTGCGCGAAGGTATTGCGACAGAAAACGCGACAGTTTGCGACAACACGCCGGCATCAGTTCCCGCTGAAGAAGTTACGGAAAGCGACAATGCCGTAACTGATCAGGCAATTGAAGAAGAGCCCACTGACACCGAAGAGGCTCAGGAAACTATGCCTGTCGAAATGGAGCATCCTGACGAGACAGAAGATGAAGGAAACAACGATTTGCAGCCGCTGCCCGTGCCGGAGGAGACTCAACTCCCTCCCACTCCCGATGAAATCCTGACAATTATAAAGGAGGAGGAACTTGAAGCCGCCGAATCGGAACCACTTGAAGAGCCGCCGTTCACCGAACCGGAAAATGGATATGTCCCCTACACCGAGCCTGAGGTGAAAATCGCGCAGGCAGAAACCATTCGCCTCGATGAAAAACTCGCCCGTGAAAATTCAAGGAATCTGCGCAAAGCATTTTCGCTGAACGACAAGTTCCGTTTTCGCCGCGAATTATTTTCCAACAGCGAATCAGAAATGACAGAGGCAATAAATACCATTGAAGCCATGTCGTCGGTTGACGAAGCACTTGATTATTTCTACAATGACTTGAATTGGGATAAGTCAAGTCAGGAGGTCAAGGACTTTATCGAAATAATAACTCACCATTTCTCAAGCAAATGAGCGGAAAGCTGTTTATAGTCCCAACGCCGGTCGGCAATCTCGGCGATATGTCGCCGAGAGCAATCGAAACATTACGGTCAAGCGACCTTATCCTTTGTGAAGATACCCGCACAAGTTCCGTACTTCTGCGGCATTTTGAAATATCAGTGCCCACCGCGAGCCATCACAAGTTTAACGAACACTCGGCAACCGCTCCCGTAATCGACAAGCTCAAAAGCGGAATGACCATTTCACTTGTGAGCGATGCCGGAACACCGGGCATATCTGATCCGGGATTTTATCTCGTGCGCGAATGTCGCGCAAACGGCATAACCGTGGAAACTTTACCCGGTCCTACGGCACTTATTCCCGCACTGGTCAATTCAGGACTCCCATGTGACCGATTTGTATTTGAGGGCTTCCTGCCGCAGAAGAAAGGACGAATGACCCGCTTGGCTGAACTTGCCAACGACGATCGCACATTTATCCTATATGAGTCGCCATTGAGGCTCGTGAAAACATTGACTCAACTGGCGGAAGCCTGTGGAGAAAATAGAGAGGCTTCAGTGTCAAGGGAAATATCGAAACTGCACAATGAGACAGTCGCAGGAACCCTCGGCGAATTAATAAATCATTTCACCACAAACAATCCACGCGGTGAAATTGTTATAGTCGTAAGCGGGCAACGTGGCGACAGCACACCTCGTCGCCACAAAAACAAATACAAAGATGCTGACGAGGAATAAACTAATAAATTAACATATTCTAATTTCAAAGAACATGAAAAAAATCGTTTCAATTATTGCTATCGGGATGGTATTCCTTACAGCATGTAACGGCGGAAAAGTAAAGCAATTGGAGGATGCTAAATTAATGACCGATGATTCATTGCGTGTGGCTCTTGCCAACCAAGACAGCCTGCTGGTTCTGCTTAATGACATCACCGACGGAATGAATCAGATCAAGGATCTGGAAAAAATCCTCACAAATACATCTGATCTCACTTCTGAATCTCAATCACGCAAAGACCAGATAAAGAATGATATGCTTGCCATCCAACAAGCGCTTCAGGAACGTCGTCAACGCCTTGCCGAACTTGAAGGAAAGCTCAAAAACTCCCAGGGCTACAACGCTACATTACAGCGCACCATCGACAATCTTAAAGCTGAAATCGCAAATCAGGAGACCACCATCTCTACCTTGCGCAATGACCTTGCTGTGGCTAAGATACAGATTGCCGACCTTGGCACAAAAGTGGACTCGCTCAACACCACAGTCGCATCAGTAACTGAAGAAAAGACTAAAGCCGAAGAAGCTACCACAACTGCTGTCAACGAGCTCAACACCTGCTATTATGCAATCGGCACAAAGAAAGAGCTTAAGGAAGCAAAGATCATCGAGACTGGATTCTTGCGTAAAACCAAGCTGCTTCAAGCTGATTTCCAGCAGAGCTACTTCACCAAGGCCGACAAGCGTACTCTCACCTCAATCCCCACCCACTCCAAAAAGGCTAAAATCATAACCAATATGCCGGAAGGCAGTTATGACATTCAGGATGTGGACGGAATGAAAGTCATAAATGTGATTAATCCCGAAAAATTCTGGAGCATGTCCAACTATCTTGTAATCCAGGTCAACTGATTAAAACAATAATAACACATTCACTATACAAGGCATCGGCTTTCAACAGTCGATGCCTTTTTACTGTTACCCTCCGGCTTGCAAACAAAAAAGGCATGCCATAGCGTCCTGCCTTGGCGATTATGCCTTTAGCGTTTGTACGTTCAATCGAAAGGTCAAGTTTTTTAACCCCTCGAATTCGAGAGGTTTAGAAATTGGAATTATTCCCTCTTGCACACATAGCTGTAGGCACAATCATTTTATGGGTTGAAAATACTTGGAAGCCAATTATTCAATGCTGATTATGCCGCCATTAGAGCCGATATATCAGAAAAATACACTATCTTTACGACTATAAAAAACTAAACCCGATAGCTTGACGTATCAGGGGCTACCGGGAATCAACACTGTAAAGTTAGTGAGATTTTTATTTATAAACAAATTCGGCACGTAAAAAATCGCAAGATTGAAATGACGATTGAAATGATACTAACAGACAAGAACAATGGCTGTAAAATAATATGTAGTTTAATTAAATAGAGAGCAGACAAAGACATCCACTCGATTTTGGGGCGTGGCAGGGGTTCAGTCTATTTTTCTGCCTGTCTTATCGATATAATACCAGTCATTGCTCTCCCAACGCCAATGTTCACCATCCTGTATGTTAGTTCCTGTGTCGGCGACTTTCGCTTTGCCATTCTCAAACGGAAACGCACACTTGAAACGTGGAGCAATGACAGTGTTTCCCTTTTCATCGGCATATCCAATTAGCCCTTGTTCATCAACAATGCGGTACATACCATCCATCACATAGTCATCACCATTGTCAAAATGGTAAGCGGGATACCGTTTGCTGTGTCTTTCATCATATTCAGCCTTGTTGAATTTCAGGGGAAATGCTATCCATCTATCCACCGGCTCAAGGTCAAATGTGGCAGGCTTAAATTGAGGGAATCCGGAGACCAACCTTATCGCTTCCTCATCAAGAGACGGGTCTTTGCCTCTTAAAATTTTAACAGAATCCACTTCACCCGTTTTTCTTACAAGGAATTTCAAAATAACGCGACCCTGTATATTTTTGTCATAAGCGTCCTGTGGGTATTTCATGTTATCGGAAATATATGAAAGCATCGCCATCTCTCCACCTGGAAAATATGGCGAGGTCTCATGCTCTTCAAATAACCGTTCCTCAACCTCTATCGGAACATTTTCAACATCAATACTGACATCCTTCGCTACTTTAAATCGCAATATAGGATGATCAAAGACATCATCCTTGAACTGTTGTATTATCGAGTCATTATCACCTTGCAAATATACTTCAATGGAACCATCCACATTTCCCATTGTCATGACATTACCGGTATATTTACCGATATATTTACGTTGAATGGCATCCAAAAGAAGACTGTCAATCCGCAACTGCTCTTTCTTTGAACAAATTCCAATCCCCAGATCGAAATCGGGTCCTTGCAGCATCTCTTCGAGCATAGGTCTCATCTTCAAGGTATCTCCAACTATATTTATTGATAGCCTTCCTTTATCATTAAAATAACAATCGCAATACCAATCGGGCAAATCCATATTATTAACATCAATTCCTATGCGAGTCGAGTCTGCGCCAAATAGATATGACAACCGTTCATAATAGGTCCATGCCGGTTCTTGCACTGCGCCTTCTTCATCAGAAGTAAAGTTTCCTTCCTCCTGCTTTTGCTCCGTGTATCCGGTGCTACTGTGCGACACGACATTCCTATATGAATTAGAGCAACCGCTCAATAATAATATGGCAAATGCCGCTGTCATAGGAACTCTTGATATTTTCATAGTGTGTATTTTATTTTAGATTTCAGACATAAAGTTACGCAAAAATCTGATATATCGGCATATTAGCCACATTTTAACGTAAATGCATACGAATTTATTTCTTATATGCACTCGGTTTATTCGCATTCTTGGCCATACCTTAGATAATTCCGCAGGGGCAAAGTTCAAATAAATTTGACTTTGCCCTTGCTTATTCGTATCTTTGCAGTTCAAATTTAAATACTGATCAGAATCATGGCACTTCAATGTGGAATAGTAGGCTTGCCTAATGTCGGCAAGTCAACCCTCTTTAACTGTCTGTCCAATGCCAAGGCACAGTCAGCCAATTTTCCGTTCTGTACTATAGAACCTAACGTCGGAGTAATCACCGTTCCTGATGACCGCTTGAACAAACTCGTCGAAATGTGCCAGCCCAAGAGCGTGGTTCCGGCAACTGTGGAGATCGTCGATATCGCAGGTTTGGTTAAGGGCGCAAGCAAAGGCGAAGGCCTCGGCAACAAGTTCCTTGCCAATATCCGCGAGACTGACGCTATCATCCATGTGTTGCGTTGCTTTGACAATGATAATATCACTCATGTCGACGGCTCAGTCGATCCCGTAAGAGACAAGGAGATCATTGACTATGAATTGCAGCTAAAGGATCTTGAAACGGTCGAAGCAAGAATAGCCAAGACCCAGAAACAAGCCCAGACAGGCGGCGACAAGGCGGCAAAAATGCAGTATGAGGTGCTTTGCAAATTCAAGGAGGCCCTTGACCAGGGCAAACCGGCTCGCTCGGTTTCTTTTGAAAGTGTCGATGAAAACAAATTTGCACGTGATCTATTCCTGCTTACCGCCAAACCGGTTCTCTATGTGTGTAACGTCGACGACTCATCGGCAGTGAACGGCAACAAGTATGTTGAAGCTGTACGCGAAGCTATCAAGGACGAAGGCGCCCAACTTCTTATCGTCGCCGCACAAACAGAAGCCGACATCGCTGAACTTGACACTTGGGAAGAACGACAGGAATTCCTCAATGAGATAGGACTTGAGGAGTCGGGAGTGAGCCGCCTGATCCGCTCGGCTTACGCGCTGCTCGACCTGCAGACATACTTTACCGCAGGACCTGATGAAGTGCGTGCCTGGACCTTCATGAGAGGCAGCAAGGCTCCTCAATGCGCCGGAATAATCCACACTGATTTCGAAAAAGGATTCATCCGCGCTGAGGTGATAAAATATGACGACTATGTGACTCTCGGCGGTGAAACCGGAGTCAAGGAAGCCGGAAAACTAAGCATAGAAGGCAAGGAGTATGTGGTCAATGACGGCGACATCATGCACTTCCGTTTCAACGTATAAAATTATTTGATATACTATGGCAGATGGGGCAAAACTTTTTTGCCCCATCTGCCGTTATATTATCAAAACAACTATTTACTTATGAATGGGAAATTGAATCTGTTCTTAGCAATTGCCCTTACTTATCCCTTGAGTCAGCAAGCCCAAGGGATTAGTGAGATTATAGAGCAGCTAAAGAACTCACAGTGCTATACCGCCGACGTTAATTATCATATTCTGATGTCTCTCCAGCCCGATGTGGATTACCACATAAAGCTTGAATCAATGATATCACCGGCTGACACTTTAGCACCATGCAACTATGTGATAGACTGGACCATGTCTACTCCGTCAGGTGAGCAACACGGATTCTCGGCGTATCATGACGGGAATCTATACGATTTCCATGGAGAGCGGTTGCTGGAATATCATTACGACTGGGATTCAATCCCATTTTTCCCTTCAGCGCCCAAAGGCACTCTTCCGGGCATACAGAAACGAGTGCAATTTTGCTCACTCTTGCCCCAATTCCTTGCCGAACAGCTTGAAGAAATATCCTCTGACCCGGATAAATACGATTACTCATTTCACCCCGACACCATCGTAAACGGCATACACTGCTCTGCAATAGAAGGAGTCATGAAAGTCAACGATGAGGTGTGCAAAGAGTATCTTTACGCATTTGACCCGAAAAACGGAATGCCTCTGTATTCTGAAATCGAGAACAATCCCGGAGCATTGGTTGAGCAAACCATAATAACGGAATATACCGGCACCACTACCGGCACAAACTGCACGCCGGTATCTGATGCCGCATTGATGGAACGCTATCCTCTCATCTTTGAGAAATTCCGCGAAAGCAACTATGCCATTGAAAATATGCAGGGGCAACGATTGCCGGGATTCTCGCTTCCCACCACTACCGGAGAGCGCTATTCACGCCGCTCCGGCGATCCATTCCGAACTCTCACAATTGTCGTGTTGCTGGATCCAAAATCAGGTTTTGCCTCGCAGACTGTCACTGAGATACGTAAAGCTGTCGAGATGCTGCCGGTAAACGCCGACATAATATGGGCATTCACAAGCAATAACGTAGATGAGATCGAGGAGATCATCCCGGCTATCATGCCCGGAGAACATTTGCTTATGAGCGCCAAATCACTTGCCCGTGACTGCGGGGTTTCGGCTTATCCTGTCACCATAATCACTAACGATGACGGAGTTGTAGCCGATGTTATCATTGGATTCAACAATGATATGTCGTCAAGCGTTATACAAAAAGCGGCAGTTGCCGCAAAACAACAATATAATAAATAAATACTTATGGAAACTGTATATTTCAGCGGAAATGAATGCCACACCTATGGCTCCGTACCTGCCGTAGGTTCTGTCGCTCCCGAGTTCTCACTTGTCGACACCGACCTCAAGGAGCTGACTCTTGAAAGTTTTCCCGGCAAAAAAATTGTGTTGAACATCTTTCCGAGCCTTGACACTCCGGTGTGCGCGATGGGTGTACGCAAGTTTAACCAGGAGGCATCAAAGAAAAACGACGTTGCGGTAGTGTGCGTGTCGATGGACCTCCCGTTTGCAGCCAAACGCTTCTGCACTCTTGAGGGCATCAAAGATGTATATCCAGCGTCGGCTTTCCGCTCACCGGAATTCGCAAAGAACTATGGCGTGGAATTGGTCGACGGTCCATTGAAGGGTCTGCTTGCACGTGCAGTCATTATAATTGATGAGAATCACAAGGTGATTTATCGCGAACTTGTCGATGAAATCACCCATGAACCTGATTATGAAGCAGCACTCAAGATGCTCTAATTTTCCGATTTAGACTCTAAAAAATCTTCGTAGAGGCGGATATAGTCCGCCTCTATGTATTTATCGGAGGCAAGCACAAGACACACCGCGCCCGATGAGAAGTCATCAAGAGTGCGCCATATTCCGGGAACGATATGCAGACCCTTATTGGAGCGGTTGAGCATATATGAGCGCTTCTCTTTCCCATCATCAAGAGTGACAGTGAAACTGCCGCTTACCGCAACAATCATCTCATGCAGCTCCCTATGAGAGTGCCCGCCTCGGCTCTCCCCTCCGGGAACATCATACAGATAATACACACGTTTCACATCAAACGGCATATTATATCCATTTTCACACACCGTGAGATTGCCCCTGCGTTGATGACCGATTGTGTCAAGCTCTATTAACCGGCAGTCATTTAATGTGGTTTGCTTCATTATTATCGTTAGCTAAATTTGTTTATAATATCTGCGATTGACGCAGCATCTTCAACCGACGTGCACGCCGGACTTATAGGCAAGCTCACTACCTCAGCCGCGATCCGTTCCGCAACGGGAAGTGACAAGCCTTTCATGTAACTATAACATTTCTGGTGATGAATCGCTGTGGGATAATGAATAGCCGTGCCCACGCCATTGGCGTCAAGATACTCACGGAAACGCTGACGGTCGGCAACTCTCACCACATATTGATGATAAGTGTGCTGTGCGCCTTTCCCCTCCGAAGGCAATATCACCTCAGGATTTGTGATCTCACGGTTATACACGCTTGCCAATAAGCGCCGCGCCTCATTCTCTTCATCTATAAATTTCAACTTATAAGATAGCATCGCTGCCTGAATCGGGTCAAGACGGCTGTTCAATCCCTGATAAATATTGTCATACTGCCGCAAGCTGCCATAATTTCCAAGAGCTCTTACCGCATCGGCAAGTTCGGGATCATTGGTGGTCACAGCTCCGGCATCGCCAAGAGCTCCAAGATTTTTAGTGGGATAGAAGCTGAATGCTGCGGCATCTCCCATGTTTCCGGTGCGTATGCCGTCGACACTCCCTCCTATTCCTTGCGCATTGTCTTCTATTATCTTCAATCCATGATCCCGGGCTATACACCTCATTGTTTCAGAATAGCTCGGAAGTCCATACAAATGCACGGTCAGTATAGCTTTTGTCTTGGAAGTTATGCGACTCTCGATAAGGGATTCATCGAGATTATATGTCTTAATATCCGGCTCCACCAACACGGGGGTGAGATTATTGTCGGTGATGGCAAGCACGGTGGCGATATAAGTGTTGGACGGCACTATTATCTCGTCATGATCTTTCATCACCCCAAGCTCTTTATAGGCTCTTAAAATCAATCTCAGGGCATCAAGTCCATTTCCGACACCCACGCAATGCCGCGATCCGGTATATTCAGCCAGATCGCTCTCGAACTGCTTCACGTCATTGCCTCCCACATAGTATCCCCCATCGATAATGCGGCAGCAAATACGCTTCAGTTCATCGGCATAACGGCGGTTGACTATGCCCAAATCAAGAAATGGATATTTTTTCATTTTGAAATATAGCGTAATCCGTTATATAGTCAGCTTCATCATAACACGTTGAGGAGAGCACCAAAGCGACTGAATTGGTTGAGAAGTTGTCCATCTCTCTCCATATCATTCTTGGCACATATAACCCGTAATAAGAACGACACAAATGGTATCGGCGGCGGTTCACCCCATCATCGAGCACAACGTCAAATGATCCTGACAACGCCACTATCACCTCTTCCTGACTGCGGAAAGCATGACCTTCGCGTGAATTTCCACCGGCGACATCATATATCCAATAAGTGCGTTTAAGCTCAAACGGCAAAGTGTCAGGAGCTTGAATAAATGAAAGGTTGCCTCGGGCATCCTCTATTTTAGGCAGCTCTATGAGCTTTATTTCATCAAGTTTCATTTATCATGGTTTATGAGACATACTCTAAATTTCATGCAATTTACACTTTTTTATCCATATTACCGCAATTATTGCCCAACAAAAAAGCTGCTCCCTTGATGAGAGCAGCTTCTTTTAGCTTAAATACTAAACTACACGAACTAACACAATCCTTTGTCCTGACCGTGTTTAAGGACAGCCTCACAAATAAATTCAGTGATACTGTCCACTTGTTCGAGTACCGCGTGAACTCTTGCCGGAGCGTTAAATCCATAGCGCTTCACGGTAGATTTTTTTCGGCCTGCACCGGGACGGCGACCGCCTCTTTTTTTTGTAATTTCCTCCATAATTCGCCTAAACTAAGCACAAAAATATTAATAATATGTTTGGGAACACCTATTCCCAAAAACTGATTGCAAATCTACAAAAAAAATCAACCTTTTCATCAGAATTTAATGTTTTTTTGACTATTTTCATCTAAAAATCATGATTTTATAAGTTCGTAATCATCTCAAACTCAAATATCATAGGATTTTTGACGCCTGAATTTTAAGAATTCCTCAAAAATATCCTGCCTGACAACTCACGTTAATTAAAACACCGGGCACCCGCAAAAAAAGTGGGTCACGTCAAGCAACGCAACCCACTTGTAACTTACTGATGAAAGAGGCTTAGTCAATCAGACCGCGGTTACGCAAAAGAGCGTCTGCCGACGGCTGCTTGCCACGGAACTTAACGTAAAGTTCCATCGGATCCTCGCTGCCACCCATTTCAAGGACATTCTCACGGAATGACTTTGCTGTTTCGGGATCAAATATACCCTTTTCCTTGAACAACTCGAAGCCGTCGGTATCGAGCACTTCAGCCCAGAGGTAAGTGTAATAGCCCGAAGCATATCCGTCGCTTCCGAAAATGTGCTTGAAATAAGGACTGCGATAGCGATAGGTCAATTCCTTAGGCATACCGAGTTTATCAGCCACAGCTTTCTCAAAACCTTCAACATCCACATTGTCGGTGTCCATAAGCTTGCCCCATTCGAGGTCAAGGAGAGCGGCTCCGGCAAGTTCAGTGGTGCGGAATCCCTGATTATGCTTCGACGCGCGGTTAAGCTTCTCGATCAACTCATCAGGAATAGTCTCACCGGTTTCCGAGCTGCGGGCATAAGTTTTCAGCAACTCAGGCTCAAAAGCCCAGTGCTCGTGAATCTGAGAGGGAAGCTCAACGAAATCGCGGTCAACATTAGTTCCAGCCTGGCTCTTGTATTTAGCTCTTGAGAGCATACCGTGAAGTCCGTGTCCGAATTCATGGAACATGGTCTCAACTTCGTCAATTGACAGCAAGCAAGGGCTGTCGGCAGTGGGATGAGTGAAGTTGCACACATTGAAGATCACAGGGCGTTCGATCTTTATCTCGCCACCCTTCTCTGCATTGATATTCTCAACCACACCTGAGCCCTTGAATTCGCTCATCCAAGCGCCTTGACGCTTGGAGGGACGGCTATAGTAGTCGGTCATGAACACAGCCACATGATTGCCTTCAGCATCCTTCACCTCATACACGTTCACTTCAGGATCATACTTCGGAGCGTCGGGCATTTCAGTGAATGTGACACCATACAGGCGATTAGCCATTTCGAAGATACCTTTACGCACGCTGTCCACGTGGAAATAGCGGCTCACTTCATCAGGGTTGATGTCATATTTAGCCTTACGCACCTTTTCATTGAAATAATAATAGTCCCATGGAGCTATGTCGAAAGTGTTTCCTTCGGCATTGCTCAAAGCCTGCATTTCGGCAACTTCCTCGCCAACTCTTTTCACTGCCGGCTTCCAGATTTGCATCAAGAGGTTTTCTGCGTTAGCCACATTCTTAGCCATAACAGCGTCGGTCATGTAAGCGGCATAGTTCTCAAAGCCGAGAAGAGACGCTTTTTTCGCACGCTCCTTAAGAATATCGGCAATCACCGGATAATTGTTATACTCGCCGGAAGAAGCCAAGGTAGTATATCCCTTATACATGGTTTCGCGCAGATTGCGGTCATCGGCATAGGTCAATACCGGCAGACGGCTGGGTGCATGAAGAGTGAACACCCACTGTCCCTCTCTTCCGCTATTGGCTGCGGTCTCTGCGGCAAGAGCCACGCAAGTAGAAGGAATACCGCTTAATTGAGCTGAGTCGCTGACAACAATCTCAAACGCATTGGTTGCTGAAAGAAGATTCTTGTTAAACTTCAGATAGAGGTCGGAAAGGTTGGAATTGACCTTCTTCAATTCCTCCTTTGAGGCATCGTCGAGCAACGCGCCGTTGCGCACGAAGCCCTTATAGCTCTTCTCGACAAGAAGACGCTGAGCGGTGGTATAATCGACGCTGTCACGATGGTCATAAAGATACTTTATGCGATCAAACAGCTTCGGGTTCATCGACACTTCATCGCTATGCACTGACAGCAATGAATAGAACTCGCTGCCTATCTCCTGCATCTCGGGGCTTGAGTTTGACTCATCGAGATTGGCAAACACTGCCACTGTGCGGTCAAGGATAGGACTGCTCTCCTCAAGCGCAAGGATAGTGTTCTCAAATGTGGGAGTCTCAGGATTGTTCACGATAGCTTCCACATTGGCTTTCTGCTCCTCAATACCGGCTTTCAGCGCGGGCAAGTAATCCTCGTATTCAATCTGGTCAAACGGAGGAATCTCAAATGGAGTTGTGTAAGTCTCCAAAAACGGATTTTTGTGTTCTTGCGACATCTTACAAGAGTAAAGAGCCGAACCGCATATCAACGCGGCGGCAAGGGTTAACGGTAATTTGTTTTTTCTCATATAATTAATGATTGGTTAATAATATTCATTTTGAATCGGAATCCCACACGAAAGTGGCTTTCAGCGGATAATGGTCGGAACTTTTCAGATTGCCACGTTTCACACGCACCGCTTTCATGGCTCCGCGATAGAATATGTGATCGATCCTGAAATAAAACCGGTTGTCATTGTAGGTGATCATCGGTCCGAAAGCACATGAATTGTAGGCATCCTTAAGCCCTGATTTTGTCATAGCGCGGTAAGCGTAGCTTCCCGGCACATCATTAAAATCGCCCATCAGAATGACATCGGCGGTAGCGCTGTCAAGAAACTTTGCGATGCTGTCGACCTGCTGCGCCCTCATCTTAAACGCGTCAAGAAGTTTCGGGATTATGTTATGCTTTGCTTGACTCAGTTCATTGCGGGTGGGCTTTGATTCCTTGTCGGTCAATTCACGGTACAGAGCCTTGTCGTCGGGAGTAAGCCCGAGCGACTGCAAGTGGCAATTCACTATCGTGACCTCCCTTCCTTCAATTTCAGCGGCATAGGCGGTATATTGCCCGGATTCCCATTCGGGCGATGCCGGAACCTCAAGCATCTTTATGGGGAAGCGTGACAAAATCATCTCACCGGCACGGTTGGGCGTGTCTATATAATAAGGATATAGCGATTTTAAGGAATCTTGCTGAGATTTGTTGCAGAAAGATTGTCCACCTAACAATGGGAATGCCTCTTGAAGACACACGATGTCCGATGCCTGGGATATGATATAGCTCACAGTGCGGTTGCCCCATGACGGCGACTCTCCCTGATGGTCGGTGAAGTTAAACACATTGTAGGTCATTACCGTGAAGGATGTCTTTTTCTCTTCGCGTGTCACGGAAGGTTTGATAATGTGAAGCGGGAAATTGTTGACCAACGGAGTGATGCACACGGCGATAACAGCCAATGACAACCACAACAGCCGTCGGCGTGAAACAAAAACATTCACCAGCAGCAACAGGAATGATGCCGAAATCCAAAACGGGAACGTCATGTTGATGATCTGACCAAGCGGAAACTTAACCGGATTGATTGCTCCGCTATATGCGGAAATAACTGTGCACACGGCAATAAAAAGGTTTGCCGGCAACCAGACCAACATAAAAATTCCTTTCAATGCACCCGCTGCTCCCATCACTTTATACGCCTGCTAACGTCAAACAATCTATCCTTCTCCTGCTTGGTCAAGGAACCGTAGCCCGATTTCTTGACCTTGTCAAGTATCTCATCAAGACAAGCCTCGTCATTCTTGGACTTGGCGGAATGAAACGACGGCTTGGCTCCATAGAACTTGTATTTTTTATCAAACAGCCTGTTGCGGAGGTTGACCATGCGGTCCACTGCCACACAATAAGGACGAGTGATGTCGACGCCGTATTTCTGAGCCACGGCATAGCAAAGTCCCACCACAGCCCCTCCGATGTGGGCAATATGTCCGCCGGCATTGCTGCCGCCTATGCTTAAAAAATCGATTGCCATCCGGCGGGGGCGTTTTGCGTGGGCAGGATTCGCTCCCGCGCCATGGCCTCGGCTGCCGGTCGTTTACCCTAAGAACAGCAGGTTCATCTTGAATTCAGGATGTCTCACTGCCGTTGCCACAACAATAGCAAGAACAGATGCAGACGATCCTATGATCAACCCATACATGCCCAGCAATGAGTACCATGTCATAAACAGCAGTCCCCCTCCTATGCCGCCATACAAGTACAGGGCAAGCATTCTCTTGGAACTGTCGGCAAACAGAAATATCTCGCCAAACCAATACAACCACAGCATATTGAAAAGTATGTGCAGAAGGTCATATTGCGAAAACATATAGCTCACAATGGTCCATGGCACACTCAAAAATGAGCTGAAATCCGACGGAAGCTCCACCAAAGCCAGCACGCTCTCAGGCCTCACCGAAGTGAATCCAAGTATAAATGTCAGGAGATGCAGCAACAAAAATATCGCCACATTCACAAACACGAGTTTGATCAACATCGAACCCGTGATCCACTTTATACGCAGCTCCTTAATAAAATCCATCCCTGCCTATAATGTGCTTGTGCTTCCAATAAAGCAATATAAAGAATCCGAATATCATTCCACCCAAGTGAGCGAAATGCGCCACTCCGTCGTTGGCTGAGCCCATACCGAGCCCAAGCTCGATCAAGCCGTAGCCTATCACCATCCATTTGGCTTTGATGGGTACAGGCACAAACATCAGATACAACGGACGGTTGGGAAATATCATTCCAAACGCCAGCAACACTCCGTAGATGGCGCCCGACGCTCCGATAGTGACAAGCCAATTCTCAACCGCATCGCGCAACTGGGCAAGCTGAAGCGGAGATATAGAGGAATTGATAGCAGCCATGCTCATATTGTTGGCATGAGCCACTTCGGCAAGATACATCTCGGCATTCTTGTTGACAAACGAGTCAATCATCATAGCCCACACGCCCTCCTGCACCAACGCCGCGCCAATTCCGCATGACAGATAGTAGAACAGGAACCGCTTGCTCCCGAGCACACGCTCAAGAGTGATGCCAAACATGAACAGGGTGAACATATTGAAAAACAAGTGAGCTATTCCCTGCGTGGAGTGCATGAACATATAGAGAATGATCTGCGCGATATTGAAATCGGAAGCGCCGATATAATGCAGTCCCCCGTATCTTATCATCGCATCTCCAAACTTGCTTGAAAAAAGAATCATCGCCACCCACACGATAAAGTTGATAATAATCAAGTTTTTCGTAACAGGAGGCATAGAACGAAAAAATGAACTACCGTTTCCTATCATTTATGTTTCTATTAGGATTTATTTACTTTCTAACGCAAAATTACGGAAAATATCTTGTTAATTCACGAAAAATGCCCGATTATGGACGGTTATTCAGTTTTTTTCTCATTTTTTCAGGTAAAAACACTGATTTATCAAAATTTACATTTATATTTGTGTCATAATATTATACTTTTAACATTAATATAAACTATCATGAACAAAACAGAATTGGTCAACGCTATTGCAGAAAAAGCAAACCTGACTAAAGTAGATGCAAAAAATGCGCTTGACGCTTGCCTCGCTTCTATCGCTGAAGCTCTTGAAAAGGACGACAAAGTGGCGCTTCTCGGTTTCGGCACTTTTGCTGTAGCAGAAAAAGGAGCACGCACAGGAATAAATCCCCGCACTAAAGAGACCATCAATATTCCCGCCCGCAAGGTAATCAAGTTCAAACCGGGTGCTGAACTCGCCAACAAGATCAACTAATAACGATACTCCCCTATTATGACCGCGAAGCCAGCCATGGCATTGCGGTTATTTTTATTGAGAAAACATCAACACATAACCAAACAATAAATTTATGAGAATCAAAGGAATCATTCTTGCAGCCATCATGGTAGTGGCAATGGCAATTCCCGCATCGGCTCAATTCCGTTTCGGTCCGAAAGTAGGTATAACAGTCAGTGAGCTTCACTTCAGCAAAAGCGACTTCAACGAAGGCAACCGCACCGGATTCACCGGCGGTCTTATGACTGAATTCACCGTGCCCGTTATCGGCATCGGTTTCGATGCATCGGCAATGTATGCGCGTCACAACTCAAAAGGCGGCTATCATCGTGACTACATCACCGTGCCCATCAACTTGAAGTATAAATTCGGCCTTCCTGTGATTGGCAAAATCATCACTCCGTTCCTCACCACCGGTCCCGGCTTCTCTTTCCTGCTCAATGACCCTGAATACGCTAAAAGCGTAAATGTTGACTGGAATTTCGGCCTCGGCGTAACTTTGATCAACCACATCCAGGTAGCCGCAAGCTACGGATTCGGCATCTCCAAAGCTGCAAAAATAGCAGGTGTTGACGGCGCCAAATCTATCGATGGCAAGGATCGCTGCTGGACCATCACCGCCGCATATTTGTTCTAAACACCATCACCTACCCATAAAAATAGGCTGCACCGAAATGTGCAGCCTATTTTTGTTTATCACCGTCCGGCAAATTCCGGGACGTTGCAAAATATATTTTATCCATAATTGCAGGGACGCTCG
>OFFB01001065.1_pt1 | contig 18523 bp, 23 predicted proteins | sample 1521281 | NCBI WGS metagenome assembly OFFB01 (sample SAMEA3504109, study PRJEB24116) | mouse gut metagenome | biome: mouse gut; feature: mouse-associated habitat; material: faeces | place: Denmark | collected 2011
TTCCGACACCGCCTTTCTGGTTCGTCAGAGCGATTACTTTGCAATTTGACATAGGTGCGTCCTCCTTTCGCATAAATTTAGCCACTTTGTCAGAGTGGCTATGTAAAGGATTCATGGCAATAAAAAAAGCCGACTGGCTGTTTTTTAACTACACCAATCGGCTATGTAAAATTTATTCTGCTTTTATTATCTGTCTTATCTGCACTGTCGTGATAAGGCTTCTCTTATTCTCTCTGTATCCCATTTTTCTGGGAACAATACCGCCATAATATGAAACGCATCCATCAGTCCTGCAATATAGGCATGAGTGCCGTATTCAAAATCCTGCTTATCCCTGCAATCTATAAGATGTTGGCAAACTTTCCTCTGCTTTTCCGTTAAATCAAGCTGATTAAAAGCGTCCTCTGCACTTCCCTCATTATTACTATCCTTTTGATAACTTGCATCGGCTTGTAACAGTTTCAATACGGATTCATCTTTTAATTTTTCTACTGCTATTTTAACCAGTTCTTTAAATTCCTTATCGCACATCACTTCCCCCTGCCAGTTCTACTCTTAATTTTTTTATAGGCGCATGGATAACCTTAAAAATAAGTTCGTCAACACAGTCTGTATATCTGCCTTGCTGTATGAGCTGATTTTTCAGTTCCACAAGGCTATGTAGCAAAATGCTCCGTTCCCCACTATCCACATACAAATGATTTTTCTTTTCTCTCATAATCAACACCAACCTTTTTTGATTTCATTATATAGACGGATAGCAGAATGTTCAAAGCTGCAAATTGGGTCAAAAAAATAAGCGTACCACTATTTCTAATGATACGCTTATGATTATTTAGATATAAACATCAACAGTCAAATCTTCCCATTGATTTTTTCTAAGATAGCCGCCATTCGCCTTGCGAAAAGCCTGTGCTTCCTCAAAACTTATGGTAAAAGTCCAGAATGGTTTTCACCTATCTTTGTGATATAGCCGCCTGAGCTGCATGGTAAGGTACAGATTCCTCTCCACATTGGCAGCGTCAACAATATTGATAATCCCGTCCGGGTGCGTATCCATTAGAAAATCCCTTGTCACAATTTCCTCACTGGAATAGGGGGAAAGAGAATAGATTCCCGGTAAATCTGTAACAACCGCCTCTGAATGTTTACGGATTGTTCCATCTTTGCGGTCAACCGTTACTCCGGGAAAGTTTCCCACATGCTGATTTGCCCCTGTGAGCTGGTTGAACAAAGTGGTTTTCCCGCAATTCTGATTTCCTACCAGTGCGAAAGTAATCTTTGCTCCTTCAGCTATCTCATTCGCCGCATCATGAACATGATAACTTTTCGCCCTGCCAAGTTCACCGACACCTGGGTGTTCTACTGCCTGTGTTCTTTGTGGGGCATGAATTTTTTCCGCTTTGGTATGAACTTTCTCCACCATAATTTTTTGCGCTTCATCAACCCGCAATGTTAATTCATAACCCCTTAGCTCAATCTGCACTGGATCACCCATCGGTGCAATCTTTTGAAGCGTAACCTCTGTTTTCGGTGTAAGCCCCATATCCAGTAAATGATGCCTGAGTGCGCCTACTCCGCCTACGGAACGGATATAGGCACTTTGTTTTGGTTTCAATTCATCCATTGTCATTTTATAGTCACCTCATTTTTACCGCCCACAAATATGCTCTGCCCCTTTTTCAATTACCATCTGCACATGCTCATCCACTAAAGCATAAAATATCATTTTTCCATCTCTACGCCGCCTTACCAATTTATTCGACTTCAACAAGTTAAGCTGATGCGATACCGCAGACTGCGTAATCCCAAGCTGCTCCGCCAGATCACCGACATTCGCATCCTGTTCCATTAAAAGAAACAGGATACGAATACGGGTAGGGTTCCCAAGCATCTTAAAAAATTCCGTAAGAATGTACAAATCGCTTTCTTTCAGTCCTTCATAAATTTGACCGACCTGATATTCCGCCAAAGGAACCCCTCCTTCCTTACAGTTTTTTCACAAACAGACAACGGATTGCGTTCAGCACAGCAAGAATCATAACACCTACATCTGCGAAAATCGCCAGATACATATTTGCTATTCCCACAGCCCCTAATGCAAGGCAGGCGAATTTCACAACAAGCGCCATTGTAATATTCTGATAAACAATCCGCAGACACTTTCTCGAAATCTTGATTGCTTTTGCAATCTTGATCGGATCATCATCCATCAGAACAATATCCGCTGCTTCGATTGCCGCATCGGAACCCATTGCCCCCATAGCGATACCAATATCCGCTCTGGAAAGCACAGGTGCGTCATTGATACCGTCACCCACAAACGCCAGCTTTGCCTTGCCAGGCTTCACCTGCAGAAATTCTTCCACTTTTTCAACCTTATCTGCTGGCAGAAGTTCGCTGTAAACCTCGTCAATCCCAAGAGAGGAAGCAACCTGATTTGCCACTTTCTTTGCATCGCCCGTCAGCATGACAGTCTTATCAACGCCTGCTTTCTTTAATTCCGCAATCGCCGCCTTGGAATGAGGTTTGATAATATCGGAAATCACAATATGACCTGCATATTTCCCACCCACTGCCATGTGGATAATTGTTCCGGTCTGGTGGCAGTCCTGATAAGGAATATTCAAATGCTTCATCAGTTTATCGTTCCCGGCTGCAACTTCCATGCCGTCTACTTTCGCAGTCACGCCATTTCCGCTGATTTCCTGTATATCCGATACACGGGTTCTGTCAATCTCTTTCCCATATGCCCGCTGTAAACTCTTGCTGATCGGGTGGGAAGAAGCGCTTTCTGCAAAAGCAGCATACTCCAGCAGTTTCTCGTTCTCAATGGTAGAATGGTGAATCCCGTTTACTTCAAAAACGCCTTTTGTCATGGTTCCGGTTTTGTCAAAAACAACATACTTGGTCTGGGAGAGGATTTCCAAATAGTTGGAACCTTTTACCAACACGCCCTCCTTGCTTGCGCCGCCGATTCCCGCAAAGAAACTTAAAGGAATACTGATTACAAGCGCACAAGGGCAGCTAATGACAAGGAATGTCAACGCCCGGTAAATCCACACACCCCAATCTGCTGACAGTCCCATAAAAAACATACGGATAACAGGAGGGAGGAATGCCAGTGCCAATGCTGCATAGCAGACAGCCGGAGTATAGATTTTTGCAAACTTCGAGATAAAATCCTCTGATTTTGATTTGCGGGAACTTGCATTTTCCACCAAATCCAAAATCTTAGAAACCGTAGATTCTCCAAACTCCTTTGTGGTCTGTATTTTCAATACACCGGTCATGCTGATACATCCGCTGATTACTTCATCGCCAACTTTTGCCTCTCTGGGCAGACTTTCCCCGGTCAGTGCACTGGTATTCAGACTGGAAGCTCCCTCAACTACATTGCCGTCAATCGGCACTTTCTCGCCCGGCTGTACAACGATCACGCTGCCAATCCCTACCTCATCCGGATCAACCTGCTCTAATTTCCCATTTCTCTCAACATTTGCATAATCAGGGCGAATATCCATCAGGTTACTGATATTCCGGCGGCTCTTACCAACCGCATATCCCTGAAACCACTCCCCAATCTGATAAAACAGCATAACAGCAATGGCTTCCAGATATTCGCCATTCTCATAAATAGCCAGTGCCATTGCCCCAATCGTAGCCACAGCCATCAGAAAGCTCTCATCAAATACCTGACGGTTTTTAATACCCTTTATAGCTTTCCGTAAAATGTCATATCCGATAATCAGATAATTAATCAAATAGCACGCAAAACGAAGCCATCTTCCGGCAGACGGGAATAAATACCCGCAGGCTGTATCGAACATCTCTGCGGAAATAAACTGGAGCGCCAGTAAGATTCCGGCACTGATTAAAATCCGAACCATCATAACCCTTTGCTTTTTTGTCATTCCATCTTTGCGGCTGCCAACAAAAATAAGAAGCGACGCAGCCATTATAATGACAACCATAAGTAATATACTTATTACTAATTCCTCCATAATAAAACTCCTTTCAAAATATGCTTAATTATTTAATTGTTATTGGTAAAAATAACACCCCTAAATTGCAGCGGCGCATTTTAAGGGTGTCACTCTGTCACAGGCAGCTACTGCTTAAAGAAAAATCTCGCAGTCCGGCTCCACTTTTTTGCAGGCATCCAGCACGTTCTTCATGACATCTTTCGGCTCCTGCCCCTCATCAAACTCCACAATCATTTTCTGTGTCATGAAATTAACTGTTGCACTCTGCACACCAGCAGTCTTGCGAGCTGCATCCTCCATCAGATTTGCGCAGTTGGCACAATCTACCTCGATCTTGTAAGTTTTCTTCATTGTAAAGTCCTCCTTGTTATTTTTAAATTCAGTGATTAAGTACTTGTTTAATCATTATAGGCGTAGTATAATACGGAAAAAGGCACACGTCAATATTTCCAAAGCATTCCCGCCCAAATGGGCGAAAAGTATTTCCGTTTGGGCGAAATACAAATAAAAGAAAGGATAACAATATGGATAATATGAAATTGCCACATCAACATGGAGAAGGACAACAGACTATACTAATCCAGAAACAGTTAGACCATGTAGATTATTTTCAAACCGTAGCGGAAGTTTTCAAACAGCTTGGAGATACCACCAGAATCCGAATTTTCTGGCTTCTCTGCCACCAGGAGGAATGTGTCCTCAATATTTCAGATATGCTTCATATGTCAAGTCCGGCAGTGTCACATCATCTCAGACCATTGAAAAACAGCGGTCTGATTATTTGCCGACGTGAAGGAAAAGAAGTATATTATCGAGCCGCAGATACGGAACAGGGCCGCCTGCTGCATCAGATGATTGAGCAGGTTATGGAAATCACCTGCCCTGAATTGTGAGGTCTGTCTTATGAATGGTGAATTGGTAAAAATACAGAAAGAAATGGAAAGATTGCATCAAAAGGTGGCAAATGCTGTCATTCCACTTTATCCCGGTATTGAGTTATGCTATCTTACTTTTTCAGCCGATTCTTTTTCTGTGCAGCATAAGGCTTTATCACACATGATTCAGATTAACTACTGCAAATCTGGTCAGCTTATGTGGGAGATGAAAAACGGAAACCGAATTTATCTGAATCCGGGAGATTTTTCTCTCCATACCATGAAAACCTGTACAGATTCTGTACTTACCTTTCCAAACAATATGTATCAGGGACTTAGTATTTATATTGATCTGCCAAAAGCCTCTGGAAATCCACCCGACCTGCTGGAAAACATTAATATTTTTGAAACAGTATTGCCTAAAAAATTTTGTCCAAATGATAGTCCTGCCTTTCTTGCCGGAAATGAACAGACAGAAAGTATTTTTTCTGCATTTTATGACCAGCCTGAAACACTTACGCTTCCATACCAGAAAATTAAAGTTTTAGAATTGTTGTTATACCTTACTAAAATGGAATTTACTCCCCAAAACAAATTGGTTGAATATCAATTCGAGCTAACAGAAACTATCCGAAAAATTCATGACCAGCTTTTGCAACACATGGAGCAAAGAATTACCATAGAGGAACTTTCAAAACAATATCTCATCAATCAAACAACTTTGAAAAATGTTTTCAAGTCTGTTTATGGAACTTCCATTGCAGCACATATCAAGGAACACCGAATGCGGCAAGCTGCCTATATGTTAATAGAATCAAATATGAATATAGCGGAGATTGCACAGGCTGTTGGCTATGATAGCCAAAGTAAGTTTACAACTGCATTTAAAGCATATTTTAAAGTCCTTCCTAGAGAATATCGAAAAAATAAAACCAAGCAAAATATCTAATATGTGTTCCAAACAGATTGCCTAAGCAATCGGAACACCGACACACCCTCTTTTTCTCTGCCATTCCTTGTGTCAACGCCAATTTAAAATTGTAAGAAAACGCATGGCGGCCAGTTCGTCAATCTAACGCTTATCAATGGAGGGCTGGAAGGAAAAATCAAAGTCATCCAGAGTCTTCTTAATGGGAAAACCGGACATTTGGATCTGTTTTTCATAAGCACGTTTACGTTTGAGTTTTGCTTCTTCAGAGAAAATATTATCCAAAACATCCACGATATTTAATTGTTCCGCCACCGCCCGTTCCACCTTACCTTTTGTCTGTCATTTCGTATGTCCATCCAGCTTTCTCTTCTCATTTCGGCTCCCTTCCAGGGCATTTTTCGCCCTATCAGGAGTCTATCTTTTTTTCTTTCTCTCTGCCATAAATCTACATTTTTTCTTCGGCGTTTTCTTACATTTTATCATTGGCGCTGACACATTTTTTCTGCCGGATATGCGAACAATGCTAAAATTGGTAAAAGGTTGCTGTGACCAACATAACATGGCCACAGTCTTCGCTGAACTTTTTCACTAAAATGGAGAAAAGATGGCTGACAACAACCATCTTTTCTCTGTTCCACGTTATAATGGAACCATGCTAAACAATGAATATTGTAACGATTTTTTTGATTTTGGGCAACAGAAAACCATAGGAAACACCTCCTTTATCAGTATGGCTCTTTATACGCTTCGCATACTTTTCTACTTATATTGCACGGTTTTACAATCGCTTTTGCAACAAAATCTTTGTGAATATTTTATGCCTACAGCGTTTCTGGAATTTTTCGTTTTACATCATAGTATCATCACGTAAAGCCTCCGCCAGGCTGACCTTTAGTATCTTTTTCCCACCGAGGTAATATGCCAATGCCACAAATGCAAAGACAGCTGAAACAAACGCCAGAATCGGCGCTATCGGAGCCACTTTAATAAATTCCATGGGATCTAAGTAGCTTGCCCTTATCATGAATGCCCCAGCCACTATTGTCAGCGCCGATGTGACAAGCAACGGACGTCCGGCAATCATCAAAGCCTCTATGCAGAACATCTTCCGTATCCCTTCCGGTGTAAGCCCAACAGATATATACCGGGCAAATTCCCGTTTCCTTTGACGCAGGAAACCAAGGGTATGAGAAAACACATGGGCAATCCCAATTATTGCAAGCAGGACGCAAAACGCACCTAATATCAGTTCATACCCCTCTATCATTTTATCGTTGTCTTCTCTTTCCTGAATACGATTCTCACTCTCTATTTCATATTCCGATCCGATTATCTGCGTTATTTCATTTTCCAGCGCATTCAATATATCCACTTCTGTCCTGTCATTTGCCAACACCCGGACATAAGTATCCTGCTCCGACCCGCCTATCTGCCCTCCGATTTCTTTCCACAAGGACAAAGGCATAAATTGTACCAGAGGGCAGTCGGATTTCCCGTATTCTTCCCGCAGGAGCGGATATTCCTTTGTACAGGCCAGCACCGGGATCTCTATCATGTTTTCGTCTCCTTTTTCAACAGCGTTATTCAAAGTAACTGCTTCCATATCATCTTTTACATAAGGAATGTATTCCGGATAACGAAAATTACTGTTAACGCTGTCCCATAACCGATTTAAGACGATTGTCCCATCTATCCGGGAAGCTATTCCTATCTGTCCGCAGAATTCACCAAAACTCTCATCATCCAATATAAAGATGGAAGCCTCTATCTGAAACAAGCCCTTACCATAAAATGCTGCATCTCCCAAAAACACTTCCAAACCACCCAACGCCAGCAGTTCCTTACTTTGTGCATCCTGCGGCAATATACATACTGCCTCTGCCTTTTGGTAAACAACACTGCTGTCCACTTTAGGCAGTCCCCGAAGTTCCTCTATCAGCCCAAAATCCTCTATATGGGTATCCTTCACAGTTGCCATGACATCCCATGTATCCTGATATTTTTCAAAATAGGTATGGTTTGTGCTGATACCGGAAAGTGTCCAAAAGCACTGCATTATCATAAACCCCAGAAAGGCGAGCATTAACGACAAAGATGTGGTACGCAGAGCCTTTTTCTGAGCCTTTAATGCATTTCCGGCCATTTCCCCCTCCATTCCGAACAGCGCAGACAAAAGGGGAGAATGCTTTTTCTTTTTTAGCTGCAATTCATCCGTTCCACGGATTGATTCAAGCGGAGTCAGCCTGCTCAGCCTTCTCGCCGGAATCCATGCAGAAACAAGCACTGTAAGAATAGATAAAAAAAGGACAAGGATCAGAATAGCAGGATGGCAGCTAAAGGATGCCTGCCTTCCTCCCACAAAATTCGCCGCGAAAGCGTTCATTCCCCAAATCGTGCCAAAACTGAAAATAATTCCTAACAAAATCCCTGCCATAATCGGTACAATAGACAGAAAGAGTGCCTCCTGTAGCAGACATGTCCGGATCTGCCCCGGCGTAGCCCCGATGCTTGAAAAAATCCCAAACTGATGAACCCTGCTGTTCATAGATGTAGCAAATGAATTATGGATTACCAGTATCAAAGAAAAACACACAATCATCACTATCGCCAGATACGCCGGCATCAGGAGTCTCGGCATATTGTCACCCGGAATACGGACAAAATACAAGGATAAAAGCTGATAATTATAATCAACCGCATCTTCCGCCAGTCCCAGAATATTTACGAGGGCGGACATATCCTGATAGACTGTCCTTTTGTTATAAAAATACACATCTACCACAGTTCCCTGTTCCCCGGATAGTTCCTCATTGACTACCGCCTTTTCCACATTGGCAAAATTATTGATAACTGCCAGTTCGTCTCCGCTGACTTCCCCGGTAATACGTCCATGCCAACTGCCATCCTCCAATTTTGTCCCTTCAATGCTGTCCAGCCAGAAATTATAAAACAGACAACAGAGAAAAGAGAGAAACAAAGCAGCAATGAAAGATGCTGCTATAATAGATATACCGGATGCCCGGTTATTTTTTATATAATCAATTGAATAATTTTTCCACATACTGCCAATCATTGTCATGTTTTTATGACAACGATTTACCTCCCTTCTTCTCATCGCTGATAATCTGCCCATCTTCTATGGTTACAATGCGGTCTGCCTCCAGCGCAATCTTTTCGTCATGAGTGATCAGCAAAATGGTCTGCTTCAGATTACGGTTCGATAATTTCAGCATATCAATGATCTCTCTTGAATTTTTCTGATCCAGATTTCCGGTGGGTTCATCTGCCAGGAGAAGAGCTGGACGGTATATCAAAGACCGGGCAATCGCAGCCCGCTGCTGCTGGCCTCCTGATAACTGGTTGGGGAGCGATTCCAGTTTATCAGCGATGCCCAAAGAGCTGACTACCTGTTCAAAATATTCCTGGTTCGGTTTTTTCTTATCCAATAACAGCGGCATAAGGATATTTTTCCGAATAGTAAGTGTCGGTATCAGATTATAAAACTGATAAACCAGCCCCACCTTCCTACGCCTGAAAATAGCTGCCCCGGTTTGATTCAGAGTAGAAATATCGGTTCCTTCAATGATGACCTTTCCCTCAGTAGGCTTATCCACAGAACCAAGAATGTGCAGCAATGTGGATTTTCCAGATCCTGAAGCCCCTACAATTGCTACAAACTCCCCTTTTTCCACTGACAGATCTACTTTTTGCAGAGCCGCAACCCTGTTGTTTCCAGTGCCGTATACCTTTTTAATCCCTTCGCATCTTAAAATCTCCATGCCTTCATTTCCTCCTGTCATGAATTGTACATTGCTTATAATTTTATTATAGCAAAGTTAAGTGACAACTCAGTGACTGTAAAAGCGGATTTCAAAACACGCCCCGGCATTTATAAGGTTCCGTGCTGTAATGGTTCCATTCTGCTCCTCTATGATCGCTTTGGAAAGTGCCAGGCCAATCCCTATGCCATCCCCTTTCATCTTCCGCCCCCCGATAAAACCGTTCAAAAAGGTGTGGAATGTCCTCTTTTGCAAATCCGGCTCCTGTATCCCAAATCCTGATCTGTGTATAAAGCGGATTCTGTTCATAGGAACAGTGGACAGTTCCTCCCGACGGCGTATGTTCCATGCAGTCTTTCAGAATATTCATGATTGCCTCCATTGTCCACTCCATGTCCGCACAAATCAGCATTTCACCCGACTCCGGTATATCGACAAAGACATCTGCCCTTAAAAACATTTCCTGCAGATTGTCTGCCGCAAGCATGAGAATTGTGAAGACATCAACATCTTCCCTTTTCAGGGACAAAGTTCCCGCATCAATACGTGATAGCAGTAATAATGCATCTTCAAAATGTGTCATATGGGAAATCTGCCTACGTATCTGCTCCAAATAGATTGGAGATGGATTGTCCTGCATCATCTGCACAGACAGGGAAATAGAAGTAACGGGTGTTTTGATCTGATGGGCGATATTATAAAGATTATCCGCAAAATTATTTTTAGCCTGAACTGCCGCATCCCTCGTCTGGTGCAATTCAGTCACTGTCTTATAGATTTCATCCTGCAATTTAGAAAAGTCGTCTTCGCCCGTCTGAAGAAGAGTGCCACAATATCCCATGTTTACCTTTTCCAGATATTCCGTCAGCATTTTTATGCGTACAATCTCTTTTTGCCGCCAGAACAGACATGTAATAAAAAATAACAATACCCCTGCAAGAAAGCCCACAACAAGAAAAAATGTACTATGCATTCCGGATGGGTTCCAAAGGTCTGACGGTCTGTATCCATATATTAAAATAATATTTTCTTCCGGCAAAACAGACGATCCATATTTATATTCTTTAACAGCCTCCAGCACTGTCTGCTCTGCCTCCGGCTGCTTTTCTATAATTTTCTGGCAGATCCCGCCTAATGCCTGTATATGAGCATGACTATAATAATCTGCCAAAAACATGGAAGTGGCTGAAACTGCAATCAGACTTACAGAAAAGGCAAACCCTACCAAAACAATCAAACCTTTTTTTCCACTCATTCCGGCTCCTCCATTCGGTAGCCTACGCTCCTGACCGTTTTCAGACAGACCGGCTGATGCAGTTTTTCACGCAGGCGTTTCATGGTAACAGTAAGTGTATTGTCATTCACATAGTTCCCACAACTATCCCAGATTTCTTCCAATAACTTCCTCCGCGTGACGGTTTTTCCTTTGTTTTGCAGCAGATACAAAAGCAACTGATATTCTGACGGGCTTAAACCGATTTCCTCCGTACCGTTATAAACTGACATTTTTTTCAAGTCAATGGATAGCGAACCACAGGATAAGTATTGTCTGGAGGCATCTCCTGTTCTTCGCAGCAAGGCCTTTATGTGCGAAAGTAACACCTCCAGTTCAAAAGGTTTTACTATATAGTCATCCGCACCATTCTCAAATCCGGAAACAATATCACAGGAATCACCGCGAACCGTAAGAAAAATCACAGGCAGCTCCTTCCATTTCAAACGAATCCACTGCACCAGCAGGTTCCCACTCCCATCCGGCATATTCCAGTCCACCAGAACAAGCGTTGGACACATACTGGCTAAGGCTTCTTTTGCACTGGCAACCGTAGAAAAAACCGAAACTTTACAGCCCTGCTGTCCAAGAAATTCTTTCACCGCACAGGATATGTCTACATCATCTTCCACATAATATATCTCAATCATTTTTTCCCCGCTTCCTTTCTAATATGTACACTAATTTTTACTATCTTTCCTATAGCAATCCCATTCCTATATTTCTTTCCGTCCCATCTGCTTTGCTAATTTTCATTGTCATAATCTTGTCTCTCTTTGATACAAATATTCGAACCCCCTCTTTGCACTTCCATAGATTTATGTTATATATCGCCACTCCCCTAAAAAAGATTTAGCAAACTCAACAATTCTCCACAAGGCGGCACACATATTTGATTTCACTATAAATCTCCTTATAGTTATTCTTGGAGAACTGCTGATGCAGTATCACCAAATAATCTATAGGGAGGTCTTTTTATGTTTAAGAAGACAAAAGCAGAAGAACAGCCCATGCAGACAGCAGGAGCCTTACTTTCCACAGCTGACATCTATTCACCCCAGATCCTTGAAAAAGCATGCGGTAAAGCGCTCAGGCAATACCATATGCCTTATAATCTCCTCATCTGATAACAGTGACGGTGCCTTGAACTCCATCTGTACTAATCTTAAATATTCCTCCGGCCTCGGCTGATAGATGGTCATGCGGATAATTTCAATGTCGTAGAGGACATCAAATAATTCCAGCGCCTCTAATCCATACAACATCATCTGCGGGTTCCAATCCGCATCCGCCGGCACGCCTTTCCCGTATTTAAAGTCAGAGAAGTATTGTCAAGTGTGTTTGTAAACTTTTCTCGAAAACAAGCAACAATTCAGCCAAACTTCACAAATTAAGCAAGGAAGATTTATCTACGCTACTCATGCACCACCGATGAAGTACTTTAGTGACATATTTCCATGTCAAAAACTTTCATATATGGTTTTGACATTGGGAAAAACTACCACATATAAAAAATAATTGCTGTATTCTGCTATTTTTACCTTACTTGTGTCAGCACTCCCATATCCATCTCATACACTCTGTCACAGAGCAGGTTGATGTCCTCCCGGTTATGACTGATGATAAGAATTATCTTTCCCTCCTCCTTCAGTCCAAGCAGGAGCTTTCGTATCTCCTCCACGCCATGATTGTCCAGCCCATTCATGGGTTCGTCAAGGATAATAAGACTGGGATTCTCCATGATAGCCTGTGCGATACCCAGCCGCTGGCGCATCCCCAATGAGTATTTCCCTACCCATTTCTTATCATCAGGATTAAGACCAACCATGGTGATACACTCCCTGATGCGCTCCTTTCCGACCACATTTCGGATAGAGGCAAGATATCTCAAATTGCGAAATCCGGATTCCTTGGGTAAAAATCCCGGTGTCTCGATGATGAAGCCGGTATCCTCAATAAATTCCACATCGCGCCCGACCTGTTTTTCTCCTACCCATATCTCGCCCTCCGTGACAGGCATAAACCCACACAGACACTTAATCAGCACCGTCTTTCCTGAACCGTTCCTGCCCACAATTCCATAAATCCCATGCTTAGATATCTCCAAATTGATATCCTTCAATATCATCTGATCGTCTATTGTCTTAAAGACATTTTTAAAAAGAATCCTTCTATCATTCATTTTTTCAGTCCCCATTTCTTTACTTTTTTGTTCCCTGTCCCAAGCATATTACAATAAAAAACGTGATTGTCACCGCAAAGAACACCACCGCATATTTCAAAGATACGCCATAGGATAAGTTGTTTCCTGACATCACCTTCAATTGTGCCAACGTCACCGGTGAGAAAAGATATGCCTTAGGTGTCCATGAATTGTAGATCATCACATCCAAAAATACAAAGAGTGATGCTACCAATATTCCTGTCATCTTTTTTGTGATATAGTTGAACAAATAGACCACCAACCCCATCCATGAGACACACGCCCACTCAAGCAGGAAGCTGATTGCAGTCGCCTCCATCGGCGAAAATACACCGACAATATAAACAAACACCGTAAACGGGACATCATACTGATTCCCTGCGTTTGTCCTTGCCAATGTCCCCCAGATGATTCCCCAATCGCCACTAATCTTGGTTCGTGAAAGCAGGCTAATAACACTCAATACCCATATAACCCCCACAAACAAAAACGAAGATGCCAGAATATACAGTACATTACCCAACTGCCATGAAAGACTCCCGGAACGCTGAACGATATAGTAATGAGCCTTTCCCTCAAAGGGTGCTGTGCTAAACAGAAAGACTGCACTCACCATAAAAACCATCTGACAAATGTAATCATTCATCAGATGTGGAAAAGCCCACGGACTCACTTTCTCACCAACCGCCTGTGCCAGATTAGCCACCGGCTCCAGATAGGAATAGATAAACACAGCAAGAATCATGAACAGGATCAGCACCCTGACTTGCACCAATTCCTGCTTTAGCTGAAAACAAAAAACCCGAAGTCCCTTACTCATTCTCCACCCTCCTTTTCAGCTTCTGGTAAAACAGAATACCAAATCCCACAGTCAGTCCCAGCACCACCAACGCAGAACACAAAATGGTGAGCTGATCTGTACCAACAGAACTTCTACCCTGTAGCCATAAATCCAACCGAAGACTGACAGGAATCTTCAAAGCCAAATAAGCCCGACCTGTCAAAAAGGATAGAATCAAAGGAGACGCCGCCGTCACATAGATATTAGGGAAATATGACGATACCAGCAAAGCTACCGTTGCCCATAACCCTCCGTTCAAAAACAAAAGGAAGATAACCGCTGTAAAATAGCAGACAACATTACCTTGCAGCAAAAATTCATAATAAGGAAAGGCTTCTGTCTCCGGCAATCTAGCCCGATTGAACAACTGAACAAAAAAATTGGCCAAGAAGATAAAAGTAATCCCACCTGCCGATACCGAAAGAGCTCCCGATAGGAATGTCGTAAGCACCTTGGACATGCAGTATTTCTTCTTTCCTGCTTTCATAAGCAGCACCCTCAGCATATTCGTATTGTATTCCTCGCAAAAACTTACTGCATAGGGAAGCGTCGCCAGCATCGGAACCACATAGATACCATAAAAGCCTCCAAATATAAAAGAATTACACCAATAATAATATACATCCATAGTCTCAGGAGATGTCCACATAAATGGTATCTGGTTCCAGGTATCCAGACAGATGCACAACACCACGCCGACCGGTACAAGGAGAAATCTCACCGTCAGACTCCTCTTAAATTCAGCACCAAACAGACGGGGCAATGCCCTTTTATTCTCCATAGGATAGATTACCTCCCGTTATCGCATTGATTCGCTCCGCACTACTGTTTCCCGAAGGCGAATCTATCTGCACACACCAATAAGGCACCAGCTTATACTGTTCCTTCTCTTCCCAGTCCGGTACAACGACATATTCCAGCCATATCCGGGAGATTGTAATCTGCGAGCTCAATATTGCATTCACATAAATTTCCTTTACCGCTTCCAGTGCTGCCTCCGCTGAGATAATCGTCTGCGCCTCTGCTTCCGGACTGGCGTCAAAAATTCCACCCCTACTGACTATATAGCGAATCCCATCCTTATCAAGCAACATAGTGATTCGGGTTTCAGCCGTCCAAAAGGTTTCCACTGCCATGGATATGCCCGGCTCATTGATGCCGCTATAAATTGGCAGACCATCCTTCGTAAGTTCATACTCCATATAGTATATCTCATCTGCGTCCGACCAGTCATCGACCGTAGTTTCTTTCCCTCTCTGTGCATCTTCTTGGTATTTCTGAGTCTGCCTATACTCCTCCTCCAACTCTGTTAGTATTTCCCGGTTCAGAGCATAAGCAGCAAGAACCTCTGAATCCTGTCCGGTCAGTTCCTTAATCCTTTCCTTTCCCATCTGAATGGCATTCTCTGCGTTTAGGAAGGACAAATCCGGTATTTCTTCCTTCTGGAAAGAACAACTGCCAGCATTATAATATGCGGATTCCACCAAATATACGATGTAGTCGTCCCTTTCCTCGTCCTTAGCATATGCAAAATTTCCATAGGGATCCGTACTAAAGTATCCGCCCTCTTCCGTTTCTGCAGAATATGCCCCCACCCATTCCGGGTGAACCGCTACGGCTGCTTCCGACACTCCGAAAAAAGCATCTAAATCTTCTCTCGGAAACGCTTGCTTTGTCAACGCATACACGCTATATACCTGCTCTTTCGGCAAAACTACATCCGCATCAATTACCAACATATCAGACAACTTCTCGCTGATATGGTTTGTCCCGGATTCTGCCACTCCTACACTCCCCTGCATCGCCTCTGTGCTGCTTCCCGTCGGTGTACTCTCCAAGGGTTCTGCTGTCGTACCGGAACAGCCAGTCAACAGCATACCGGCAGACATAAACACAGACAACGCAAACATCTTTTTTGAAACGCTCTTTTTCATAATATCTCCTTTTTCCATCAGATTGGTAGTATCAAGATCAATAACCCCAAATCACCTCATCCCCTGTAAAAATCAAGGTTTCAGCTTCTCGGTGCCTTTCAATGACAATTTCCATTATCCCTATATTTGCCATAATTTCAACCTTTCTTGCATGAAACGACATTTTTTGCCCTTTTTTGGTCATTTTACAAATATTCGTTTCATTTTTTGAAAATGCAAGGCAACTGTAAGCCTGCGGATAACACGATACCAATTGAAATGCAGATTATCAGCCAATCTGCTATTATATTTGCGCATTTTTCAATAATTTCCTTCTCCTGTATCTTGCTAATTCTTTTGGCGCTTTGGGTTGATATGCAATAGCACATGATGCAGAATTCGCATCAGCACGCAGAAATGTGTTCAAAACTGATACCATTTCCTTTGTTTCAGCCCAAAATCCACCAAAAAATGTCTTTTCATGCAGTTTCTTTGTATTTTCCTGATCTTTATTGTATAATGCAGAGGATAATTATGTAGTAAATTACATGAAAAGAGGTATAAAAATGCGAATACTCATCTGTGACGATGATGCGCTGATAATTGAACAGCTTCAAAAATATATCAGAAACTTTTTTAAAAACATAAGCGTAAAATGCCCCGAACTGGTCTGCTTTTCTGACGGAGAATCCCTGCTGGCAGATAAAGGTGACAAAGACATTCTATTTCTTGATATAGAAATGCCCGGAATGAATGGTATCTATGTGGGAAAGGAATTAAAAAAGAAGAATGATAAGATTATTATTTTTATTGTGACCTCTTATTCTGAATATCTTGATGATGCAATGCGGTTCCATGTATTCCGATATCTTTCAAAACCTTTGGCTAAACAACGGTTTTTCCGTAATATGAAAGATGCGATTGACCTGTATAACACTATGACAGTAAAAATCCCGGTTGAAACAAAGCAAGGTGTACATACATTGCCTGCATCTTCCGTCATAGCAGTGGAAGCACAGAGCAGAAAAGTAACGGTACATACCACTCTGTGTGATTTTGAATCCATTCACAATATACAGTACTGGCTGGAACTTCTCCCTAAAAACCGTTTCTTCCAGACACACCGCAATTTCATTATCAATCTTGAACATGTCACGGATTTTGACCGTAATCTTGTCCATATGTCAGATAATCAGTCTGCTTATCTGACAAAAAGAAAATACAGTGCATTTAAGGAAGCCTATCTCCTTTATTTGGAAAGTACGAGGTAAAGCAAATGATAAATACAATCTGTTATTTTTTCAGTTTTCTTGTAGAAGCAATTATACTCTGGCAATACTCCTCCAATTTATTTCCTGTCAGACACACCCTACGGAGAAAGCTTGCCGTGCTTTGCGGTTTATATTTTATCCTGTTTTGCGTGTCACTGTCCGAATCTATATGGATCAATATCATTTTATATTTTTTGCTGAATTTCATTTTCCTACTGACACAATGTTATCTGAATTGGTATACAGCATTATTCCATTCTTCCATACTGGCGGCTGTTATGGCAATGAGTGAATTAATTGTTTATGGAATTATCAAGCGATTTTCCCCTCACTTCCTTGATAATGACAGAGAATTTTATCATCTTTTATTTTTTTCGGTCTTTAGTAAACTCATATTTTTTGCAGTTACTTATATACTGATACACCTGATGAAAAAAACAAAGAAGGATGCAGGGCAGCATGATCAGTCTGTTTTTCTTCTTGTTTTCATTCCCCTGACCTCACTCTTTATTATGCTTACTTTCGTAAGCATTGGCGAATCTGTTTTGCTCCCATCGTCACTTGACTGGATGGTTACTATGGGTGCTGTTCTTTTGCTGGCAGCAAACCTGCTCATGTTTGAAATCAACTGCTATCATCAGAAAAAAACATGGAATTTACAGAAATACAATTATTGCTTCAAAAAGAGTCAGATTCAGCCCAATATTATAAAATGCTGAATGTACAGAATGAAAACCAGCGTATTTTAATCCATGACATAAAAAAGCACCTGCAATCCATTGACCTGCTGAATGAGCAAAAAGAGTATGCTAAAATAAGCGCCTATATCCGGCAATTGGTACTTTCTCCAGACCTGAAAGAATTTTCCAGACTATGTGACCATGAAATGCTGAATTCCATCCTATGCCGCTATATGCAGCGTTGCACTGACAGCCATATATCTTTTCATGCCGACATACGAAGTGGGACAACGGATTTTATTGCAGACAATGACCTTACCTCTCTGTTTTGCAATTTGCTGGATAATGCTATAACGGCAGCAGGCATTATTCCTGACTCTTTTATTGAGATTTATACAAGCAAACGTGAAAAAACACCATTTATTGTGATAACGGTTATCAATTCCTGCCGAAAAAATCCTTTTCTCTGTAAGGACAGGCAGTTAACCGTAAATAAAAATGGACATGGATTTGGATTAAAAAGCATTCGTAAAGTAGTCAGCAAATATCATGGCAATTTGCAGATGTATTATAATGATGATATGCTCACTTTTCATACCATTATTACATTAAAGCAATAAGAACTGTGAACTAATGCAGTTCCTATTGCTGACAATTTATACACACCACCCCCGTGACCTTATATCCCTCACACGGTTTGCAGGTTCTTTCTCCTTCTCAAAAGCCGCCCTGTAATCATCATCCCTCCAGTAAATTTCCCCCAGCCTTTCC
>OFFB01001067.1_pt1 | contig 18511 bp, 15 predicted proteins | sample 1521281 | NCBI WGS metagenome assembly OFFB01 (sample SAMEA3504109, study PRJEB24116) | mouse gut metagenome | biome: mouse gut; feature: mouse-associated habitat; material: faeces | place: Denmark | collected 2011
ATTTCTCTTTTTTAACGTTTCCTTTGTTGAGGTGTGGCTCTGGCATCGCTACGAAAGAAATAACGATGAATGCAAACACAAATACGCCCATGGCTATCCACAACAAAGGTGCCACATTGCCCATATTTGTATCGGCTGTGACTTGCCCGATCAGCATACCCACAAAGAGCGGAGTCAAAGTACCGGCAAGCGAATTGAGAGCGCCACCGCTCTGAATGAGCTGGTTGCCACGGTTTCCGCCTCCACCAAGAAGATTAAGCATAGGGTTAACTACCGTATTGAGCATACAAACGCAAAAGCCGCAAATGAATGCACCAAGCAAATAGATTAGGAAATTGAGAGTTACGGCCTGATTACTCACGGAGAAAACAGCGGTTTCTGCACCAACGACACTTGAAAGCCATTGCAACAGGAGGCCTATAATACCGACAACCATTGCCGAAAGAGCAGTCTTTTTGTATCCGATTTTAACAAGGAGATTGCCTGCAGGGATACCCATAAAAAGATATGCCATGAAATTCATCATATTTCCGAGCATACCAGACCATGCGTAATTGTTTTTCCAGATTGTGCCTATAGGGGCAGCCAAATTAGTAACAAACGAAATCATTGCAAATAGGAAGAACATGGCCACAATAGCCACGATATTTCCCTTTCCGGCTTGCGCCGTCTTTTCTTTTCTCATTGGTATTTTAGGGTTTTAATTATGTGAATGATCGGTTTAAGATTTATTTTGCGCAAAATTACTCATTTTTATCGGTTATCGCCAAATTAAACCAAGAGAAAAAACGCACAATTTTTTTCTTGATTTTGCTATTCAAGATATTTACTTTGGCTTTCTGAGGATTATTGAGTTACCGAGTAACTAACATTTTTATTGAGTCAGCGTAAAAAATCCGCAATTTTTTGAGTACTTTTGTATACTATATCAAGCAATTCAATTAGAACACAACTAAAGCCAATACCATGGGCAACAAAGATAAAGATATGGATAACGATGAATTCCTACGTCGCATGAAAGCTCATCTCAAGTCTACCGCATCGCGAGGTAACATGCGTGGAGTTGATCCCGACAATCCTTTTGAAATCCAACGTCACGAAAAGGAAGCTCAAGAATTTCTACATGAGCGGCTAAATTTAGAGGCTCGAATCCTTTATGTACATGGGTTCGCGTCTTCTGGCAACTCTAATACTGCGTCTTGCATCCAAAAATACTTTCCAAAAAGCAAAGTCTTTTCTCCCGATCTTCCTATTGATCCAATTGAAACCCTTACATTATTACACAACATTGTAAAACGCGAGAAAATTGATGTTGCAATTGGAACATCAATGGGAGGCATGTTTTGCCAAAAACTTAAAGGCGTACCCAAGGTGCTTGTGAACCCATCTTTTCACGTATCCGAATCTATGCGCAAGAAAATAGGAATTGTACCTTTTTACAAACAGCGCAATAACGGCGCTACGGAGTTTATGGTTACGCAATCTCTCTGCGACGCCTATTTTCAAATAGAGAAAGGACAGTTCAACAATATAACAGAAAAAGAAAAGTCAATTACCTATGGCCTATTTGGCACAGACGACGATGTTGTAAATTGCCAAAACGAATACGACATGCACTACACCAACAAAATGATTTTTGTTGGTGGTCACAGACTTTCAGAGGAAATCATACATGACTATGTTGTAGAGACAATTCTCAAAGTTTTGAAAGCTTAGTTTTTCCCTATTTCCATGCTCAACTACTGAGATTGTGTTGCTTTTTCGGGCATTTTTGTGTATCTTTGTAGAGTAATTTGCTTATATAGTATCTGCCAGTCAGGCTATTAATCATCAATTATTTGTATTTTAACTAATTGCAGAGGATGCCTACCGAGAGATCTATATCAGACACCATAGTCAGACAAAAGCGAATTGCTCTTTTTGTGCTAAAAAAATAAAAAAACATATAAATGACACGAAAATGGAATTACCCGTCGCTCACCACCGAAGAGCAGAAGCTTGGCGCAGAACTTGCGCGGCGCTTTGCAAACTGCTCTCCTATTAGCGACTTGTTGGTACAGCGGGGGATTACCACAATCGATGCCGCCGAAAAATTTTTTCACCCGTCGTTACGAGATTTGCACGACCCGTTCCTTATGCCCGACATGGACAAGGCAGTGGAAAGGCTCAATCGCGCCATGGGCAGTAAAGAAAAAATCATGGTATATGGCGACTACGATGTGGACGGGACAACAGCTGTTGCACTCGTTTACCGTTACTTGCAAAATTTCTACTCCGAACTTGATTTTTATATTCCCACACGCTACGAAGAAGGTTATGGGATATCGCGCAAGAGTATTGATTACGTGGCAGAACAAGGAGTATCACTTGTAATAATCCTGGATTGCGGCATCAAAGCTATCGACGAGATAAAGTATGCAGCAGAAAGGGGCATAGATTTTATTATCTGCGACCACCATATGCCCGACGACGAGTTACCACCCGCCGTGGCAATCCTAAATCCCAAACTTGAAGGGAGTACATATCCATGCCCTCATCTCTCGGGCTGCGGAGTAGGATACAAGTTCATGCAAGCGTTTTCAATAAGCAACGGTATTGCAACGGCAGAACTTGAATGCATGCTCGACCTGGTGGCAGTGAGCATAGCAGCCGACATAGTGCCAATGATCGACGAAAACCGCGTAATGGCCTACATGGGTCTCAAGCGCTTGAATACAAATCCCAATATGGGGCTTAGGTCTATTATAAGGACTTGTGGCCTTGGAGGGAAAGAGATTACAATAAACGATGTAGTTTTCAAAATAGGGCCTCGGATAAACGCGTCAGGCCGTATGCAGAGCGGCTCAGAAGCTGTTGAACTACTGGTTGCGCGCGATGTCAAGGATGCCAATAAGAAGAGTTTGGAGATAGACCAATACAACAAAGACCGCAAGGAATTAGACAAACGCATCACCGAAGAAGCTAATGCCATCCTTGAACAACGCGGAGAAATGCACTCGCCAAAAAAATCCATAGTGATCTACAACAAAGACTGGCACAAAGGGATTATAGGTATCGTTGCATCAAGACTGACTGAATTGTATTACAAGCCATCTGTCGTACTAACTCTTTCAAACGGTCTTGCCACCGGTTCATCTCGTTCTGTCCAAGGTTTCGACATTTATAAGGCTGTTGAATCTGCTCGTGATATTCTTGAGAATTTCGGAGGTCATACCTATGCTGTCGGATTATCCCTTAAAGAAGAAAACATACCTGAATTTACTGCCCGTTTTGAGGATTATGTATCTTCGCATATTTTGCCAGAACAGTTAACCCCGCAAATTGATATAGACTCTTTCCTCTCGTTTTCAGAAATCACTCCGGAATTCGTTTCCACTCTTAGATTGTTCAACCCATTTGGTCCAGGAAACCGCAAACCGACTTTCTGTACACGCCGCGTAAAGGATTTCGGGACAAGCAAGCTTGTGGGTCGTAATTTAGAGCATATCAAATTAGAACTGGTGGATGACACTTCAGGTAAAGTTATAAATGGCATTGCCTTCAATATGGCTTCGTATTTTCCCCATATCCACTCGGGAAAGCCTTTTAATATATGCTACACGATAGAAGAAAACAAGCATGCTAATGCAGGAACTACCCTACAGCTGTTGGTAAAGCAAATTCGTGCCGACGTGGAATGAGTAATAATTCAGCACATTCCGTTTTAGAGCATTATTGGGGCTACACGTTGTTCCGCCCCATGCAGGAAGAAATCATAAATTCCGTTTTAAACGGGAACGACACTATTGGACTGCTGCCAACGGGTGGCGGAAAATCGTTGACGTTCCAAGTTCCGGCATTAATGATGAATGGTCTCACGGTAGTAATCACCCCGCTGATATCGCTGATGAAAGACCAAGTAGACCATCTAAAAGAAAAAGGCATAGGAGCCGCATGTGTACATGTGGGAATAACTCGCTCCGAAAGCGATTATATTTATGAATCTTGTCTTCAAGGCCGCATAAAGTTGCTCTACATCTCGCCAGAACGTCTCAAGAATCCACGTTTTCTGGCGTGGATGTCGCGATGTGATTTAAGTCTTTTTGTTGTAGATGAGGCACATTGCATATCACAATGGGGATATGATTTCCGTCCATCGTATTTAGAAATAAAAATACTCCGAGAAAAATTCCCGTCGGTTCCTTTTCTTGCATTGACAGCTTCTGCAACTCCACAAGTTGTAGACGATATTGCGGATAAACTTGAACTTCGCAAAGAAAATCGGTTTTCATTAAGTTTCAACCGAAACAATATATCGTTTTTGGTAAGACATTGCGAAATCAAAACCGAAATGCTCCTAAAAATTCTAAAGAGCACCAAAGGTTCATGCATTGTATATTGCCGCTCACGCCAGAAAACTAAAGAAATATCACAAATACTCGAGGCCAACGGGATTAGCTCAACTTTCTATCATGCCGGTCTGGAAATAAACGATAAGGCCAATAGACAGCAACAATGGCAAGACGGAACAATCCGAGTAATGGTAGCTACTACAGCTTTCGGTATGGGTATAGACAAACCGGATGTACGGATTGTCATCCACATGGATTTGCCCGATTCCATCGAAGCCTACTTTCAAGAAGCAGGACGTGCCGGAAGGGACGGAAAGAGAGCTTATGCTGTTTTGTTATATAACGAAGCCACTTTGACTGCTTTAAAAAAAAGAGTTACCCAAAGTTTTCCGGAAAAAAAATATATCCGGGAAATATATCAGCATTTGGGAAATTTCTTTCGTCTGGAGGAGGGGGCCGGAGCCGGATTTGCTTTTGAGTTTGATCCGGATGCTTTTGTGAAAACTTTTAAGTTGGATTATGTACGAACTTCAGCAGCTATTGAAGTTTTACAAATTGCCGGATATCTGGAATGTACCACTGATGTACATGCCCGGTCGAGGATCAGTTTTTTAGTGGTAAGGGATCAATTATATAAAATAGAGTTGAATGATGCTTTGGCGGAACGCCTGATTGAGTTTATTCTTCGGAACTATTCCGGAATATTTGTACAATATGCTTACGTGGATGAAGGATATGTAGCAGAACATCTCGGAGTTAGCAGAGATTTGGTATACCATGCCTTATTGAATCTGGCCCAACGTCGTATTATTAGTTATATACCCGGGAATGACCGGCCTTATATTGTATATCATCAGCCCCGTGTCCCGGCTTCTTATTTACATATCGGCCGGGATGCTTACGAGGACCGGAAGAAGATATATACCCGAAAAATAGAGAACATGGCTAGATATATAGAATCGGAAAATATTTGCCGGCAATTATATCTGATGGCATATTTCGGACAAAAAGAAAAGCAACCTTGCGGAGTATGTGATTATTGTCTGGGAAAAAAGAAAAAAGTACAAGTTTCAGATATAAAAGAAATAGACGATAGAATTCTGTTTTTCCTCCGACAGTCAGATAGAGAAGTAAAAGATTTGATTCATCTGATTGGACAAGACCGGGAATGGGTTATTGACCGTATCCGTTATCTTTTGGAGTGTGAAAAAATTGTCTATAAGTCTCCGACTGTACTAAGTGTAAGTAACTGATTATTAGACACCTATTTGTTCTCCAAAAAGAGAAATATGCAATCTTTCGCAAAAACGCCATCCGTTCCGAATGCAATGTTCTAATGTTTTATGAGTATTTATTCGCAGAATGTCAGCACTTTCACCTAATGGCATTAGCAAAATGTCTTCTCGTTGCCATTCTTTTAGCTGGGAGAGTAATTCCTTTATTTCCGGAATATCCGATTCACAGGCATAGACGAATTTTAATTGGAATTCTTTTTGTTGGGTCTTTGCGTGAGTAATAAATTTTTGAATACAGGCAGGATTTATAGAAATTATATGTTGATTTGGATGAGAGCTGTTTAATTTTGGAGACAGACTAAAAAGATCAATATTTTCCGCTACTTCAGCATCAAACAGGGTTGCATTTGTTTCCAGTGTAATATGAAAATCACCTATTTGCTTTAGTTTGGAACACAGTATTTTTAGTTCCTTTTTTTGAAGTAAAGGTTCTCCTCCTGTTATTACCAGATGGCGGATAGATGCACAGTTCTGAATAATGGTCTGACAGATGTCTTCCACTTCCATCGGATATGCTTCCCGGATATCATAAGCTGCATAAGCTGTATCACAGGGGGAGAAATGCCCGTCATCTGTTTGCCAACCACAATGCAGATTACATCCGGCCAACCGAATAAATAGAGAGGGGACTCCGTTCAGTTTTCCTTCCCCCTGTATAGTTCCCGGAATAGTCAAACCGGAAGCAGGCAATTTCACTAACTGTTTTCCTCGTTTATCCCTGGTTATCGGGAATATACCGTCTTTTGCCAGCAACAGCGTCATTGATTGAGTAATAATCGGTTCCACCAATCAATGTTTTTCCATTGTGTACTGATGCCTTCAGAAAACTGAATTTCATTTAAATGAAACCGGACCAGTTTTAAATCCTCACGGAAAGCTTCGGCATAACCGGTTGCTGTTTCGTGAACACGGACAGAATGTAATTGAATATGCCCTTCGCCGTTTATTTTTTCTGTATGTTGTAAAATCTGGTCGATGACGTAGTAAAACAATAAGGCATATCCTTCTGCAGAAGGGGAAACCGGGATATTAACAATTCTCTGATTATAGGTATGGATGAATTTTTTAAATTCATCGGGTTCTTCATTCCAAAGTGAATAAGAATGGTCAAAACTTTCTATAAATTCCTTCACCTGTTCCAGACGGCAAAAGTCCATTATCATATAACCTTTATCCAATCGGTCCGAAGTGATAAAGACTTCCACTTGATAAGAATGACCGTGTATATTTTCCCGACATCGTTTAGAAGTACAATTACGCACAATATGTGCTCCCTCAAATTTGAATAATTTACGGATAATCATTGTAAAATCTTTCGTACAAAAGTAGTAAATTTATGACATAGGTGTATATAAAGCCTGAAATTTTAGGAGCATGTTATCAGTGGGTCTTCGACTCCTGCCTCCGCAAATGCTTTTGCCCGAAGCAAACAACTGTCACAGGTGCCGCATGGTTTGTTTTCTCCCCGGTAACAGGTCCAGGTCTGGCTATAATCTACTCCCAATTGGATGCCTAACTTCACTTCTTCGGCTTTGGTCATATGCATAAACGGAGCATGAATGGTAATGTGTTGGTGTTTTTCAGCACCTAATACGGTTCCCAGATTGACGGTATTTTCCATTGCCCGGATAAATTCTTCCCGGCAGTCGACATATCCCGAGTAGTCAACTTCACTGACTCCAATAAAAATATCCGTGATGTTCAGTGCATCTGCCCAGGAAGCTGCCACGGAAAGAAATACCATGTTGCGTGCGGGAACATAGGTTGCAGGGATATCTTGTCGTTCGATGTTACCATTTTCGACTTCGATTTCCGGATCGGTGAGAGCGCATCCGTTCCATTGGTTGAGCAGCAGGTTTACCACTTTATGTTCCTTGACGTTTGCGGTCTTAGCAATTGTCACAGCACTTTTTAGTTCTTTGTTGTGCTTTTGGCCGTATAAAAAAGTAAGGGCATATATTTCGTCAAATCCCTGACTTTTGGCTAAGTATAGGGCTGTTGTGGAATCTAAACCTCCGGATAATAAAACAATGGCTTTTTTCATAACAATATTTTAATCTAAATGTATTTCATTTCTGGGAGTCAAATTAAGACGAATGTCTTGTTCTGCCTGAAAAGGCCGGTCAAAGGTATTTTTTTGTATGAAAATATTGGAAACCTTTTCAAAGAGAAAAGGATATTGGTTCCAGTGAAATGCCGGAAAATCCTGATTGTGTTTAATGGTGTTATTTTTAAATATCAATCCCTGAACCGATTTTGCATAAAGTATAGGTGTGTCAAAAGTTTCGAAATAGTTGTTTTCAATTATAATCCGGGGTGTTCCTTTACCTCCGTGGAAAAATTTTTGTTGGCTGGCAAGGTCCGGAATTTCAGGGTAGATGGAGATGATGGCATTTGTAAATTGAAACATGTTGGTTAACGCATTTATGAAATGGTTATTCCGGATAATTACTTCCCGGCATGCCCCTGTTTCGTACCATCCGTTACAGTCTCCGCAAAGCAAAATAGCTGTCCCGGAAGTATGGTCGAACAGATTATCAGTGACTTGTGTTTTTTTCGGAGTACTGAATAAAGTGCCGCGGGCCCGGTTGTTCCGGATAATATTGTGGGAAAATTCAACTTCCGGAGTCCAGGTCAGGTTTTCTATTCCAAAACTTTCATTGCTATCTAATGCGTCCGGAAGCGGCTGAGTAAAGCGGATTTTAAAGAGTTTTGCCCCTTGGGGAGTTTCTTTATCCTGGGGAGAGATGGAAGCTATGATATTCCTGCCATTTAAAAGCTCCATGGTTGTTGATTTTATAAATTGAACCGTATCTCCGGGATTTCCCCACCGGAATCCCCAGCTTTGGGAATGTATATATGCTCCGGTTAAAGTATAATCGTCGTTTTTTTCGATTACTTTCAGGTAGGTTCCGTGAATATTGATGGCATCATCCATCATTCCTTCATAAAGTCCGTTTTTTGAAATAATTATTCCCTTACATCCCGAGAAATGAGTAGCATCCGCTTGGGTGGTAAAATAACGGGGGTCTTTTTCCCCTTTCAGGCATACACTGAATCGGTCCAGTGTGATGTCTGTGCAAAGTTGAGCCAATAATCCCATGCCTTCGGCATAGTGCACCTGTACATTCTCGATGCGTGTATTTTCAGAATGATGTATGAAGATTCCCGGAGCAGGGCGATGCCAGGTACGTCCTGCAATGACAGTACCGGGGAGTAGTTTAGTCTGTTTCCAGTTTTCGGCAACAATTGTCCGCGGTGCACTTTCGCTTACTTGCCGGAAATTTGCTCTGAGATCACTTGTATTGAAAACAATATGACGGGTATTTTCATCAAAGGCTATACATGCTTCCGGAGTATGTTGCCAATCTTTGCCGTAAGCGACGAAGGTTCCGTTGTCCAGTTTGTATTTCACCCAGGGAGCAACTTCGAAAGTAATTTTCCGGGCAATAGTATCGTTGGCGATAATTTTGAACTGAGTAATATGCGGATTTTCAAAATCGACGGAGAAATTTTTCAGAGTGCAATTTTCGCAGTCAATCAGGCTTAGCGGCAACATCCGGCCATGAAAAATAAATTCCGCACCTTGTCCATCCAGTTCGAGGTTCTTTAGTCCTTCCAAGGGAATACCTGTGGATTTCGGGTTTGTTTGGTCATGATTGGAAATATAGTATTCTCTCTCCAGGGCTGCTGTCGGATAAAAGTGATATTTGCCTTTGGTGAAGCGCAGGACAATAGGTGTGTCACTTTGGTGTCCGGCTACAATTTCGCGGATGGCATTGACCAATAACGGGGCAGAATTAATTGTTGTATTTGCCTGAATACCATATTGGCTAAGGTCATAATTTTTTGCACTTACCGATAGTGTTGCAGCCAGAACAATCAAAGCAAGAAAATAAGATTTCATAGATTAATCATTTAATGAGGGCAAAATTAGAATTTATTTTGTAATTTGGCTGCCTTAACAGAGAAGATGAAGTATAACAAAATAAACAGCCGGGTTTTTCTTTATTTCTCCAATTGGAGCCGGAGAGGATATTCCATTTTTGTGAGTTTGGGACGTGAAATTAAAATAGCACGTCTGTCACTTCATATGTATTTGACTGTGTTATTGAAGTCTTCTGCCAAAGGTCTGATTATTAATACAGCTCATATTTCAAAAGTTGTTTTACAGGTATTGAAAAAGGAATTTCAGGAGGCTTTTGCCAGTAGAACAAAGGGAGAAGTATGTCCCGGGGTGAATAATTTTCCGGTAAACGGTGGAGGATATATTGCCTGATTGCAGTATATCCTTTTTTATTATATGTGTCATATGATTGATATTTTGAAAGAAAAAGTTTTAAGTGGTGGACAAATATCACGCGAAGAGGCAGTTGTATTGTCAATGAATCGGGGAGAGCAGGCTCTTTATAAGGCAGCCGGAGAGCTCCGGGACAAAATGGCTGGCCGGAAATTTGATACTTGTTCGATTCTCAATGCCCGGTCCGGACGTTGTTCGGAAAATTGTAAATGGTGTGCACAGTCGGTTCTTTTTAAAACCAATATTGAAGAATATGAGTTGGTGGATGAGAAAGTTTGTCTGGAAACGGCCAGGCTGAATGATGCATATGGAGTAGACAAATTTTCATTTGTAACCAGTGGGCGGGCACTTTCTGACCAAAATATTGAGCGTTTGTGTGAGTATGCCCGAAAAATCGGAGAAAATTCTGCTTTACATCTGTGTGCTTCTATGGGATTGCTGAACAAAGCACAGTTGCAGAAATTGGTTGATGCCGGTGTCCGTCGTTACCACTGTAATCTGGAAACTTCTCCTGGTTATTTTTCTTCTCTTTGTACAACTCACACAATGGAAGAAAAAATCAGAACAATCCGGGCTGCACAAGAGGTGGGTATGGAAGTTTGTTCGGGAGGAATCATTGGAATGGGAGAATCGATGGAGGATCGGATTGACCTGGCAATGACTTTACGGGAACTGAAAATAAAATCAATACCGATAAATATATTAAATCCCATACCGGGTACTCCGTTGGAAGGAACGGCTGCTTTGGGTGATGATGAAATCCTGACTACCATAGCTGTATTCCGTTTTATTCACCCTGATGCATATCTGCGGTTTGCCGGAGGACGGAGTTTGATTGCCCATATAGAAACGGAAGCCATTCAGGCTGGTATTAATGCTGCAATCGTGGGTGATTTGCTGACTACGGTGGGTTCAAAAGTACTGGAAGATATGGAAAAAGTGAAAAAGATGGGATTCAGCGTTTAAAAAGTGTGTGAAGTCTGTAACGTTGAGGGAACTTGACAATTTTATTATTTAAAAACTACAAAATGACAATAGAAGAATTATTAAAATATGACAGAGAGCATATCTGGCATCCCTATACATCGACAATTGACCCGTTGCCTGTGTATCCTGTAAAAAAAGCTGAGGGAGTTTATATTGAATTGGAAAACGGTAAACGTTTGATTGACGGAATGTCTTCCTGGTGGTGTGAAATACACGGATATAATCATCCGGTGTTGAATGCGGCTATCGAGCAGCAGTTAAAGGATATGTCGCATATTATGTTCGGAGGTTTTACTCATCGTCCGGCTGTAGACCTGGCTCAGAAAATACTTTCCATAGCTCCTGAGGGACTGGATAAGATTTTTTTCTGTGATTCTGGTTCGGTTTCTGTGGAAGTGGCCATGAAAATGGCCTTGCAATATTGGTACGCGGCTGGCCGTGGGGAGAAAAGGCATTTTATGACTATCACTAAAGGTTATCATGGGGATACGTGGAATGCCATGTCTGTGTGCGATCCGGTGACGGGTATGCATGGGATTTTTCATGGCAGTTTGCCCATCCAGTATTTTATTCGTCGGCCTGAATGCCGCATGGGTGAACCGTGCCGGGAAGAAGATATCCGGGAGTTTAAAGATTGTCTCCGGAAACATCATAAGGATATTGCAGCCGTAATCCTTGAACCTATTGTGCAAGGAGCGGGGGGAATGTGGTTTTACTCGGCAGATTACCTGAAGGAAGTCCGTTCCCTTTGCGATCAGTATGAGGTATTATTGATTTGTGATGAGATTGCGACAGGCTTCGGGCGTACCGGAAAACTGTGGGCCGTTGAACATGCCGGAATTACACCGGATATAATGTGTATTGGAAAAGCAATTACTGGTGGATATATGTCATTTGCGGCAACAATGGCTACAATATCGGTGGCAACGATGATTTGTTCTCAGGAGCCGTATGTATTTATGCACGGGCCTACTTTTATGGGTAATCCCTTGGCGTGTGCCGTTGCTTCTGCTTCCATTGATTTACTGAGTAGATATGATTTGGAGAAGATGATCGGAGGGATTGAACAGCAATTAAAAAAAGAATTGGCTCCGGCTGCCCGATGGGAACAAGTGGCTGATGTCCGTGTGCTGGGAGCTATCGGGGTAATCGAAATGAAAGAACCAGTAAATATGGCTGTATTACAAGCCCGGTTTGTAGAGGAGGGGATTTGGGTCCGACCGTTTGGTAAACTGGTATACATTATGCCTCCGTATATTATCCGGCCGGAAGAATTAAGTCGGTTAACAAGTGCTTTGTTGAAAATTGTGAAGGATATAAAATAAATATCTATGAATAAAGAACGGTATGCCAAGAAATTGGCATTAATAAAAGAAGCTGGTAATTATCGTATATTGCGGGATACGGAGCATAACGGTTTTTTGATACATATAGCAGACCGGGAAATGCTGAATCTTTCGTCTAATGACTATCTGGGGCTATCCACAAATCCCCGTTTAATTGAAGAATTCCGGTCGGAAACGGATGTAATGGCTTTGGCCTATAGTGCCGCTTCATCCCGTTTGCTTTCCGGAAATCATCAATATTATAAAATGCTTGAAGATGACTTGAGCGATTTATTTGACAAGGAAGCTGCTTTGGTATTTAATTCTGGTTATCATGCTAACATTGGTATACTTCCAGCTTTAGCCGGAAAACATGATTTGATTGTTGCTGATAAATTAGTACATGCCAGTATTATTGATGGTTTGCGGTTGAGTGAGGCTCAAATGATACGTTACAGGCATCTGGATTATGAACATCTGCAAAGTATTTTGACACAGCATAGGGAAGAGTATGAAAATGTATTTATTGTTACCGAATCTATTTTCAGTATGGATGGGGATGTGGCAGATTTGCAGCAATTGTGTGAGATAAAAAAAGAATTTGATGCTTTTTTATATGTGGACGAAGCTCATGCCATAGGTGTAAGAGGAACTAATGGTTTAGGTTGTTGTGAGGAACAGGCTTGTATTGAGGATATTGATTTTATTATTGGGACTTTTGGTAAAGCGTTTGCTTCTATGGGGGCATTTGTCGTTTGTGCGAACCTGTTCCGGGAATATCTGATTAATACACAGCGGAGTCTGATTTTTACAACTGCATTGCCTCCGGTGAATGTAGCCTGGACCCGTTTTATATTAAACCGGATGCCGGATTTTTATGATTTGAGAATCAAATTGGCTGATGTTTCGGACCGTTTGCGTAAAATATTGGAGACAAAGGGATTTGAAACCAGAGGTGGTTCGCATATAGTACCTATGATATGCGGTTCGAATGAAAGTAGTCTGGAAATGGCAGATATGTTACAAGATAATGGTTTTTTTGCGTTGCCGGTGAGATATCCGACTGTACCTAAAAATGAAGCCCGTATCCGTTTTTCTTTGAATGCTTCTATACCCATGGAGGACTATGAATGTTTGTTTGAGTTTCTGGGATGTTTGGAATGATAAATGTTGAAAAATGGTGCGAATAGAGTGGTTGTATAAAAGAGACAGTCGTCGGGTGATTATTTTTTTCAACGGTTGGGGCATGAACGGCCAGGTTGTGAAACATTTGCTCTGTAAGGCAGATGTGGTCATGTTTTATGACTATCGTGAGCTGAGCTTCGGAAAATTACCAGATTTTAGAGCTTATCAGGAAATTTATGTCGTAGCCTGGTCAATGGGGATATGGGCTGCTGCCCAACTTATTCCGCTATTGCAAATACCCCCCGTAAAACTGATTGCAATAAATGGAACAGAACGTCCGGTGGATGACCAGTATGGTATTCCGGTCCGGATTTATGACCTGACTGAAAAAGGGATGACTGAAAAAGGACGTGAAAAGTTTGTTTTGCGTATGTTGTATACTCAGGAAGAAAAGGAGAGACCGCATCCTGGTTTTACTGAGCGTCCACTGGGAGAGGTATGTGAAGAATTGGTACGGATCCGGGAATTGAGTGCGGACCAGACTCAAGTACTGAAATGGGATAAAGTGTATATCTCTGAAAAAGATGTGATTTTTCCGGTTTCAAATCAACAAAAATGGTGGACAGGAAGATGTCCGGAAGTGCAGATGCTCCCAGGAGAAGGGCATTGCCCGTTCTATCGGTTTAGAAACTGGGAAGAAATAATAGGGGAATAGTGAAAATCGGAACATATGTTAATAGACAAAACGGAGGTTGAATACCGGTTTAAAAAGAGTATGGAAAGCTATGATGAAAATGCTCATGCTCAGAAAATGGTAATCCGGCATTTGATGGAACTTTTGAATGCTTATTCACCATTGGTATGTAACCGCATTCTGGAAGTCGGATGCGGAACCGGGCTTTTAACCAAGCAGTTAAAGGAAAAATATACAGGGTGTGAGCTTTGGGTGAATGATTTGGTGGATGCTATGTGTAGTAAGACCGCCGATCGTTGTCAGTTGTCTCCGAAGCATTGTGTGGTCGGAGACATTGAACAGGTTACTTTTGAAAGACGTTTTGAATTGATTGTTTCAGCTTCTACTTTCCAATGGTTGGTGCATCCTGCACAGACGTTTGCCCGTTTGGCTGGTTATCTGTATCAGGGAGGACAGTTGGTATTCAGTACATTTGGGAAAGATAATTATAAAGAATTAAAAATACTTACAGGAAATGGATTGGTATACCATTCTATCGAAGAAATGAAAGACTTGCTTTCCCCGTGTTTTGAAATAATACATGCCGAAGAAAATCACTGTGTACTGGAATTTGACAATCCGTTGGAAGTTTTGAAACACGTAAAGAAAACGGGAGTAAATGCTGTGAATATTCAACAAAACTGGACCCGTGGGAAATTGGAAAGTTTTGTGTATGAGTATGCCAAACGCTTTCAGGTGAAAGGGCATTGTCCGTTGACTTATCATCCTCAGTATTTCATTTGCAAAAAGAAAATATTGTGATTCCTATCGGGATGATGTTTTTTTTCTGGATTTCAAAAGTCTCAATATTTCTCCACTCCACAGGACTATAGAAGTTCCTGTAATGATAATACCCCAATCTTTCCAGTCAAGAGGTACTGTCCGGAAAACATTTCCGCCGAACTGGACAATCAGGTACTGACCGAGGGGAATAATGGACATGACTACCAGAAAACCTGTACTTTCCCTCAGATTTTTAAATGCTGAACCATGAGATAAAAAAGCTTTGGCATTAAACATATTCCAAAATTGCAACATAACAAAAGTTGTAAAAAAAACAGACAATTCGTAACGGGAAATACTCCCCTCAGTGCGGGTATACCAATACATAATCCCCAAAAGGAATCCTGCAAAGGCGATTCCTATCCCTAAAATGTAGTTTTTCATTTTGGGAGTGATGATAAAATCAGAAGTTTTCCGGGGTTTTTCGTCCATAACGCCAGGATTGGGAGGAAGAGAGGCTAATGCTGCTGCTGCAAAGGTGTCAATAATCATGTTTACCCAAAGCATTTGAGTGACTGTTAAAGGAAGTTCATGTCCTAGTATGGGGCCTAACAATACAATCAATAGAGCGGAAAGGTTAATGGTGAGTTGAAATAGGATAAATCGTTGTATATTATGGTAAAGTGAACGTCCCCACATTACAGCGGTAGCAATGCTGTTAAAAGAATCGTCGAGCAAGGTGATATCACTGGCTTCTTTGGCAACAGAAGTTCCGGAGCCCATAGAAAGCCCTACATCTGCATAATTTAATGCGGGGGCGTCGTTTGTTCCATCTCCGGTGACTGCTACTACAGCTCCGGATTGTTTCAGAAGTTGTACTAAACGCTGCTTATCCGTGGGACGGGCGCGGCACATGATTTTCAGTTTTTGTACCCGCTGAATGGCTTCAATGTCGGTTAGATGTTCAAACTCTGTACCGGTAATGATTTGTTCATTTGAATCCGAGGCATTCCATATACCGATTTGACGTCCGATTTCACGAGCAGTAGCCGGAGTGTCGCCTGTAACGATTTTTACGTCAATCCCTGCTTTCAGGCACTTTTTGACAGCCGCCGGTACATCGGGACGTACCGGGTCGGATATAGCTGCAATGCCCACGAACGTTAAATCTCCGGCCAATAATGTTTCTATCTGGTCATATTGATTATTTTCCAGAATTTTATAAGCAAAACCAAGGGTACGCATGGCCTGATTTTGGTAATCCAATAACTGTTTTTCAATATCAGGCCGGAAAGCTGTTCCGGAAACAATTCCTTGTGAAGTAAGTACTTGTTTGCATTTGGAAAGTACAATCTCCGGTGCTCCTTTCACGTACAGGATAATCTGATTATTTAATGACGAACGCACAAGAGTAGCCATGAACTTCCGTTCAGTGGAAAAAGTAAGTTGTTCAAGAATTTCTGTATTTTTCCGGGCATCCATATAGTTAAATCCCTGTTTGTGAAGCCAAAGTAATAAAGCAGCTTCGGTGGGGTTGCCTAATGTTTTTATTTTCCCATTTTCTCCGTAATCCAGATAAGCTGTAGAATTGACGGAGATTCCTTCGTAGATTAAGGCTCCGGATTTGTTACCGGCAAGTATCTGATTCGGCAGACTATAGAAATTAGTCTGATAAACTTGCATTTGATTCTGAGTCAGAGTGCCTGTTTTATCAGTACAAATCACTGTGGTTGCTCCCATTGTTTCGCAAGCATGCATTTTGCGGACCAGGTTATTTGTTTTCAGCATCTTGCGCATGCTTAATGCAAGGCTTAATGTAACACTCATCGGTAAACCTTCGGGGACTGCCACCACAATTAAGGTGACTGCCAGCATAAAATACTGCAAAATATGGCTGGCCGTTTCAAGAGTGAGCAAATTATTCCAGGTTAAGGTTCCGGAAATGATGTCCTTCAGAAGTAAACTTATAAAAGTGATGCCAGCGGCAATGAATCCAATAATACTGATAAAATGAGCCAGACGTTCCAATTGTTTGCTCAAAGGAGTTTTATCGTTATTGATTTCTGTGGATTTCCGTGCTACTTTACCAAATTCAGTGGCATCACCAACTTTTTCTACTTTATAAATACAGTGGCCATTTACAATAGTGGTGCCACGCATGATTTTATTGGAAGGATAAGTCGCATCCCTGTCAAACTCAACCGGATTGGTGGTTTTGTCCATTACCGGTTCTCCGGTTAAGGTAGATTCATTTACCTGCAAAGAGATTGCTTCCAGTAATTCCCCGTCAGCAGGCACTTCTTCTCCGATTTCCAGAACAATGATGTCTCCGACAACAACTTCTTTTTTTGCAATTTCATGAATATTGCCATTACGAAGAGTTTTTATGCGTACATCATTATTCACCTGATTCAATAATTCAAACTTTTTGTTGGCATCCATCTCAAACCAAAAGCCTACTCCTGTGGCTAAAAGAATGGCTGCAAATATGCCGATAGTTTCTGCATATTCATGGTGTATAACAGATATAATCAGGGATAATGTAGCTGCAACCAATAGAATCCGGATGATAGGGTCTTTGAATTTTTCCAGAAAAAGTTTCCAGAGGGGGGGCTGGGGAGGAGGAGTTAAAATATTTTCTCCATATTTTTGGCGGCTTTCTTCTACTTGTATTTCAGTTAATCCCGAATAATGTTTGGTCTCCATATAATAATCCTCAAGTATTTTATTATCCAATAATCAGTGATTTCAATCACCGTATAGTGTTTATTTTTTTATACATAACCCTTGAACACATAAGCAAGACGGCTATTTTATTTGGCATAGAGCAGAAAAATAGCCGGTCGCTTGTGTATTTCCGGTTTTTGTTTTTTCCATTCCTGAATACTCATTGTTTTAATGTACTCATTTTCTGTAGTAATATCACAAGCTATTGCAAGATAAGTTTTAGGGTTTAGAATCTGAAGCATTTCTTCAAATAGTTTCTGGTTCCGGTAGGGGGTTTCTATAAATATTTGAGTACGGTTTTCAGTCACAGATTGTCGTTCGTAATTTTTCAGTGCGCGGCTACGTTCATTGTTTTTAACTGGCAGATAACCGTTAAAAGAGAAATTTTGTCCGTTAAATCCGGAGGAAATGAGTGCCAGTAAAATGGAGGACGGACCTACCAGAGGAACAACCGGATATTGGTGTTGGTGTGCCAACGCAACCAATTCAGCACCGGGATCGGCAATCCCGGGACACCCGGCTTCGGAAATAATACCAACATCCTCCTTTTCCAGGTAAGTAAGGCATAATTCGATATCTTTACGCTCAGAATGTTCATTCAATTCTAAAAAAGTGAGCTCATCCAATGCTCTGTTCTTATCTATTTTTTTTAAATAGCGGCGGGTATTTTTGGAGTTTTCACAGGCAAATACTTTCAACAACCGGATACGTGATATTACTTCGGAAGGAATTATTTCATTAATCTGGGTTTCTCCCAGGGTATTAGGTAATAAAAATAACTTTCCCATGAATTATAATAACTTTTATTTTCCATCCAAAGGTACATCTATTTTTGCAATATGTGCTATCTTTGTGAAGACAATTTGAGTTTGTATGAAATTAACAATTTTGGGAAGCGGTACATCTCAGGGAATTCCTGTGATTGCCTGTGATTGTCCGGTTTGTCAGTCAACAGATACACATGA
>OFFB01001080.1_pt1 | contig 18324 bp, 12 predicted proteins | sample 1521281 | NCBI WGS metagenome assembly OFFB01 (sample SAMEA3504109, study PRJEB24116) | mouse gut metagenome | biome: mouse gut; feature: mouse-associated habitat; material: faeces | place: Denmark | collected 2011
ATAAAAATATATAAATAATTATTTATAACTTGACTTTTAAATTTTTAAATGTTAAAATAAACCTAATAACAATGACTGAGACAAGTAGCACTACAATATGGTAAAAGAGAAAAGGCGATTTGGTGAGAGCCGATACCACTATGTTTTGCGAATTCACTCACGAGTTGCTTTTGGGAATTGGAAACTTAGTAACAAAAGCCGTAGGACTGCGTTAAATCTGATTAAGGCACAATTTACAGCATTGGCAAAATATTTGCTAATTTATTGTTTTTTAGTTGTGTGAAGTTAGGTGGTACCGTGATTTATTCGCCCTAATACGAAAGTATTGGGGCGTTGTTATTTTTGAGTGCAATAAGATAGTCAACATTAATAATTTAACATTATATTAAATTGATAATTTTAAATAGGTAATTTTATAGAGGTAATAAACCAAAATAAAAATGACTGAAAAATAAATTTTAATATTTTTAGATAACAATAATTTAATAAATTTAGGAAATTAAGCAACTTTTAGTAAAAAAGGAGTAAATATGGAAGGAAAAATCAAAGAAATTTTGCAAAAAGCACTTACACTTATCGATGACAGTGAAAATTTGGAAAATTTAGAAAAAATTCAACAAATAAGAGTGCAATTTTTGGGTAAAAACGGAGAACTTACAAATGTATTAAGGGGTATGAAAGATGTTGCTCCCGAATTGAAACCTGTTATAGGTAAGTTTGTAAATCAAGCTCGTGACGAAATCACAAACCGTATAGAATCAAGGATAGCTGAGCTTACTGCTAAAAGTATCGAACAAAAACTAAATAGTGAAAGTGTAGACATTACATTAAGTAGCAAACGTAACCCTAAAGGCGGATTGCATCCTTGTTCGATTGTTATAAACGAAATTTTAGGTATTTTTACTCAAATGGGCTTTCAAGTTAAACAAGGTCCCGAAGTTGAGACGGATTTCTTTAACTTTCAAACACTTAATATACCAAAAGACCATCCTGCACGCGAAATGCAAGATACTTTTTACATTAATGACGAGCTGTTGCTAAGGACTCATACTTCGCCTATGCAAGCAAGAACTATGATTAGTCAACAACCGCCTATCCGTATAGTTAATCCGGGCAAAGTTTACAGACCTGATGATGATGCAACTCATAGCCCTATGTTCCAACAAATAGAGGGGTTGGTTGTGGATAAAGGTATAACTTTGTGTGATTTAAAAGGTATTTTGGAGACATTTGCAAAGGCATTGTTTAACGAAAATACCAAGACTAGACTAAGACCATCTTTCTTCCCATTCACAGAGCCTAGCGTAGAAGTTGACGTAACTTGTGCGATGTGCGGCGGCAAAGGTTGCAGAATTTGTAAGGGTACAGGTTGGATAGAAATTTTAGGTGCAGGAATAGTAAACCCTAAAGTTTTGGAAAACTGCGGCATAGACAGTAATATTTACAGCGGTTTTGCTTTTGGTTTGGGTATTGAGCGTATTACAATGATAAAATACGGTATACCTGATATGAGAATATTGTTTGATAACGATATTAGATTTTTAAAGCAGTTTAATTAAGGAGATATGATATGTTAATTTCAGTAGATTGGTTAAAAGACTATGTAGATATAAATTGTACAATCGACGAGTTGTGCGCAAAACTTGTAAGCATCGGTTTTGAAGTTGAAGAAGTTATCAAACAAGCTGATAATTGTAAAAAATGTGTTGTTGGTAGGATTGAAAAATTGGAGCCTCATCCTGATGCGGACAAGTTGCAAATTTGTCAAATTAACATAGGTAGCGAAATTGTACAAATTGTTACAGGTGCTACAAATGTTAAAGTGGGCGATTTGGTGCCTGCGGCTTTAGATGGCAGTGATTTGCCATGCGGTATGCACATTAAAAAAGGTAAGTTGCGTGGCGTAGCAAGTAACGGAATGTTGTGCTCAGGCGAGGAACTTAAAGTAACCGAGGAAGACTACAAAGGCGCAGGCGTTTATGGAATAATGATTTTAAACGAAGATTATCCGCTTGGTACTGATATAAATGATGTTATAGGTACAAATGATATTATTTTGGATATCGGTGTTACCGCAAATAGACCTGATTGCAACAGCGTGTTTGGTATTGCAAGAGAAGTTGCAACTGTTTTAAATGTTCCTTTAAAAATGCCTACTTTTAAATATGAAGTTTCAAAATTGAAAAACACTGCAAAAGTTAAGGTGGAAAATAACGAACTTTGCCCAAGATATATGCTATCAATGGTAAAAAATGTCGTAATCAAACAATCTCCTAAGTATATGCAAAAAAGATTGAAAGCTGTGGGACTTCGTCCAATCAATAACATAGTTGATATTACAAACTATGTGCTTATGGAAATCGGACAACCTATGCATGCATTTGATTTGAATAATGTTGCAAACGGTACGATTATTGTTAGAAACGCAAAAGACGGTGAGCAAATTAAGCTTTTAAATGGCGAAAACTATAAGCTTGAAAAAGAGATGCTTGTAATTGCAGATAGCGAAAAGCCTAGCGTAATTGCAGGTATTATGGGTGGTATGTTCAGCGGTATAAACGAAAATACTAAGGATATCATTTTTGAGTCGGCAAAATTTGTGCGTGAAAGTGTAAGGCGTACAAGCCGTAAACTTAATGTTCGCTCCGATTCTTCAACCAGATATGAAAGAGGTATTGACTTAGCATCGCAAGAAATCGGTATGAAAAGGGCTTTGCAACTTATTTATGAAACGCAAAGCGGCGAAATTTGCAATGGAATAATTGATGAGTGTAAGGAAAGTTTGATACCTAAAACAATAACATGTCCTGCCGTTAAAATCAATCAAATTTTGGGTATACAAGTACCTGAAAATGATATGGTACGTATTTTAAACTCTTTGCAAATTAAATCAAAAATCGAAAAAGGCAATTTGATTTGTACCGTACCACTTTATCGCGACGATATTGAAAATGCAAATGATTTGGCGGAAGAAATAATAAGATTGTACGGCTATGACCATATTAATTGCACATTAATGGATAGCGGCGCGCAAACTATCGGTGGAAAAACAGTTGCTCAGCAAAATATCGATAATCTTAAAAATTTGCTTGTTGGAGAAGGTATGAATGAAACTTATTCATATTCGTTTACTACACCAAAAATGTTCGATTTGTTGGAGGTGGAAAAAGAGAGTAAGCTAAGAGATATAGTAAAACTTTTAAATCCGCTTGGCGAAGATGTTTCGATTATGCGTACAACGCTAATGCATAGTATGATAGAAATAATTGCAAAAAACATTACAAGAGGTAATAAATCCGCAAGATTTTTCGAGTTCGCTAACACATATATGCCAAAGCAACTACCAATGGTTGAGCAACCAATCGAAACGCAAAAATTAGCACTTGGCGTTTATGGCGAGGCGGAAGATTTTTACACAATCAAAGGTATAGTGGAAAATACAATAGCTTATTTCGGTGTAAAAGCAAGCTATACACGTCCAAATTGCAGTTATTTGCATCCCGGAATAAGTGCAAATATAGTTGTAGACGGTAAAATTGTCGGTGTATTTGGCGAAGTAAGACCTAATATTGCTGCAAAATACGATGTGAAAACAAAAATTTATGTTGCAGAAATTGATATAGATTTGCTAAATAGCTTGTATGACAATAGCTATGAATTTAAGGCAATATCAAAATATCCAAGCGTAGAAAGAGACCTTGCTGTTGTAGTAGAAGAGAGTGTTACTGCCGAACAAATCATTAATGTTTGTGCAAAATATGCAGGCAAAATGTTGACTAATGTAAATATATTTGACATTTACAGAGGTAAAGGTATTGATAAAGGCTACAAATCGGTTGCCGTTAAATTTGAGTTCACAAATTACGAAAAAACTTTGACCGATGAAGAAATTAACGGCAAAATGAATAAAATCATCAAAATGCTAGATAGCGAACTTAATGCAAAGTTGAGGTAATATGGTAGAAATTTTATCCCCGGCAGGTAATATAGCGGCATTAAAAAGTGCGGTAGCAAACCGCGCTGATGCTGTATATCTGGGGGTAGAACAATTTAATGCGAGGCTAAAAGCCGACAATTTTTCCACTCAAAACTTAAAGGAATGGGTGGAATTTTGTCATTTATATTCCACTAAAGTTTATGTGACCGTCAATACCTTGATAAAGGAAAAAGAATTGCCAATTTTGGACGAGATTTTAATTGTCTGTGAAAATGCAAAAGTCGATGCGATTATCGTAGCCGATTTGGCAGTAGTGCCAAAAGCCGCAAAATTATGTCCGTCTGTAAGTCTGCATGCAAGCACGCAAATGGGGGTTCACAATTACTTGGGTGCAAAATTGCTTGAGGAATTAGGTTTTTCCAGAGTCGTTTTGTCGCGTGAGTGTAAAATTGAGGATATTAAATCGATAAAACAGCATACCAATTTGGAAATTGAATATTTTGTTCATGGCGCAATGTGTGTATCGTTTTCGGGTAGTTGTTTGCTGTCAAGCATATCCGGCGGTAACAGCGGAAATCGCGGTTTGTGTTTGCAACCGTGTAGGAAAGAGTATAATGAGAGTTTGACAGGTAGCAAAGGGTATTTAATATCCCCCAAAGACCAATGTTTGATAGAAAATTTGCAAGATTTAATTTATGCCGGTGTAGATAGTTTTAAAATCGAAGGTAGATTAAAATCTGCCGAATATGTAGGTTTGGTAACGGCAAAATATAAAAAAGCTATTGAGAGCGGAATGGTAACAAACGGAGATATTTGCGAAATGAAACGCGCTTTTAATCGCGGAGGCTTTAGCAAAGGTTATGCTTTTACGTCAAAAGACAAAATTTTGTATACAAAGTCTCAAAATCATATCGGGGAAAAAATAGGAGAAGTTTTAAATTGCGTAAAAACTAAAGATTACTTTAAAATAGAAATAAAAAGCGATTTTAATTTGAAAAACGGAGACGGCGTTAAAATTATGCGCAATGACTGCGAGGTGGGCGGTTTTGAAATTTCAATAATTGAAAGCAAGGACAAACATTATAAATTATATTCTAAATATCCGTTTGGCAGGGGGGATTCAGTTCATATAACTTACGATAGCGATTTAAGCAACAAATATTCGGTAAACGATATGCCAAAAATTACAGTTGAAGTGGAGTGCAGTATAACTTGCGATAATGTTGAAATTGCTGCAATTTACAAAAACCATAAAATAGAATATAGCGAAAAATGCAATTTTGATAGTGCGATAAATAATCCGACTGCTGTATCAGATATAAAAAACAGTTTGGAAAAAACGGGTAATACTCCATTTGAATTTACTAAAATAGGTATTAATATTCAAGATAATTTGTTTATACCAAAAAGCGTTATTAATAATATTAGACGAAATTTTGTAGAATTTTTAAGGAAAGAAATTATCCGATTAAACAGCTTTTACAATACAAAATCAAGTCATAACAATAGCTTGGATTTTGGTAAAAAATATCAAATTTCCTCAATCGAAAACAGCGATATTATAATTGCGGATAAAATAGATTTTGACAGCTTAAGTTGTAAAAGTAGTACAAAAATAGCATTAAATTATAATAATTTTGATAAAAGTATTCTAAATTATGCTAAAAATCATAATAATTTATATATTAAGCTACCAAAAATAGCAATGACAGCAGATGTGAATGTAATACTAAAATTTATGGAAAACTTGCCTAAAAATGTCGGGGTTTATGCAGATAGTTTATATCACTATTATATTGCCGTAAGTCAAGGCAGAAATGTTATAGGCGGTATGGGACTCAATTTGTATAACAGTGAAAGCGTTAAACTTTTGGGGCTTAAATCATTTGTTGCAAGCAGCGAACTTTCCAAAAACGAAATTGAGGATATAGGTATGCCTTGTGCTGTTTTTACTTTGGGCTATTTACATGTTATGTATTTTTGCCATTGTCCTGTACAGCATTTTACAAATTGTAAATGCGACAGTTGTAAGTATAAGCCTTATTATTTGTCTGACAAGTATGGAGAATATAAAGTAAAAAGAGTAAAAATCATAAACTGCTATTTTGAAATGCTAAATAGTAATTGTCATTTTATCACAAAAGATAAATTGGGAAATGAGCATTTTGCATGTATAGATGTGTCCGAATTTGAAAATTCAACCCAAATTGCAAATAATTATTTAAATAGTTCTTGCTTTATTTTAAGTAATAGTATAAAATTAACTAAGGGACATTATTTTAGAGGTGTCAAATAGACGTAAATAACGTTTTTAAAAAGGATTGAAAAATGATTTCCGAAAAAACCATTTATTCTTTGGAATTTAATAAAATCAGAGAAATTTTAAAAGACTTTGCGGTATCTCAAAGTGGCAAAAAAAGCATTTTGTCAATGATGCCCGCAGAGGGATTAAGTGCTGTAAATAATCTGCTTGACGAGGTTTATCAAGCGGATAAAATTTTGTACGAATATGCCGAAAGTCCTGATTTTTCGTTTGACGATATAAAGGAAGTAATAGACAAAGCAGACAAAAACATTACTCTTACAATGTCAGAACTTTTAAAAGTCGCGCGTGTAATGAAGATATCGCGATTGGCAGCTGAAAGTATAGGAAAGATAAATAGCACGGAAATCGAATTGATAAAAGACTATGCAAATATGCTTTTTGCGGATATTTTGCTTGAAAACGACATTTATAAATCAATTTTGGGCGAAAATGAGATGGCGGATAATGCATCGGCTGAGCTTAAAAGGATTAGGGATGCGATTACAAAGCTTAATATAACCATAAAAAATAAGCTTAATATGTTTGTGACAAGCCCAACTTACAGTAAATATTTGCAGGACAGCATAGTTACAATAAGAAATAATAGGTTTGTAATTCCCGTTAAAAGCGAATTTAAAAACAATATTCAAGGACTTATTCATGATCAATCCTCAAGCGGTAAAGCTGTTTTTGTGGAGCCTTTTCAAATAGTGCAGTTAAATAACGAAATCGCTACATTGCGGATAAGCGAAAGTTTGGAAATCGAGCGAATTTTAAAAGCATTTACCATACGAGTAGGCGGGGAAGCGGACAATATAAGGCAAAACTTTAACGTTTTGACTGACTTAGATGTCATTTTTGCAAAAGCACTTTATGCACATAGCTTAAAAGCAGAAAGACCTGTGATAAATAATGACGGCATCATCGTTATCAAAAACGGACGACACCCGCTTATCGATAAGGATAAAGTAGTGCCTATCACTCTTGCAATAGAGCAAGGTAAAAAGGTGTTTATGGTAACAGGTCCTAATACGGGCGGTAAAACAGTTACCCTTAAATTGATAGGTTTATTTTCGATAATGGCAATGTGCGGCATTTTTCCGCCTTGCGAATATGACAGTAAAATTGCAATTTACAATCAAATTTTTTCGGATATCGGAGATGAACAGAGTATTGAACAAAGCCTTTCGACTTTCAGTTCGCATTTGGTAAATATAGTAGATATAACTAACAATGCCGATAGCAATACTTTGGTTTTGATAGATGAGCTTGGTGCAGGTACTGACCCGATAGAGGGTGCGAGTCTTGCTTTGGCAGTTACAGAAAAATTGGTGCAATCTGGTGCTACTTCCGTAATTACAACACACTACCAACAAATGAAAGAATATGCTTTGACACATGATATTGTGGAATGTGCTTCAATGGATTTTGACCCTGTTACTTTTGCACCGACATATAAGTTATTGCTAGGAGGCACAGGTAGTTCTAACGCTATACAAATTGCTCAAAGGTTAGGGCTAGATAAAAATATTGTGGCAAGGGCAAAATCGCTGCTTAGTGAAGATAAAGTTCAGTTTGATGCAATTATTTTGTCTGCGGAAAAGGCAAGACGTCAAGCAAATGCCGAAAAGGCGGAGATTGAACGACTTAAAATGGAGATTGTGAAAGAACATAACTTGGCTCGCCAAGGCAGAGAAATCGTGGAAAGCGAAAGGAAAAAGCTAAACGAGACAATGCGAAAGGAAGCAAAGCGAATTTTGCAAGACTATTTGGACGAGGCGGAAGAAGCTTTGGAACAAATTAAAAAGATTGCTCAAAATCCAACCGAACAAGGATTGTTTGAAGCACGCAAGCTTAATAGTAGGTTGAACAAGCTTTCTTACGATGATGAAAGTAACGAAAAAATTCAAGAATATGACACTTCGCCTATAAAAATTGGAGATAGCGTTTATATAACCTCACTTGATAAAACTGCAATCGTTGTAGCTGACGATAAACGTAAGGCTGAGTATACTGTAAAAATCGGACTTATGACAACAAGTGTGAAGTACGGAAAAGTTAAAAAAATCATTGCAAAACCACAAAAATCAAGTGATACAAACAAAAATGTAGTAATTAACAAGCCTATAAATAATACTCAGCTACCGCTTGAGTGTAATGTGATTGGCAAACGAGTTGACGAAGCCTTGCAAATAGTGGAAAAATATCTTGATAGTGCGGTTTTGAAAGGCATGCACGAGGTAAGGATTGTGCACGGAAAAGGAAGTGGAGCATTGAGAACTGCAATTCACGATTATTTTAAAACGCATCCTAATATTGCAACATTCAGGCTTGGACAATACGGCGAAGGAGAATGGGGCGTAACTATCGCCGAGTTAAAATAATGTTTTACAGATTGGTTTTTACAAAAACTTCAAAAAGCAGACATCTGCTTAAAATCATTTTGCTTATTGCAGGTTTAGTTTGTGATATTGCATTAGTATTCGGATTGATTTTGGCGATACTTGGAAGCTATATTTATTTGATAACATTTTTTGTAGGTTTGACTTTCAGTATAGTGTTTAGATTAGTTGCTTTAACCTTGATTTACGATATAGAATGTAAATTGCAAGGCGGTAAGCTTATAATATCAAAAATATATCCAAATAAAACACAAATTGTGCTTTCGGAAGATTTGAATAATTTGAAAGTATATGAATATAACAATTTAAGTGATACTTTTGCGGCAAATTGCATTGATTTGTTTGTAAAGGAAGACGGTCGGTATTTAATCGAAGGAAAAAATGTAAGAGTACTTTGCAATCTTGATAAATATATCTATGCAAGTATTTTGGAAGGTAAGGAAATATGATTTATTTAGACAATTCTGCTACTACGGCAATGTATCCGGAAATAATAGATATAATTAAAGAATACGCAGTGGATAATTTTTACAATCCGTCGGCTTTGTACACAAAATCTTTGGACGTAACCAAAGACATGAAAAGAGCAAAGCAAAAAATAATCGATATTTTGCATGGCAGCGGTAATATTATTTTTACTGCAAGTGGTACAGAAGCAGACAATATGGCGGTTTTCGGCGTTAAAAGGTTTAAAGACTGCAAAATTTTGGTTTCGGATATCGAACACAGCGCAATTTATCAATCGGTAAAAAAATTGCAAGCGCAAGGCGTACTTGTAGAGTTTGTAACTGTTGATAAATATGGTATAGTGGATGAGGATGATTTTATATCCAAACTTACGGACAATGTAGCTTTGGTTTCTGTAATGCACGCTTGCAACGAAACAGGAGCAATCAACGACATCGAAAGATTGGTAAAACTTACAAGACAAGCTGCACCAAGGGCACTTTTTCACAGTGACGGCGTACAAGCCGTAGGCAAAATACCTATCAATTTAACAAGATTGGGTGTGGATATGTATACTTTTTCTGCACATAAATTCCATGGTATGAAAGGTGTTGGTGGATTGTACCTTAAAAAATGCGTTCAAATCAATCCTTTGATTTTGGGTGGCGGACAGGAACACGGATTGCGTTCCGCTACGGAAAATGTAAGCGGTATTATTTCCACTGCTTACGCTTTAAATAAAACTTACAGGAATTTGAATATAGATAAAAATAAACAAATTATCACATATATAGCCGAAAATATGCAAAAAATCGTGCCTAATATGATTTTAAATACAAATTTTGAAAGAAGTTTGTCAAACATTCTATCCTTTGCAATCAAAAATACAAGAGGCGAAGTATTGGTGCATTTGCTGGAGGATAAGGGGATAATAATCGGTACAGGCTCTGCCTGCTCGGCACAAAAGGCACATACAAGAGTGCCTCTTGCACTAGGACTATCCAAAGAGTATTTTGATGGTATGTTGCGTATAAGCATAGATAATAGTACTACAATGGAAGATGCAGAAGAGTTTATAAAAGAATTTGCAAGTTGTTATAGCTATTTGGAAAGTGTTATGTCAGGTAACTAATGCGTAAAAAGGAGAAATCATGGAAAAAGTAATAATAATTAGATTCGGCGAGATATTTTTAAAAGGCAAAAATAAAAAGTTTTTTGAAAATTTGCTAGAAAAAAATATAAAAAACGCTTTGAGTATTTATGACTGCATTATTGAAAAATCACATAATAGATTTTATGTTGCAGGATATAATGCGGATATAGAGGATAGTATAATCGAAACGCTAAAAAAGGTATTCGGTATACATTCGGTAAGTCCTGCCGTAAAAATGCCTACGGATATTAGCAAAGTTGCAAATATAATTTGCGACGATTTACCTTATGCCAAGACTTTTAGGGTTACTGTTAAAAGAGCTGATAAAACAATTAATCTTACTAGTACGGAAATTGCGGGCCAGATTGGCGGAGATATTTTGCAACTAAAACCTCAAATGTCTGTTGATTTACATAATCCCGAGCTAAATATTAATGTGGATATAAGGGAAAACAAAACTTCATATATTTATTACGAAAATATCAAATGTTATGAGGGTATGCCTGTCGGCTCAAGCGGTAAAGGTTTGTTGCTTTTGAGCGGTGGTATTGATAGTCCTGTTGCAGGATTCCGTATGGCAAAACGCGGTATGCAAATTAATGCCATACATTTTCACAGCTATCCTTTTACAAGCATTCAAGCAAAGGAAAAAGTTGTGGAACTTGGCGGAATTATCAGTAATTATTGCGGACATTTCCCTTTATTTGTGGTGCCTTTTACTAAAATTCAGCAGGCTATTCATCAATATTGCCGCGAAGATTTTATGATAACCGTAATGCGTATGATTATGGTGGAAATTTCCGAAAGAATAGCAATAAAACAAAATTGCGGTGCGTTGATAACAGGTGAAAGCTTGGGACAAGTTGCTTCGCAAACGTTGGAAAGCATTACTGTAACTAATAGTAGGGTAAAAAGTCTGCCTGTTTTAAGACCGCTTATCGATATGGATAAAACGGAAATTATTAAAATATCCAAGGAAATCGAAACATTTGAAACAAGTATTTTGCCTTATGAAGATTGCTGCACAATATTTTTGCCTAAAAATCCGATTATAAAACCTAAACTTTCGGTAGCAGAGGCTGAATATAATAAAATTGTCGGCTTGCAAGAATTGATTGACGATGCAATAAACAATGTAGAAATAATAAAAATCAAAAACAAATAAAAATCAAAAAAACGGTGAAAGACCGTTTTTTTATTATAAAAAAATAATAAACTACATAGCTTAATGAATTATTTATATATAAGAAATGCCCAAAATCTTGGTATTGTCAAATTATTTTTTGCTATTTACTTTTAAAAGTTTCTATGTTATAGTAAATTAAATATAGCAAATGGAGGACATTATGACTTTAAGCAGTAAACAAAAAAAGATTGCTTTAATAGTATTGATAGTTATTGCCGGTATGGCGGTTTTGGGCGGAGTAGCTACAGGCATTTATTTTGGCGTGTCGATTATTCCGGTTGAAGGTGTTGTGTTGGGAGTAGGTAACAATACGCCTATTGCAAATGTCAGTGTTACTGATGGCAGAAATGTTGTAAAAACAGATGAAAACGGAAAATTTAAATTTGGCGGTTGGCATAAGGCAAGGTTTGTAACAGTTACAATTCCGTCCGGATATTGGACAGAGGAGTATTATCAAGAAATCGAAAGGAATAAAAATTATACTTTTACATTGGAAAAGTTTGATAAAGACCAAACAAATCATACATTTATGCAAGTTACCGATACTGAAATAAATGAAAAAGGTGTTGGCGATTGGTTTAATAATTTGAAAGCACAGGTGGAGGAAAGTGACCCTGCATTTATAATCCATACGGGAGATATTTGTTATGAAGCAGGATTAAAGCAACATATCCAAGATATGAACAGCGAAAATATGGGTGTACCTGTACGTTATACTATAGGAAATCACGATTTTGTTAAATACGGTAAGTACAGCGAGCAATTATTCGAAGATACTTACGGACCTGTAAACTATTCGTTTGATGTTGGTAATGTTCACTATATCGTATCTTCATTGGCTTACGGGGATTATCCTGCAAAATATACTTTTGGCGATGTTGTAGCATGGATGAAAAACGATTTGGAAAATGTTGCGGATAATAAAAAGGTAGTAATTTTTAATCACGATGTTTGCCGTGACGAAACAGGTATGGTTTTAAAATCGGGCTTAAACAAAATAGAACTTAAAAAAGAGGGGGTAATTGCTTGGATAAATGGGCATTTGCACTATAATTTTGTAAATAATTATGACGGAATTTTAAATATTTCCACAACTCCGCTTGTAGGAGGTATTGACGGCTCTATTGGTGGCGTACGTATTGTAAATATTGCAAACAACGCTATAGATAGTACATATATGAGCTATACAGACTATAAGCCGCAAAACACTGAGAGTGGTTACGAGTGGCAAGTAAAACTTTCTGGCAGAAATTTATATACCGACCCTGTTTTGGTTGGAGATAGAATTTATGTTGGTATGATGGATAACGATTATCCGAGAAAACCTGTTTTTGCTTGTTTAAATGTGAATGATGGTTCTAAAATTTGGGAAATGCAAGTGGAAACTTCGGTTAAAAACAATTTTTATATCAATGATGGTGTAGTTGTTGTTCAAGACTCATCGGGTGTAGTTTATGGTTTGGATGCCGATAATGGCAAACAAATTTGGAAAAAAGATATGCAGCTTATCACTTATCGCTATTCTATGAGTGGTATAACGGGCGAGGGGGATAAAGTTTATTGCGGTAATTCGAGGTTTGTTTATTGCTTTAATATAAAGACAGGCGAACAAATTTGGAAAAAAAACTATGGTACAGGCGAACCATCTCCTTATAAAATGCAAATTGTAGGCGACCAACTTATTATCGGGGATAATTGGCGTCATCACTATGCACTTGATAAAAATACAGGAAAGAAAGTTTGGGAGAGTGAAGTTAGAGTAAATACAGCACCAAGTGTGTTGAGTTACAACGGTTATATTTATGCTTTCGATTCGGATAGAGTTTTAAAGTATGAGACCAAAAAAGGTACTATCGTACAGGAAAAGAAAATGTATTTGCAAGGCAGTGATAAAGATTGTTACAATTTCAATGTAGGGGCAACGCCTTATTTAGATGGCAATATAGCTTATGTTGGGACAAATAAAAATGGTTTAGTTGCCGTAAATATGGATAGTTTGGAAGTAATGTGGGAGTGTAAAACAGGCGATAATATGATTTACGCATCAGCTTACAGCGGAAAAGGCTCTAAAGGCGTAGAGGCAAGTGTGGTTGTAAAAGATGACAAATTATATTTTGGCGGCATGGACGGAATACTTTATGTTGTAGATAAGACTACAGGTGTAATATTGGGAGAATTTAATATCGGTAGTCCGATTTTGAGCAAAGCTGTTGTAGGCTCGGCAAATAATCGAGATTTTATAATCGTAAGTGATTTTGAGGGACGGGTAACAAAAATCAACTTGCTTGCCGACGGTACATTTAGCAAATCAATTTAAATAAAAAGTAATAATCTTTTATACATAACTTAATAATTTAATAGTAAAAGAAAGCAAGTTAAAACTGCTTTCTTTTACAGTTATTTTAAATGATGTTAAATAACAATTTTTTATAGTAATTTGTCAAAAATTCCCTCATTATAAGATGTTTGACAAATAAATAGCATGCTAAAGCGTTTTGTAAATTAAAAATGTTAATAGCTTAATATTGACATAATTTTAAAGTTATATTATAATGAAAAAGTATTATTATGTGTTTGTAGTCTAACAGGATAAAACAAGGGCCTCCGACGCCCCCGTTGAGAGTTCGAGTCTCTCCAAGCACACCATTTTTATTTTATATAATGTTTCATGTCCTTTTACTACAATTATTTACAAAAAGTATCTGCAAATTGCAAATGCAACAATTTTTCGTATTGACAGATAGGGCGTTTAATGATATAATTATAACATAAAATTTTATTTTAAGGGGGATAACAGTGGATATCAAAAATGTTGTAGTAGCAGGTGGAGGTGTATTGGGCAGTCAAATTGCTTTTCAAGCTGCCTATTGCGGTTTTAATGTAACAATATGGCTAAGGAGTGAAGCTAGTATTGGCAGGACGCAACCGAAATTGGATAATTTAAAAAAGGTATATATAGATACTATCAATTTAATGGCAACAAAAGAGGGACAAACACCTCAAAATTGGGCTAATGGTATTGCCGATTTTGAAACTTTTGACAAGGATAAATGCTTGACTCAAGTTGAGAGTGCATATAACGGCATTAAACTTGAACTTGATATGAAAAAAGCAGTTGCAGACAGTGATTTAGTCATTGAATCAATGGCAGAAGATGTTGAACAAAAAATCGAATTTTACAAAAAATTAGCTCCGTTAATGCCTGAAAAAACTGTTTTGGTTACAAATTCTTCCACGCTATTGCCGTCAAAATTTGCAAAATTTACCGGAAAAGCGGAAAAATATTTATCTTTGCACTTTGCAAACTCTATATGGAAAAACAATACTGCGGAAATAATGTCGCAACCTAAAACAGAAAGCAAGTATTTTGATTTGATTATGAAATTTGCACAAGATATCCGTATGGTTGCTTTGCCTGTTAAAAAAGAAAAATCGGGATATCTTTTAAATTCTATGTTAGTTCCGCTTTTGTTTTCGGGTATGGATTTGTACGTAAACGGTATTTCTGACCCGGAAAACATTGACAAAGCTTGGAAATTGGGTACGGGAGCACCTAAAGGACCATTTGAAATTTTGGATACTGTAGGTCTTACTACTGCTTACAATATTGTAAAAATGTATTTAAAAGTTCCGTCTTTCCTTGCACCATATAACTTTAAAGGTATGGCAACAATGCTAAAAGACTATATCGACAAAGGAAAACTTGGTAAATCTGCCGGAGAGGGATTCTATAAGTATAATAAAGATTAATAATAACAAATTTAACAAAAAAAGCATACCGATTTATGGTATGCTTTTTAAATGTCTTTTTTGTTATCCAAAAACCTCAATCGCAGCTATAAGACGGAGAGTATCAGTATCTATTTTGTCTTTTCCGTAAACTTCCATAAATCTTTTTGTATAATCAAAAGTCTTAAAATTGTAAAATAAAGTCCATATTCCCCAAAATATATCTACATGCCTGTCGCCGACACCGCCATTGCCTAAATCAATAAAACCGCTAAATTTCCAATCATCTAAAATAATGTTTGGTAAACAATAATCTCCATGTAGTAAAGTGTCGCATTTAAGCAAATGTTTGTTTTTACAAATAACATTTAAAGCGTCTTGCTCATTTTTATAGCCAAAATTGTTGGGAAATTGGCTTTTGTTGTAAGTGCCGTTTTTGTAGTTGTAATATGCTAATTGTAGATAATTTTCTGTATGATTAGGGATAGGACAGTTTTTAGGCTCAATTTGGTGCAAATAAGCAAGCTTTTCTGCAATGATATCGCATAATTCTTGGGATTTTGTAAATATTTGGGGTATATGCAATCATTGCTTTTTATTTTTTCAGTTATCAAATAGTCGTAATCATTGGAAATGTAATTTACATATTTGCAGGTTAGCCCAAGTTTATTATAATATTCCGTCATTAAAAATTCTTTTTCAAGTGAATTTTTATTTGCTTTTTTTATAAAATAGACGTTGTCCTTATTGGCAAATATTACTTGTGCATCGGGCGAACTGCTACTATCGTATATCTTGCAGCCGTGTAAAATATACTCGATTTCCTTTGGATATTGGTAAATATCTACATTAATCTGTTTAAGCTCCATACAAAAATTATATCATATTTTTAGCATAATTGCAATATCCAATTATTTAAATAAAAGAGCATATTGATTTAGGATATCTGGTATAGGGATTTCTTTATCCACAAAGAAATAGCTCACTATCTTCGCTTGCGAAATATAGCACGCTATATTTATAAAAGATTATAAAGATAAATTGAAATTTATCTTACATACTATTCGTCAAAATCTTGTGATTCGCGAATAAGTTTTACTTTACCGTAAAGCACATCTGCGGCACCGTACTTGACCATACATTTAAAGCTTATAGTAAGGCTGTATTCCGTATGTTCTAATATGATAAATTCTCCATAGTCGATTTCGTCACTTTCCGCCGTATCCAAGTTGCAACAATAGCCATTGTTTGATGCAAAAAATATTCCCTTAGCGGTTAAGTCCTCTTCGGGTAAAATCAAACCCGAGTCGTTTTCTTCGGCGAACGGAACGTCGTCGAAATAGCCGATATTCAACTTAAAAAGATTGCTTTCGTAATCAAGTACATCGTTGTATTCTTCGGGTGTAGATATCATTTTTGTGCCGTATATTTGTAAAGCTAAATGATTGCCTTTAATGCCTTTGAAGTCTTTTTGCGTGGCAAATTTGCCTTCAGCCGAGAATTTAATACCTTTCCGCGTAAAATTAACAAAACCAAGCTCGCCGCTCATCTTGTAGTTCAAAGCTGCATAAGCACCATTAAGAAATCCGATTAGGGTGTTATTTGCGGCTACTATATTGTCTCTCGCGTCTTTTAAAAACGCTGCGGTTCTTTTAATTTGTTTCTCTGTCTTATGCATAAGAACAGCGAACGTAATGGTAACTATTAAAAGCAAACCGCATAACGCTACAAAATAATACGAATACGGATATTTCAATCCTACACCGAGCAGTGACAATGGAGTAAGTATCGCAAAAAAAACAGTAAGATTTTTGAATAGTTTTATACGCTTTTCCAATAAGCGTAAGTCGATATTATCTTTCATATTTGTCTCCGCTAAAATACTATTTATAATAGTTTCATATTAGCATAGCAATACTAAAAAAGCAAGGACATTATCATCCTTGCTTTAATCTTTATTAAAAAACTTTTTTGAGGTATGCTTTTTTATTATTCTACTATATCTGTATCGTAAATTAGCTGCAGCGTATTGTTTACTTGGTCGCATGAAGTCAAGTGATATGGAGTATTGTTTTTTATTACAATATCTTTGGCTCGGCAATCTTTCCCGTGCAAATGTCCGTAAATAACATGTTTGACATTTTCATATTGATTGATTAGAGAAGTTATTTCATTGTCTTGCCATAAAGCGTTAAAAGGTGGGTAGTGCAGCATTAATATTATAGGTAAATTATCTTCAGATAATTTTTTTGCTTCGTCTAAAGTCATTTTTAACCTAATAAGCTCACGTTCATAAATTTTTTTATCATGTTCCGAGCTGTTAGCAGTTGGCATTGTCCATAGTCTTGTACCGCAAATGATAAAATCGTCAAATTTAATCGCATTGTTTTGAATTGCAAAAATACTGCTTGGCAAAATATTTTTAACTTTACTATATGATGACCACCAATAATCGTGATTTCCACGAATAATAATTTTTTTGCCGGCAAGGGAAGCTATTTCTTGTAAGTCTGGGATAGCATCTTCCAACTTTAGTGCCCAAGATATATCTCCACTAATTAAAACAACATCATCAGGGGATACAACTTCGCTCCAATTTTTTTTTATTTTATCCCAATAATTATCCCAATTACCACCAAAGATGTCCATTGGCTTTGGGTTGTTTATACTTAAATGTAAATCACTTATTGCAAATACTTTCATAACATAATTTTACCATAAATGTGATAATAAGGCAAATGTTTTGGGTTTAATAAAATTATTATTGTGTTTCATTTTATACAATTCTAGCATTTATCAAATAACACAAAACGTGTATTAAATTGACATATTATTATAAAAATGCACTTATTTTGTAATTATTTTATTAATTTAGTTCTAAAATAGTGTCTTTTTTATAATAATAGCTAGCTAATTTTACTCAAATTGTGCAAAATAATCAATTTTTTAAATATAACCAATGATTATTATTTTTCAAAAAAATAGCTCGCAAATTTACCATCTAATTGCTTATGTTGCTGAGAAAAGTATATTTTTCAATTTTGCTTTTATTTGTTTAAGCAGTAAATCAAATATCCTCATTTATAATATTTTTATAATGCCATAATAATGATTATTTATTTAATTAAAAATATATTACCAATAACATGAGAATAAGTATAGCGT
>OFFB01001085.1_pt1 | contig 18286 bp, 19 predicted proteins | sample 1521281 | NCBI WGS metagenome assembly OFFB01 (sample SAMEA3504109, study PRJEB24116) | mouse gut metagenome | biome: mouse gut; feature: mouse-associated habitat; material: faeces | place: Denmark | collected 2011
GGCACTGCCGGGAAGCCTATTCTCGGGCAGATCAACTCATTTAATCTCACTAATGTGGTGATTGTGGTGGTGCGGTATTTCGGTGGAATAAAGCTGGGCACAGGCGGCCTCATAGTAGCTTACCGCGAAGCTGCCCGGGAGGCTCTTTCTGCCGCCGATATCATCGAGGATCATGAGATGAGCGAGTTGCGCTTCACGTTTCCCTACATGGTCATGAATGATGTTATGAAGGCGGTGAAGGATCCGCAGGTGAGGATTGTGTCGCAGAATTTCGACAATGCTTGTGAAATGGCTGTAACAACACGCGCCGACAACGCTCAGGCATTGTCAGCGCGGTTAGCTGATATAGATGGGGTGACTTTCTGTGATTAGATGATGAGCATTGCGTCGCCGTAAGCTCCGAAGCGGTATTTCTCTTTTACGGCAACCTCATAGGCGTGCATCACATTTTCATAGCCTCCGAATGCGCATTCCATCATGAGCATGGTGGAATAGGGGAGATGGAAGCCGGTCACTATCGAATTGGCTACGGTGAAATCGTAGGGAGGGAAGATGAACTTATTGGTCCAGCCCGAGAATGTCTTCATGTGGCCGCCCATGCTCACGGCGCTTTCGATGCCGCGTAATACCGAGGTGCCTACTGCGCATATCTTATGTCCGGCATCCTTGGCTGAATTGACTGTGTCGACAAGCTTTTCCGATGCCTCCATGTCCTCTGAGTCCATGCGGTGCTTGGTAAGATCCTCAACGTCGATCTCGCGGTAATTTCCGAGGCCTGAGTGCAGGGTGAGGAATGCAGCCTCCACGCCCTTTATCTCAAGACGCTTCATGAGCTCGCGGCTGAAGTGGAAACCTGCCGACGGAGCGACTACGGCACCCTCTTTTTCCGCAAATATACACTGGTAGCGTTCAGGATCCTCTTCGTTGGGCTCACGCTTGATGTAGGGGGGTAGTGGAGTTTGTCCGACCTTATAGAGAGCCTCCTTGAATTCGGCATGGCCGCCGTCATAAAGGAAGCGGAGTGTTCTGCCTCGTGAAGTGGTGTTGTCGATAACTTCGGCAACCATAGATTCGTCATCACCGAAATAAAGTTTGTTGCCGATGCGGATTTTTCTTGCCGGCTCTACAAGGACGTCCCAAAGCTTGTTTTCCTCGTTGAGCTCTCTAAGCAAAAATACCTCAATCTTGGCTCCGGTCTTCTCCTTGTTGCCGTAAAGCAGCGCGGGAAACACCTTAGTGTCGTTGAATACCATGACATCTCCTTCGTCAAAGTATTCGATAATCTCCTTGAATATGCGATGCTCGATTTCGCCGGTGTCTTTGTGAAGCACCATCAGGCGGGATTCGTCGCGCACCTCACAGGGAGTTGATGCAATTAGTTCCTCCGGAAGTTTGAATTTGAATTGCGATAATTTCATAACTTTATTTAGGGTTTAATCTTGGTTTTTATCGTTTTTATCTTCAGGCATCTCGATTTCAGTCTCGCGTATGAGCTTCACCGTATCATCGACACTCAGGCATTGATCAACGCTTATGTCGCCTATTCGTGTGCGCCGGAGCGCGGTGAGGTGGCCTCCTGAGTCGAGTGCCGCGCCGATGTCGCGTGCGAGAGCCCTTATGTAGGTGCCTTTGCTGCACACCACCCTTATGGTAATCGCGTCGGGGGCATAACTCAACAGTTCGATTTCGTCGATCACGAGCACTTTGGGCTTGATCTCCACGTCATCGCCGCGGCGAGCTATTTTGTAGGCGCGTTCACCGTTGACTTTGCAAGCTGAGAATGCCGGCGGCACCTGCTCGATTTTTCCGATGAAGCGGGTGAGCGTAGCTTCCACAAGCTCACGTGTGATGTGAGCGGTGGGGTAAGTGGCGTCAACCTCCGTTTCAAGGTCAAATGATGGAGTGGTGGCTCCGAGGGCTATTTCCGCTACATATTCTTTGGTGTGTGCCTGAAGCTGCTCGATGAGCTTGGTGGCACGGCCGGTGCACACCATCATTACTCCGGTGGCGAGGGGATCGAGAGTGCCGGCGTGGCCCACTTTGAGCTTTTTGAGTTTCATGCGTTTGAGCAACGCTCCACGCACTCGTTTCACGGCGTCAAACGATGTCCAGCCGTAAGGCTTGTCGATGTAAAGTATTTCTCCGTCAATGAAATTCATGTGGACTTACCAGCAGATGCAAATGATACCCATAATAAGACAATACACGGCAAACCACACCAACTTGCCTTTCTTCACAAGCTCAATCATCCACTTGCAGGCAAGGCAGCCCACTAAAAACGAGGCGATGAAGCCTATCAGCAATGGCATGGCGCCGATGCTGCTTGCGGCTGAGGCTGCCGGAGCGGCGAGAATATCCTTAAGGCTCAGAAGCGACTCGCCAAGGATGGGGATGATGACCATGAAGAATGAGAACGACGCTACCTTGTCGCGCTTGTCGCCAAGCAGAATGCCGGTGGCAATTGTGGTGCCCGAACGGCTCAGACCCGGCAGCACGGCAATAGCTTGGGAGCATCCTATGATGAATGCGTCAAGCCAGGTGATGTCGCGTGGCTGATAGGAGTCGTGGCGTATAAGAGGACGGGTGCGGGTGAAATAGGCGAAGCTGAGCAGCACGGCTGTGATGCACAGGCATATACCGACTGTCATGAGGTCGCCGCCGAAAAAGCTCTCCACGAAGTCTTTGAAACAGAAGCCTACGATTGCCACAGGCACGCATGAGAGCAGTATTTTGCACACATAGTAGAAGTTATTGTCGAGCTTTACCGTGAAGAAGCTCTTGCACAGCGGATAGAACTCTTTCCACAGCACTACGATGGTGGAGAGAACGGTAGCTGCGTGCAGCATTATGTCAAATTCCAGTATGTCATCACCTTTGAGGTTGATGCCCAGGATTTCGCGGAATATTTCAAGGTGTCCGCTCGAACTGATGGGTAGATACTCTGAGAGTCCTTGGACTATTCCAAGGATGAGCGCGTCAAGCCAATCCATAGCTAATTATTTATTCGTTTATGTCGTTGATTGTAGATTTGCGTGGGCGATACACGATTGCCGCTCCCATGAATATGAAGCCGAGGAATGCGATTGTGGGACCCACCACGATGCGGCGTGTGGAAAATATATCAGGGTTAAATGCTTCCTCAGTGGTGCTCCCTCCCAGCATCAGAAGGAATCCTATTATTATTACGGCGATTGAAATGCCTCCCAGTATGAAATTGATACGGGTGAGAGGAAAGTTCCTGACCTCCTCTTTTATGAGCTGATCGTCATCGTTCATGACTGATGCTGATGAAGTTTCTTTTACGGTTTTGACCATGATTGTTTCGTTTATTTGAACATTTCGTCGTAGGAAAGACGAAGATATTTGTTGGTGGCGAATAACGCGGCAAGCGCGCAGATGATGATGCCAAGCACCGGAAGTGCGGCAAGCACCGGAAATACCGATTTCCATGGCACCGCAGTGGCTATGAGCGTGTCGGCGCTGTGGAGGTAGGCAAGGGCGCCTCCGAGGATGGTTGAGGCTACAACTCCCGCTATCAATCCGCTTAGGATATTGGAGTTGATAAACGGACGGCGTATGAATCCGGCGCAGGCTCCCACGAGTTTCATAGTGTGGATGATGAAACGGCGGGAATATACGGTGAGCCTTACGGTGTTGTTGATCAATGCGAAGGAGATGAACAGCAGAGCGGCGGCGACGAGGCTTAGCACAAGGGCTATCGAGCGCATATTTTTGTTGATGGCGTCGACCATGTCGGTGTGGACATTGATGCTGCTCACCCCTTTTAATCCTTCAAGCGCGGCGATGACCGTGCTGATGGAATCGGAATTGGCATAGTCGGCTTTCACCTTCACTTCAAGCTCGCCGCTGAAGGGATTTACGCCGAGAACCTGCATGAGGTCTTCTCCGGTGTCCTCTTTCCACTTGTTCATTGCGTCGTCAGGCGAGAAATAGGAGAGCGAGGCTGTGTAAGGGGCGTCGCCGAGACGTTGTTTCAGGGTATTCACCTGACGCTCTGTGATGGAATCGGTCAAGATGATGTTGAATCCCATGTTTTCCTTTATGCCTGTGGTGGTGGTGTGGGCGGCAATGCCCAAAAGAGAGATTATGCCTAACACGAGCAAAACAAGAGCTACGCTTATGGTGGCTGTGATTTGTGCTGAGAATGTGGAAATTATGTTATGTCGTTGCTTCTCCATTTCTATTAAGTGGCATATTTTGCCAAATCAACTGCAAAATTACAACATAAAAACCACGATGTCAAGACTTTTTCCAACAAAAATGAGCCTCTCCGCATAAATTCTGCGCTAAAACGGAAGATGAATGGCGCAAGCGTTGCCAGTCAATGCAAGTCGGGGCGGCATTCCATTGCGGATGCCGCCCCGATATATCGGTATTTGATGGTCTGGTTTATTTAAACTTTGACCAGTCGGTCTTGCTCATGTCGCCGGTCTCAAGGAATGTGGTGTGGAATCCGAGCGATGCCTTGAGAGTGTGAGGTGTGTGTGCCGCTCCGGTGCTCAGCTTGAGGTAGTCGCGGAGAAGTTCGCGATATGCCGGGTTGGCGCAATTGTTGATGATGGTCTCGGCACGCTGTATAGGCGACTTGCCACGGAGGTCGGCTACACCCTGTTCGGTGATGATGATGTCGACTGAGTGTTCGCTGTGGTCGTGGTGCGATACCATCGGCACGATGTTGGAGATGAGGCCTCCCTTGGTCACTGACGGGCAGGTGAAGATCGAGATGTAGGCGTTGCGGGTGAAGTCGCCCGAGCCGCCGATGCCGTTCATCATGCGTGTGCCGGTGACGTGGGTTGAGTTGACGTTGCCGAAGATGTCAGCCTCAAGCGCGGTGTTCATTGAAATGACACCGAGACGGCGTATTACCTCGGGGCTGTTGGAAATTTCTGCCGGACGGATGAGGATCTTGTCGCGGAAGAAGTCAATATTGTCATACACGTGACGCATCATGTCGTCGGAAAGTGTCATGGAGCAGGTCGATGCGAAGTGGCAGCGCTCTTTCTCCATCAAGGTGATAACGGCGTCCTGGATAACCTCGGTATACATTTCAAACGGTGGAATCTCCTTGGAGTCGGCGAGTCCGAAAAGCACGGCGTTTGCCACGTTGCCCACACCGCTCTGGATGGGGAGGAATGATGACGGAATGCCGCCACGGCGGATTTCGCTGACAAGGAAGTCACACACGTTTGCTCCGATCTGCTTGGTGATGTCGTCGAGCGGAGTGAACCCTTTCACGCCATCAGGGTAGTCGGTGTTGACAATACCGATTATTTTCGACGGATCGACGTGCAGGAGTGTGTCGCCGATGCGGTCGCTCGGTTTGTAGATGGGTATCTCGCGGCGATGAGGGGGGTCGAGGGGTAGATAGAGGTCATGCAAGCCCTCGATGTGGGGAGTCACATGGCTGTTGAGCTCAATCACCACCTTCTTCGCCATTTTTGCGTAGGTGGGCACGTTTCCTACTCCGTTGCCGAGCACGATGTCGCCGTTGTCGCGGATGCTTGCCGCTTCAATGATGAACAGGTCGATGCCGCCGAGGGCTCCGTAACGGAATTTTTGTGCAAGTTCCGATAGATGGAGGTCGAAATAGTTGGTGTCGCGTGAGTTGATGGTTGTGCGAAGGTCAGGAGTGTTCTGGTAGGGTGAACGGTGGTTGAGCGCGTTGGCGCGTGCCAATGCTCCGTCGGCGTGATTGTTGGTCGACGCACCCGAGTAAAGGTTGATCTTGAACGGCTTGCCTTCAGCGTGTTCTTTCTCAGCCTTGTGGGCTATAGCTTCAGTGACTGCTTTGGGAGAGCCGGCAGCGGTAAAGCCGGAGACACAGACGGTATCACCATCATGGACGAGTTCGGCTACTTCTTCAGCGGTAAGGATAGGAAATGCCATTTCTTAACGTGATTGGTTTTTACTATTTATACTATTGTGTTATTTTATGCAAGTGTTTATATTTGCCTGTCGTTGATTGATTCGGCAAAATTTAGTACTTTTGCGCAAAAGTACTAAAAATGTGCCGTCTTACAAAATTTATTACAATTAAATGTCAATACGGTACAGAAAACGATGTAATGATATTAATTGATGACTATTGATATGAACCAACCCGATAACTTAAAACATGATATTGAAGTCTCTAAGCTTTTTATTGAGACCTATGGATGCCAGATGAACGTAGCCGACAGCGAGGTGATAGCTGCGGTGATGGCGACTGTGGGATATGAGATGGCGGAAACCGTGGAGGATGCCGACGCGGTGCTTCTCAACACCTGCTCCATCAGGGACAACGCGGAACAAAAGATCGTGTCGAGGCTTCAGTTTCTCTCGTCGTTGAAGCGCAAACGCGCGTCGCGTCCTAAAATCGTGGGGGTTGTGGGATGCATGGCTGAACGCGTGAAAAACGAGCTGATAGAGAAGCATGGGGTCGATCTTGTAGCCGGTCCTGATTCCTACATGGACCTGCCCGCCCTTTTTGCTGCCGTGGAATCGGGCGAGAAGGCTATAAATGTCGAGCTGTCCACTACTGAGACTTATCGCGATATAATCCCCATGAAGATCACCGGCAACAGGGTGTCGGGGTTTGTGAGCATAATGAGAGGGTGCAATAATTTCTGTTCATATTGTATAGTGCCTTATACCCGAGGACGCGAGAGAAGCCGTGAGGCGGCAAGCATCCTGAACGAGGTCAACGACCTGAAGGACCGCGGATTCAAGGAGGTGACGCTGCTTGGGCAGAACGTGAACTCCTACGCGTATGTGGACGCCGAGGGGAAGACGGTCGGTTTCGCCGAGCTTCTTGCTATGGTTGCCGAGGCGGCGCCTGATATGCGCATACGCTTCACCACGAGCCATCCTAAGGATATGTCTGATGAAATTATTGCCGTCATAGCCCGATATGACAATATATGCAACCACATTCATCTGCCGGTGCAGTCAGGATCCAATTCGGTGCTGAAGGCAATGAACCGTAAATATACCCGCGAGTGGTATCTTGACCGCGTGGCCGCCATACGCCGCATACTCCCCGACTGCGCCATAACATCCGACCTCTTCACAGGATTCCACAACGAAACGGAGGAGGATTTCCAGGAAACGCTTTCGCTGATGCGCACCGTGGGCTTTGACTCGTCGTTCATGTTCAAATATTCGGAGCGTCCGGGCACGCTTGCCTCCCGCACCATGCCCGACAACATAGACGAGGAGGTGAAGATAGAGCGCCTTAACCGCATGATAGCTCTTCAGAATGAGCTTTCGGCTCAATCCAACCGTAATGATGTGGGAAAGGTATTTGAAGTCCTTGTGGAAGGAGTGTCCAAGAGGTCTAAGGAGCAGATGGTGGGCAGAACGCAGCAGAACAAGACCTGCGTGTTTCCGCGCGGGGATTTCCATGTGGGCGACAAGGTGAATGTCAAGGTCGTGGATTCATCCTCGGCAACCTTGATCTGCGAACTTGCCTGACGTGCGGCTCTATCCTTCGGTCTCGAGAATGTCGAGCAGTCCTTGGCGGGAGCTGAATCGTATCTCGGTGGAGTCATATTCGATCAATCCCTGCTCTTTCATTTCATCCAGGGTGGCGAAAAATGACGAGCGTTGCACTCCGAAGAGGGCATATAGGTCGCGTTGGCGTGCGGTAAGCACTATCTCGGTTGAGCCTTGCTGAGTCAACGACATCACCCAATAGGCTATACGCTCGGCAAGTTTGCCCGAGGTTATGGCGAGGATTCCGTCGACCGAGTTCTGGGCTCTTACCGACAGCATGTTCAAGGCATTGAACAGGAATGTCTCGTCGGAATTCAGGATTTTGATATAATCTGACTTGGATATTTGCAGCACGCTCACCGAGTCGATAGCCGTGACGGTGCCGGGAAAATGCGTGGCTTTTCCAAAAAGGAACTCCGGCGATATGACATTAGGGGCTTCGAGGGTGGAGGATACCCTGAAGCGGTCATTGGCGTTTGAGACACTGACGCGCACCTTGCCCGATAGTATGAATATGACGTGGGAGCATGGTGACCCCGCCGATACTATGGTTTCGCCTGCGAGATATTTCAAAAAATGGAACTTTGTGGTTCCCACTATTTCGGAAAGCTTGTAGCGGCTGCACCCTTTAAGCAGGGGGAGCTCCATCAATGTATCATATATGCTGTTCATAATCTCCTTATTTATGATATTAACATCTGTGACCGTTAAAAGTTTTGTTTTTTTAACGATTTTCGGGTCTTGTAAAACAATTGAAGTGAGTTGATGGTGTTTTGCCATGCGACGTATGCCGCCGGACCCACTGATGACACCGGATTCAGGTAGGTGAGTGCCATCCAGATGGCGAGCACGGTGTTCTTTTGTCCGAGCCCTTGCGCTCCAGAGATCTTGTCGCCTAATCTTGCTCCTATTCTTCTGCCGACGAGGAATTGCAGGCAGCACACTATCAATGATCCGAATGCTATGAGCAGCATTTCTGGAATCATGGACGGAGGCTCTTTCATGACGAAACTGACGGCATTGCCCACGACAATGATCAACGACACCGCCCAGATGTAGAAGGATAATGATTGACGCCGGGCTATGGCACTGTGCACTCTTGGAGCGAATGCCCGGAAAAGGAATGCCAGCGCCAACGGTGAAAGTATGAGCGGAAATACTTTGCTGCTTATGGTGAGCATCGATTCGGCGAATGAGATGTCGGGGCTGCTTCCTATCCATGAGAACAGGACCGGAGCGAGAAGCGCCACGGCTACGTTGCTGAATAATGAGTAGGTGGCGAGCAGGGTGATGGAGCCGCCGAGCATGCCGGTGATCACGGGAGCGGCGGTGGCGGTGGGGCAGAGCACGCAGATGAACACGCCTTGCGCTATCGTGGAGCTTGCGGGGGCAAGGGCGAGATAGGCAACTACCGCTCCGACTATCTGCACGCTCAGAAGCGCCCAGATGAACGGTGTCACCTTAAAGTCTTTTGGCGATACTTTGCAAAAGGTGATCAACAGCATGATGAATATCAGGTAAGGCGACAGGAATGCCACCATACCTATGTATTCGTGGAAGATTATGCCTATTGCCATTGCGATGGGGAGCATCCATGGCTTCAGGTTTTGCCGGAATGTTGAGGTTGTCATATTGAATGTTTTATATGTGCGGTGAATTTGTTAATTCAAATTCTAAGAACATAAGTCAGCGCAAAGATAATTTAATTTTAATCATCACAAAAGTTGTGAATGCCAAAAGTTATTGTTATTTTTACATTAACAACCGCGGCAGTTTACAAATTATACCCATTTTGCTAACATGGTTATATGTGTACGATGTCATATATATGATTTATATTCAAAAGTATTAAATCGCTGATTATCAAATGCAATTTTTTATATCGACAAATGAAATTATTAGACAAGACTTATATGTATTTCGTAGGATGTAATCTTATGATTAATTTTACACTACCAAAAGATAATGATGGCGGTTGTGATGCCGGTCCGATTTTGTCTTTTGGGCATGAGAATGGAACAAAAGTAAATAGTGCATAATAGTAAATGTGTTTTATGTTAGGTTTGGAAGCCTTAGTAATTAAGGTAACAAAATATGCCGCTTCGTGAGAAACGGCATATTTTGTTTTTGTGGAGATTCGATGGTTCTGTAGGACGATAATAGATTTTATTTGTATTTAATTAGGAATTCTCAATGGAAATAGTTACTTTTGTGATAGCCTAAAGTAAAACGCTGGCCGTCCTTGGAAATTTTAATGAATGTTATGTTTGTACAATTATTGAGATGCATACTGTTGGTCGTTGCCGTCACTTCAAGCGGCGGATTCGTGTATGCGAAAAAAAATTCACCGTTATTAAATGATGTGTTCAAACGGGTTGATGCCTCTATCGCAGGTTATGAATATCGTCTTGATACAGCCCTGACCAATATCGAACATCTGAAGATTAGGCTGGATACAACTCCCGATACAAGTGCGAAGATGGAGCTTGTGAAGGAGATTGTGCATGGTTATCTTCATAGAAATGTGGACTCCGTGCTGCATTATTCAAAAATCGGTGAAAAAATGGCGGCGTCAGTTGGTGATTATGATTCTGAAATCAGCTTTAAGATCGGCTCGATATTCTCGATGCCGCTCAAAGGTCATATTCACGAGTCGATACAGCTGATTGACAGCCTTAATTCCTTGCCGCTATCGCCTGAACTTAAGCTGGACCTTTATAAGTCGGCACGCCTTGCCTACATTAAGATTCTGTCGTTTTATTCTAATTTCGTTATAAACCAGGGCTATTTCAATAAGTTCGTCGAGTTTAATGATTCAGTTTTGAACCATATAGATCCATCGGCAAGAGATTACAATAAGTACCTTGGAACGCATTATATAGGGCAAAATCGTCCCGGACTTGCCTATGAGGCGCTTTCCGAGGCGTTGGATTCGGTGGATGCCGTGTCCAATGATTATGTGGAGATCCAGTCGCTTATTTCCATTTTGAGCTATGCCCGTGGCAGATTTGACGACTGGGTTTATAGATTGGCTCTCGTGGCTGAGGCTGAAGCGTATCTCGGCAATGTGGACAGTGAGGTGCTGAGACTTCTTGCCAATGATGTCTATGAGCGAGGTGATGTCGAGAGAGCGCACAGGTATGTGACACTTTCTCACTGGTTCATCTCTAAAAGCGGGGCAAATCAGCGAGGTGTGCACGTGGCAAAGGCGCTTCCTAATATAATCGAGGCTTATGGCAGGGAGAACCGTAAGGCTTTTTATGTCATGTGCGGTCTGGTGGTGTGCTTTATGCTGATAGTGATACTTGTGCTGATTATTTTCCGCAACAAGGCTCGCGATGTGAAGCGTCTTAAAGAAAGCAGGGTGCAGCTTGCCAACGCCAATTTGGTGAAGGAGGCGTATATAGGGCAGTTTATGTCGCTATGCTCCACTTATATAGAGCGTCTGGAGGATTATAACAAGCTCATTGCTCGAAAACTTATTGCCGGACAGTCGGAAGAAGTGTGCAATATGGTGCGGTCTGAGAAGTTTGTTGAGTCGCAGGTCGAACTGTTCTATGAGATATTTGACAATGCGTTTACTCACATATTCCCGACCTTTATAAAGGATGTTAATGATCTTCTTGTTGATAATAAGACCTTTGAGGTGGGTGACGGAAACAAACTTACATCAGAGTTGCGTATCCTGGCGTTTATGCGTCTCGGCATGGACGACAGCACCCAGATGGCAAGATTCTTGCGACTGTCATTGAATACGATATATACTTATCGAAACCGCATACGCAGCAAGGCGAAAAATCGTGATACCTTTGAGCAGGATATAGCCAAAATCGGTTCTATTTCAGCTGAATAAAGTTATATCAGCGTTATATTGTGCTGATGTAACTTTCAGAAACTCAATGGGGTATGCCAAATCATATTCTATATTTCTTATATCGGCGCCCCGAGGTGTATTTCGGATTGCAATATTTTGTAACTTTGTATTGCAAAATCTAAGAATAATGGATTTTAACTGAAATATTAGTTTCTTCAGTTTAGAGTACAGTTTCAAGGTAGATTGATTTTTCAAGTTAGTTAGTAAAGTAGACCTTTTTGTAAGGAACAGCAAAAGCGACATCGTGAGATGTCGCTTTTGATTTATCAAAACCACCCCTTCAAAAAGCCTGATTTTACGCCTTGAATGTATAATATTCGGTGTTATTGTATTTATATTTATGGTGATATAACGGTGACAATGGCATTTGATAATCAATATGTTAGCTGCGTTTTGGCTTTATATGTGTTTGTATTCAAATGAAAAAGCATTGATTTTTCTTGTTTTCGACCTATCTTTGTAATGTTAATAATTAATCAGTCTGTAATTCTAAGGATATAACTGGAATTAGTAAATGCAACAAAGATTAGCAATAGTTACTATTAGGGTATAAAAAGGATAGTTAGTTTAGGTAAAACTATTGAAAGTGTTTTGATAGAATTACTGTTTTAGGTTAGCACTTGGCTAAAGTCAAGAAAACAAGAGTCGCTCGTGAGAACGGCTCTTATTTTTTGTCCATTGTTCCGGTAAGAATATGAAATAATCCCATATAGTCCATGCGTGGGGAAACATTGTAAATCCTCAAGGCGGCATCATGTCTATGAATGCGGTATGGATTGGCGATTTTTGACTATTTTTGTAGCGGAATTAATAAGAATGTGGAAATCTCCAAAAGTCGTGACATGAAATTGCATTATTTTAATCCCGAGAATGACATTGCGCTTGGACTGCTTCCGGGGCAGAGTCTCACTATGTCGCCGATGGTGGCAGAGCTTCACCGTTGCGGCGCTTTGTTGCCGATGTGGTATGCTTCGGCGGGCGATTGCGTGCTTGTGGATGAACCGTTTGATCAGGATTTCGTGTCACGCATCAGGCGTGATTTTGCTCTGGATGTCGATGTGGTCACTTCAGTTTGCGGAGCGTCGGACGAGATGTCGGGAGCGCCGTGGGGATGGTCGTTTGACTCGGCTCGCAGGTTGAGCGGCGCGGGAGCAGTGGTTCCTGACGCGACGCTGTTGGAAAAAATGAGGGGATTGTCCCATCGTAGGACCACTCTTGAGGTTTTGTCGCGTCTTGCCGGGCTCTCTGCGTTTTCCGGGATAACTTTGCCTGTAGAGGCGGTTGATGTCGCTGCGGTAAAGGAAGCGCTTGCCGGCTGGGGTGAGATTTATGTGAAGCAGCCTTGGTCGAGTAGCGGGAGAGGGGTGTTTCGAGTCGCATCGTTGAATGGAGATGCCGAGAAAAGGATTGCCGGAATGATAAGGCGGCAAGGGAGTGTGATGGTGGAACGGGCTTTTGATAAGCTTATGGATTTTGCCATGCTGTTCCGCTCGTGTTCCGGAGCGGTTCAGTTTGTGGGTTATTCTTTGTTCTTCAATTCCTCCCGGGATTCCTATGGCGGAAATCTTATGCTTGCCGATGCCGATATTGAGAGGGCACTCGTGGAGCGTGGCGCGTCGATTGATGATCTTGTCCTGTTGAAACACTTTATGCCTGAGATGCTCACATCTATTATAGCTCCTTTCTACGATGGATATTTCGGAGTTGACATGATGCTTGGACGCAACGGTTACATATCACCGTGCGTTGAAATAAATCTGCGTATGACCATGGGTGTGGTCGCTCACCTGCTTAGGGAGCGGTTGCTTGAGCCGGGGGTGAATGGCATTTTCAGGGTGGCTCCTGTGTCGGCTGCCGTGATGGCGGAGAGCAGATGTGAAGTGAAAAATAACCGTGTGCAGAGCGGGCGTCTTTTTCTTACGCCTGTGTCGGCACACGGTTTTGGATTTTCGGTTGAGACTGCTGATGGGTCAGAACTTCAGAAGCTCCTGGAATAGGCGGTGAGTGGGGAGTCCCATCACGTTGTAGTAGCTTCCGGAAATATCTTTTATTCCTACGGCGCCAATCCATTCCTGCACTCCGTAGGCGCCTGCCTTGTCGGTGGGGTGGAATCGGCTCACATTGTATTGTATCATCTCTTCGGTAAGATCGCCGAATGTCACTTCCGACTGCACGGAGAATGTCACTGAGCGGAGCGTTGTCACGATAGTGACACCGGTCACGACTTTATGGGTTTTTCCCGAAATTTTGCGCAGCATTTCTACCGCATCCTCGTCGGTGGCTGGCTTCCCGAGAATCTCCTTGTCGAGTATCACCGTAGTGTCGGCGGTGATTAGAAGCTGCTCAGGAAGCATCTGCTTCTTGTAGGCATACGCTTTTTTATATGACAGATATCCGGCGACATCTTCAAGAGCCATATTGTCGGGGTAGGATTCATCAACTTCAATGTTGTTGGCGATATCGAAGTCGATAGCCATCATTGACAATAGTTCACGGCGGCGAGGTGAATGACTCGCCAGGACAACGCTGTAGCGTCCAAGATTTTCTAATGGGTTACGTGCCATAATTATTTACCAACCAAATGCTTTTTCTTTTTTTGATGTCGCCCAGTTGTCCTGAGCCTTCATTATCTCTTCGAGTATGTCTCTCGCCACGCCATATCCGCCGTTCACAGGTGAGATGTAGGTGGCGATTTCCTTGATTTCGTCAGCGGCGTCGGCGGGAGCTACCGACAGTCCCGCGTATTCCATGGACTCATAGTCGGGGAGGTCGTCGCCCACAAATGCTGTGTGTTCCTGATGCACGCCGTTGTCGATGATCCATTGTTTGAACACATCGAGCTTTTGCCCGCACTTGGTGAATATGTCGTTGATGCCAAGTGCTTTGTAGCGTGTGATGATCGCCGAACTGTCGGCTCCGGTGATGATCGCTATTTTGTAGCCGCGTTTCACCGCGAGTTGCAGGGCAAAGCCGTCTTTGATGTTTACCATCCTTGCCGGCACTCCGTCATGCCCGAGGGGGATGGTGGAAGGCGAGAGCACTCCGTCGACATCAAAAGCTATGGCTTTGATTTGTGTCAGGTCATAGTTAACTTTGCTCATTATAGTACTTTTTGATTATGTTTAGCGATAATAGTGAATAAATGTCTTTAGCTTCTCCTTGCAGCTCATCGAGATGCTTTTGTATGGTTTTCAGGTCGTTTCTCCTTGCCGGTCCCGTTTGTCCCTCGTGTGGTGACACTTTTAACGCCTTTTCGAAAGTGGCTTTTACAAGTGGCTCCATTACCGACAAGTCCTGTCCGATACTTTTTAATATATCAACAGAAAACCCCCATAAATAGTTTGTGAAGTTGCAGGCGAAAACGGCGGCAATATGAAGCTTTTTTCGGGCTTCACTGTCGGCTTCCCTCACGTTTGGGCTGATTCTCTCGGCGAAAAGGCGTATTTTGTCTAAGGATTCCGGGTCATTGCCTTCGATGAAAACAGGAACTTTTTCCATGTCCACGTCTATTTCTTTGGAAAAAGTCTGCATGGGGTATAGCACCCCGTATCTCGGACTTATGGAGCTTAGCGCCTCCATCGGCACCGAGCCGGAGGTGTGCACCCACAGAGCGTCGCTATTCCCGGCTTGCCTTGCTATGTCGGGAATGGCGTCGTCTTTCACTGAGATTATATATATGTCGGCATCTTTTGTCAACAGGCTCAGGTCGTCGATGGCTTCCGCGCCTGTGGCGAGAGCGAGCGTGCGCGCGTTGTCGATGTTGCGGCTGTAGATCTGTGTGATGATTGTTGATTCGCTTAGCTTCTTGGCGAGATGTGTGGCGACGTTGCCTGATCCTATTATCGCAGCTTTCAGCGTTCTTTCCATGTGCCGATATGGACTTTCTCCCACATTAGCTTGTTGATGTCCTGGGGCTTGCGGTCTTCAGCCTTATGCCCTATGGCGATGATGCACACCGGCAGTATGGTGTCAGGCATATCGAGAATGTTCTGCACGTAGGTCTCTGACTCAAGGTCATTTTCGGTGTAACGTCCGCGCACTTGTATCCAGCAGGATCCGAGTCCGAGGTCGGCAGCCTGAAGCTGTATGAAGGTGGCGGCGATTGCGGCGTCTTCAATCCACGGATCGGAAGCCTCCACATCGCAGGCTACTATTATGGCGAGGGCGCATCCGGCTATGGGGTGGGCGCCGTTCTCCTTGCATTTGCTCAGGGCTTCGAGTTTGGCTGTGTCTTCCACCAGCACGAATTGCCACGGACGTGAATTCTTGGAAGTAGGAGCCATCAATGCTGCCTCCATTATGGTTTTTACGTCTTCGGCAGATACTTCCTCGTCGGTAAACCGGCGTATGCTGCGTCGATTTACTATAAGGTCATGAAAATTGCTCATATAGTTTGGAGAATTGGTTATTTCCGGGGGGGATCAGCGGCGGAACACCCATGCGTCGGGATATTTTGCCGCATTGTCGCCGGCTGACAGGATGGCGTATACCTCGTTGTAGCTTTTGCCTGACGCTACGTATATGCGGTAACGGTTGTCGGCGGCGAGAATGGCGAGATTGCTTCCGGGGTGGGCGGCGATGTATTCTTCGGCTTTGCTGCGTGAAGGCAGCGATGCCACAATGAGGAAGAATGAGTCGTCGGCGTCATGAGCTGCGGTTGCGGCAGCCGGTTTTTGGAGTTGCGCGGTAGGCTTGTTTTCGGTTACGGTTTCCACCACGGTCATCGCGTCGGCATTGTCAGGGCGTGCGAATGAAAGCACCTGACGCGGATTTGCGATGATGATTTTCTCGGGTGTCTTTGAGCGGAATGTAAGGCTCTTTCCGAATGTGGCAAGCTCTGAACGATGCTCAATGACCGGGGTCGACAGCATGAGTCCAAGCCCAAGGAGCACGGCGACTGATGCAGCCGCGCGAAGCGCTGTTTTGGCGGTGCGTGTGATGAATCCGCGTTTCTGCGGTTCTTCGGGCTTTGCCGACAGGTCGAATTGTGTGAGTTTGAATGACGGTAGTCCTACCAGTCGCGGTGATGTCGCGGTGGCTGCAAACGGGTCGAATTCAAGATTGCCCTCTGCGTTGCCGCGTAGAATGCCGAGACGGCCCACTGCAAATTCTCCGCCATTGTCAATCTGTGATTTCAACGCTGCCACTTGATCGGCGATTGACGCAAGCGCGCGGTCAAATGTGGTGGATGACGCTCGGGCTATCGACGCAGCGAGCAAGCCGTCGTTATGAGCGACCTCGCCGTTGAACGATATGGAGCGTGACGGAGGCATGATAACGCCGGTGGCTTCATCGATTCTTGCCGGAGAGTACTGGGCGATGAATGCGCCGAGTTCGGGCACTATCACGCAGTCATGGCGTAAAATCAAGTATTCTATATGTCGGGTTATCGAATTCACGATACAAAGATAGTGACTAAATGTCACATTTCAAAACAGCTGTTAATCTTATTTATTAACGAGTTTTTAACCCCATGATGTTAATAACTCCGGATAGTTATCAACATATTATCAACATATCAACACAAAAGGCCCGCATTCAGCGAGCCTTTTTATCGTGTGAAATATGAAGCAATATTGTTTATTATCTAACTCTCAGAGATTTGCCTATTGTGAGCTTGGTGGTGGCGCTGATGCCGTTGAGCCTGCATAGCTTAGCTACGGTCGTGCCGTTTCGGCTGGCTATTCTGGAGAGAGTGTCGCCTTTTCTTATCTTCACTGTGCTTGCCCCTGCCGAAGCAGTAGTTTTACCGGTGGCTGATTTTTTTGCGGGAGCATAGTTGCGTGATTCTGTGTAATTGCTCTTTGTGAAGGTGAATTGGTCGGTATGTGTTGTTTGATTTTCAAAATCGAATATTGCGGCGGGGTTGATGGCATATCCCATGAAGCGTGTCTCAAAATGGAGGTGAGGACCGGTTGAGCGTCCTGTATTGCCGCCAAGAGCGATGGGATCGCCGGCTTTAACATAGTCGTCGGGTTTCACGAGGAAGCGTGACAAGTGTCCGTACACTGTTTCAAGTCCGTTTTCGTGACGCACGATCACATAGTATCCGTAGCCTCTGCGTTCATAGCGGGTGAGACGCACCTTGCCGTCAAACGCGGCACGGATGGTGTCGCCTATCTGCACTTTGAGGTCGATCCCCTTGTGCATACGGCGGAAACGACGGCGATAGCCGTAGGGTGAAGTCACATATCCCGGAGTGGGCATGGCGAAATTGGTTACGTCGATCACCTTTGAGTCGGGCACGACTGAATTGGTGTAGGCGTTGACGAGCTGGCTGTCCCAACCTTCGGTATATATGTCTAATTCGGGTTCCTCTTCCTCTTTGAACATATTGTCCATGTAGTCGAGGGTTTCCTTGAGCTTGATCTGCTCGGTGACATTGGTCTGGTATGCTAAAAGATCCTTGTGTTCGGCATTATGTTGTGCCGGGCGACGGGTGGAGATGTCATCAGCTGCCGCCGACATAGATGTCAAGGCACACACGGTGGCTAATGCTATAGTCTTTAAATTGAATCGCATTCGGTTTTCAGGTTTCTTTTTTTCAGGTTCGTTAGTTCTGCCGTGAAAGTTACATTTCCTTAATCGGTCAAAGGGTATTGAATGAAAATACGATTCCCGAAAAATTTAAGATTATTAACTTTCGCGTCTTTTCTACTCCAAATATACGGAAAAATTTATTTAATGGGTTGATTTTAAATTCAAAAAAGTGCAAATAAACCCTAAATGGAATTTTAAAACACTGTAATTGGTTGATTTTTAGTGATATGTGTAAATATGTTTTACAACATATTTTGAACAAACCCCGGTTCCGGGTTGTTGCCGGTGTTAATCGATGTTAACTGTGCCGGTGTGTTGGAAGCCGCGGGGTCAGCTTATTCTCGACCAGTCGATTGTGGTGTTGGATGATGTCGAGAG
>OFFB01001086.1_pt1 | contig 18285 bp, 18 predicted proteins | sample 1521281 | NCBI WGS metagenome assembly OFFB01 (sample SAMEA3504109, study PRJEB24116) | mouse gut metagenome | biome: mouse gut; feature: mouse-associated habitat; material: faeces | place: Denmark | collected 2011
CGTCCGCGTCTGTTTTTCGGAGTTTCCGCCGGTGCGATGGATTCGATGGTGAACCATTATACTGCCAACCGCAGGTTACGCCATGACGACGCCTACACCCCGGGGGGGAAACACGGTATGCGCCCGGACTACCCCACGACAGTCTATTCCGGCATTCTTAAAGAGCTGTTCCCCGATGTGCCGGTCATCGCAGGAGGGATCGAGGCCTCACTGAGACGCGTGGCGCATTACGACTATTGGGAGAACCGGCTAAGGCCTTCGATCATTCTTGATGCCAAGGCCGACATGATTGTCTACGGAATGGGAGAACGCACCGTGGCGGATCTTGCCAGAAGGCTTGATGCCGGCGAACAAATCGCCGACATCACCGACATGCCGCAGACTCTTTTCATCAGCAAGGAATCTCCCGGGGAGGGAGACATCGTGCTCCATTCATACGAAAAATGCCTCGCCGACAAAAAACTTCAGGCACTCAATTTCCGCCATGTGGAAGAGGAGTCCAACAAATACGCCGGGGCCGTGATATGGCAGGAGGCAAGAGGGAAAATGGTCAAGATCAACCCTATGCTCCCGCCTATGAGTACAGGAGAAATCGATGCCTCGTTTGACCTTCCCTACACCAGGATGCCTCATCCACGCTACAGAGGGAAACAGATTCCGGCATACGAAATGATCAGGCACTCCGTGTGCATGCATCGCGGCTGCTTCGGGGGCTGCGCATTCTGCACTATTTCCGCACACCAGGGCAAGTTCATAGCGTCACGCTCAAAAGAGTCCATCATGAAGGAGGTAGAAAGCGTGACCCTAATGCCAGATTTCAAGGGATATATATCGGATTTGGGAGGTCCCTCCGCCAACATGTACGCCATGGGAGGCCGAAACCGCGACATCTGCCGGAAATGCTCCCGCCCGTCATGTCTGCATCCGGCCGTCTGCCCGAATCTATACAACGACCACCGGCCACTGCTCGACATCTACCGGGAAGCGGACAGAATGCCGGTGGTCAAGAAATCGTTTATCGGGAGCGGAGTGCGCTATGACCTCGCAATGGCACGCAACAACGACGAAAACGTGAATGCAGCCAACCGGGAATATCTGCGGACATTGATCGCAGACCATGTGAGCGGCCGGCTGAAAGTCGCTCCGGAACACACTTCCGACGCAGTGCTGCAATGCATGAGAAAACCGGAGTTCGAGCAATTCCGTAAATTCAAGAGAATTTTCGACAAGGTCAACGCCGAAAAGGGCTTGAGGCAGCAACTTATCCCCTACTTCATATCGTCGCATCCAGCATGCCGGGAAGAGGATATGGCTGAGCTTGCCGCCATAACCAAAGAACTGGACTTCCATCTTGAGCAAGTGCAGGATTTCACTCCCACTCCCATGACCGTCGCAACGGAAATATACTATACAGGCTATCATCCGTACACCGGAGAGAAAGTATATACAGCTAAAACTGAGAAAGAAAAACTCGCACAGAGAAGTTTCTTCTTCTGGTACAAGCCGGAAAACCGACAGTCGATCGTCAGTGAACTGCGCAGGATGAACCGTCCCGATCTGATCAAGGCACTCTATCCCGGGGGTGCCGGAAGTCCGCATACGTACGGCAGAAGAGCGCAGGAATCAGCCGGGGCCAACCGCGGCAGACGCAACAGAAGAGAACGGCCTGAGACAGAACCTAAACCAGATACAAAAAAATATCGAAAACTTAAGAAGTAATGAACAAAACTTTTTTCAGAATGTGCGCAATGATGCTGCCCGTCGCAGCTCTGGCCGGATGCAACTCCACCGGCAGCGACAAAGAGAAAATCATCGAGAAGCCGGACATCAAGGTAGTCGACGGCCGTCTCACTCCGGAAGTTCTGGAAGCCTTCGGAAGAATTTCCGAAGCTGTTCCCTCTCCCGATGGCAAAAAGGTTATTTTCACCCTTACCTATTCGGATATAGAAGAAAACCGGGGGAATGCCGAAGTTTATGTAATGAATGCCGACGGCTCCGACACCAAACGGCTGACAAAAACCGCCGGTTCCGAATCCAATATCCGCTGGATCGAGAACGGCGAGAAAATCGTGTTCCTTCGCCATGACAAAAAGACTGACGCCACTCAGATTTTCTGCATCAATGCCGACGGTAGCGGAGAGAAACGACTCTCTGATGTGAAGAACGGCATTGAGTGCTTCGAGGTATCTCCAGATGGCAAAAAAGTCGTATACGGCTCTCCGATCGATGCTTTTGACAAGGACTCGACTCTCTTCGAAGGACTGCCAAAAACCACAGGCCGCGTTATTGATGACCTCGGTTACAAGCATTGGGACGAATGGGTTACAAAGATTCCGCACCCCTTCGTGGCCGATTTCGGCGAGAGCGTGGAGAATGCCAGGGATATTATGGAGGGTGAACCTTTCGAATGTCCCATGCGTCCCTTCGGAGGAGCCGATGCGTTCGCATGGAGTCCCGATTCGAAAAGTCTCGTCTATGTTTCCCGCAAACTTAAAGGAATGGAGTATGTGTTCTCCACCGACTCCAACCTATTCCTCTACAATCTGGAGGACGGAAGCACCACCCTGCTCACCGAAGGCATGCCCGGATACGACACCGATCCCGTATTCTCTCCCGACGGACGCACTCTCGCATGGCTGTCGATGCCTACCGCAAAATTTGAGAGCGACAAAAAGCGGCTCATGGTGATGGACATGACTTCGAGACAGATGCGCGACCTGACTGAAAACTGGGACTACTGGCCCGAGAATATAGCATGGGCTCCTGGAGGCAAGAAGATTTTCTTCGCCGGCTACTACGAGGGAACAGAACCGGTGTTCAGCATCGATGTGGCGACATGCGCAATCGACACCATCGTCAACGAACAGGCAGACTTCAGCGGTATCCATCCGGTGAGCGACACAGAGGTCATCGCGCTCAGGAATTCGATGCGTTTCCCCAAGGAAATCGTCTCTGTCAAGAAGAATGAGGTGAAAAAACTCTCCACCGTCAACGACGAACTTCTCGCACAGCTAAAACTCGGCGAGGTCCGCAAAGTCAAAGTACCGACAACCGACGGCAAGATGATGACATGCTGGGAAATACTCCCGCCCGATTTTGATCCTGCCAAGAAATATCCCGCCCTGCTCTACTGCCAGGGAGGTCCGCAGCAGGCGGTAAGCCAGTTCTGGAGCAACCGCTGGAACTTCATGATCATGGCCGCCAACGGGTATATAGTCATAGCTCCCAACCGTCATGGCGTTCCCGGCTTCGGCGCGGAGTGGAACCGTCAGATCTCAGGTGACTACGGCGGCCAGAACATGCAACCGATTATATCAAAGGACAGCCCTACGTCGACGCAGACCATGTCGGCGCAATAGGTGCAAGCTACGGTGGATTCTCCGTATACTGGCTTGCCGGACATAACGACGGGCGTTATGCCGCACTGGTGGCTCATGCCGGTATCTTCAATGTCGAGGCCCAGTACCTCGAGACTGAAGAGATGTGGTTTGCCGACTTCGATCTCGGCGGCCCCTACTGGGACAAGGAGAATGCCGTTGCCCAGCGCACATACGCAAATTCTCCCCACCGCTACGTCAACAACTGGACGGCTCCGATGCTCATCACTGTGGGAGAACTCGACTACCGTATTCTTGCCTCCCAGGGTATGATGGCGTTCAACGCCGCGAAAATGCATGGACTCGAAGCCGAGATGGTGGTATTCCCTGACGAGAACCACTGGGTGATCAAACCCCAGAACGCAATTCTCTGGCAGCGCTGCTTCTTCCGCTTCCTCGACAAATACCTCAAGACCGATAAATAATCCGTCTTAATAAACAAATTTGAAATAAGTAATTTGCGGCCGCAATCCCGATGTGGATTACGGCCGCTCCTTATTACAACGTGCAGTTATTATTTCGCGGTTATATTATTTCGAGAGTTCTATGATTTCGCAGTCGCGGATATCGCTGCCGTCTATTGTCAGACGGATCAAGGTGCGCTGCCTGTGCCAGCCCTGCTGCCCGGCGGCTCCCGGATTGACATGCAGAAGACCGAGTTCTTTGTCGTAGATGACCTTTAGAATATGGGAGTGACCATCCACCATCAGGTCTACATTCCTCTCCTTCAGCAGCTTTTTCATACCTGGCGACCACCGTCCCGGATAACCGCCGACATGAGTCATAAGAACCTTGACCCCCTCGCAGCCGAATTCGAGAATTTCAGGAAACTTGCGCGCCACAGCCCCATGATCCACATTACCGCGGACGGCTCTGACGGTACATATATCCTCAAGACGTTCCGTGATGGCTATGTCACCTATGTCTCCGGCATGCCATATCTCGTCGCATTCGGCGAAATACTGAGCATACCTGTCATCCCAGTAGCCGTGGGTGTCGCTCAGTATGCCAATTCTTTTCATCTCGGCAACGTGCCGGGATAAGCGTCGAGCGCCGCGGCCAGTACCTCGACTGCAAGTTCCAGATCTTCCTGTTTCAGTACGTAGGCGATGCGAACCTCATTCTTTCCGTATCCGGGGGTAGTGTAGAACCCGGCTGCGGGAGCCATGAAGACAGTCGCGCCCTTGTAGCTGAATTCGGTGAGACACCATTTGCAGAATTCCTCGGCATCCTCCACCGGAAGACGCGCCACCGTGTAGAATGCGCCCATGGGAACAGGAGAAAAGACTCCCGGAATCGAATTGATACCATCCAGCAGGAAGTCTCTCCGTCTGCGGTATTCTCCGAAGGCCTGCTCCATGTAGCTGTTTGGAATGTCGATGGAAGCCTCGGCCACTATCTGACCAAGCAAAGGAGGACTGAGGCGAGCCTGACAGAACTTCATCACAGTGTCGTGTAGCAACTTATTGCGTGTCACAAGCGCGCCGATACGGATTCCGCACTCGTTGTAGCGCTTCGAAACGGAATCAATCACCACAACCTTGTCTTCGATTCCCTCCAGCTGGAGAGCCGACTTTATCGGCTTTCCGGTATAGCAGAACTCTCTGTAAACTTCATCGGAGAAGAGGTAGAGATCATGCTTCTTCACCACATCCCTGATTTTATCGAGCTCCTCATTGGTATAGACGGAACCGGTGGGATTATTGGGATTACAGATGAGAATAGCTTTGGTGGAAGGAGTGATCCGTTTTTCAAACTCTTCGATGGGAGGCAGCCTGAATCCCTCTTCAATCGAACAGGGAAGGCCGATGATCCGCGCCCCGGCAGTTTTGGAGAAGGACACATAATTGGCGTAAGCCGGTTCCGGGAGAATCACCTCATCGCCCGGATCGAGAGCGGCGAGGAAAGAGAAGAGCACTGCCTCGGATCCGCCGCTCGTTATGATTATTTCCTCCGGGGAGACTTCGATGCCGTCCCTGCCGTAATACTCCGTCATCTTGCTGCGCATGCGGTCGTATCCGTCACTGGGGGAATACTCGAGCACTGTCCGGTCGATATGCTTGAGTACTTCAAAAGCCTCGCGAGGCGTGGGCAGGTCCGGCTGCCCGATGTTGAGCGACAGTATCTTGACTCCCCTGGCATGAGCTGCGGCAGCAAGAGGAGCCAACTTTCTGATAGGCGATGCCGGCATAACGGCACCGCGCCTTGATATTGTAGGCATAGATTTAAGACTTATATTGATTCAACGCCCTAAATTACAAAATCCCTCCAATTTTTACAAATAATAATCCATATTTTTTAATAATTTCTGATATTTCCGGATATAAAAGCAATTGCGAAGCAACTGAACACATTGATGATCCGGCGCGTTATTAATGAGGGAAACGATAGAATATCATTAGTTTCCCGATGTCAATTAACTGTTTAAAATAATTATACTATGGATTACAAAGAGCTTATAAACAGCAATCCCGTTGTTGTAGTTGAATTTTACGCAAGCTGGTGTCCCCATTGCCAGAAGATGATGCCGGTGGTAGACCAGATCAAGCAGCTTCTCGGTGACAGAGCTGCCGTTCACCAATTCGACATAGACGAGAATCAGTCTCTTGCCGACGCTACAGGAGTAGAATCCATCCCTACATTCATCATCTACAAGAATGGTGTGGAAGTCTGGAAACAAAGCGGAGAAATGGAAGGCGACGTGCTTTACAGTAAAATCGAGAATTATCTGTAATAAAGCGTGTGCGTGCAATCAGCATGCAGGACTTCCGATATAATCAAGGCCACATTCCACGACAATCCTCCGGATATGAAAGTACACAACATATTAATAGACTTTCTCAAAGAACTTCAGGTGCCGCATACTCCTGACTATTCGACTGAGAGATTCGACTCGATGCCATTCAAGTCGCTGTTCGGAATGCAGCAGCTCCTCAGGGAATACGGAGTGCCTGGCGAGGGTTATTCATTACCCGACAAGTCCAGGCTCTCCTCCTTGCCGACGCCATTTATTGCCGCCATGAGACCCGGACTCGTGATTGTAACGGAAATAAACGATTCGGAAGTCAAATATCTTACGCAGGGAGTCGGCGAAACCATTCCATTTACCGAATTTGAGAAAGCGTCCACCGGTGAAGTCTTTCTTGCATTTCCTACTGCCGATTCCCGCGAACCGGATTATTCTTCCCACCGGCTCACCGGGACAGTAAGGAAATTGCGTGATTACGGACTCATCGCCGGGGCGGCCATATTGTTCCTATACCTGTTCATCAGCAACAGGATATACGCCAACTGGTCGCAGACTCTAATTACGGTTCTTGACATGGCGGGGCTGTTATTCTCCTTCATGCTCGTGCAGAAGACACTGAATATCCGGAATCGTGCCGCCGACAGAGTGTGCAAAGTGCTTCAGGAAGGAGGATGCGACAGCGTTCTCAAGACCGGAGCCTCAAAGTTGTTCGGAGTGTTCAGCTGGAGCGAGGTGGGATTCACTTATTTCTCTGTCAGCCTTCTCACGTTGCTTGTCTTTCCCAGGTTTACCCCCTGTCTCGCTCTCTGCAACGCGATATGCCTCCCGTTTACACTCTGGAGCATCTGGTATCAGAAATTCCGTGCGAAAGCCTGGTGTACTCTCTGCGTCAGTGTGCAATGTCTGCTTTGGCTCTTGTTTGCATGCTATCTCGGCGGAGGCTGGTATCGGGAAATTCTTCCTCTCAGGATAGAATTCTTCGTATTGGGCCTGACATACATCACGGTGATGCTCGCGCTCAACAAATCAATTTCCATGATAAAATCCGAACCGGAAGAAAAATGAATAAACCCAAGAACATAAAACGCCCCGACAGCTCTATCGCTCTTCCATTGAAACCCGCGCAGCTGAACAAACTGCGATTGTCTGTCAAACATACTGTCCTGACGCCCGAACTGCTTGAGAACAAGATGGAATGACGGTATGTTCCGGCGCAATAATTCGTCTGAATCGCTGTTATTTATATTATGTACAGGTATTCACGGATTTGCGTAACAGAGCTTCCCTACTGTCTTCCTCTTGTCATCACGGCCATCTGCATGCTTGCCGGAATGGCCGACGCGCATGCGCAAAGGACCAGAACCCGCACATATACAGGCATTGTTACCGATTCCATATCCGGAGAACCTCTTTCACACATCAACATCTATGCCTCGGGACTAAAAAAAGGAGCGGTGACCGATAAAAACGGTCTGTTCAGGATATCTGTTCCCAAAGGGACTTCCTTAAGGGCAACCTCTCTCGGTTACGAGGATAAAAGCATCGTAATCGGCGACAATGTGACCGATACTCTTCGCTTCATGCTTTCTCCTGCAAGCTACGACCTTACAGAGTTCGTAGTAAAACCGAAGAAACAGAAATACTCCAAGAAGAACAATCCGGCGGTGGACCTCATGAGGCAACTCAGGGCCACCAAAGACCTGCACAATCCCACAAAGGAATCACTTTACAGTTACGACCGTTACGAAAAAATGCTTCTTGGCCTGAACGACTACAAAGGTCATTTCAATACTCAAAGCCCCATCGACGGCAAAAGAAGCAAGACTGCGTTTATTGCTCAACTTGTAGACACGGCGGACTGGACCGGGAAGCGGATACTCGATTTCTCACTGAAAGAGAAACTCTCCACCCGCATCTTTACCGACGGAAAAGTAAAAGAGATAATACGTGCCCGCAAAAGCAACGGCATAGACAAAAGTTTCGACTCCGACTACACCCGTGTCGTTCTTGAGGACGCACTCAGGGAGGTTAATGTCTATGACAATGACATCCCGCTGATGCGGACGCGTTTCGTGAGCCCACTCTCTCCGGTTTCGGCGGATTACTATAAGTTTGAGATTACCGACACGGTGCCTGTCGGAGCTGAGCAATGTGTGGAGCTGTCATTCGTTCCTCACAATGCTGAATCACAAGGGTTCAACGGCAAACTTTACGTGCCGGTCACTACAGACACCATGCGCTATGTGAAGCGCGCGGTGCTCCGCATGCCCAAGTCCACCAATCTCAATTACATCAAGACCATCATGATCAGTCAGAACTTCAGACTCGACTCCTTGGGAAAAGCCCACAAGACTGTCGACGACATGGTGGCCGAACTCCAGATTCTCCCGGGCACTCCCGAATTCTACGCCTCCCGCAAGACACGATATTCAAATTTCAGCTACGACAAGCGGAAGGATTACGATGACTATTATGACCGTGTCGGCTCCGAATTCACAATCGACGAGGCCGACGGATATGACAACGGCTTCTGGAATGCCGAGAGAATGGTTTCACTCTCCCATGCCGAAACTCAACTGAGCCTGTCGGACTCTCCTTTCAGACAGAACAGATTCATCTACTGGACCGAAAAAATCATAATGCTGGTGGTCAAGGGGTATGTCAACACGGGCAAAAAGAGTAAATTCGACATCGGACCTATCGATACATTCGTGAGCTACAACGGAGCGGAGGGATGGCGTATGTTGTTGGGAGGCATGACAACCGCCAATTTTTCAGACAGGTTTTTCGCCCGGGGATATGTGGCATACGGACTAAGGGACAAACGCTGGAAATACAGAGGCGAACTGGAATATTCCTTCGAGAAGAAAAAGTACCATTCGAGGGAGTTTCCCATGAACGGCATAAGACTTTCATATACCTGCGATGTCGACAAACTCGGCCAGCATTACATGACCAATCACGCATCCAATCTGCTTCGCTCAATCAAGCGGCGCGAAAGCGACCTTGTCACCTACCGGCGCCTCGCTCAGATAGAGTACAACAAGGAGTGGCTCAACTCACTCTCTGTTCACTTTTCTCTCCGCAACGATATTCAGGAGGCCTCCCGATGGGTTAAGTTCATCGATGGCAACGGCACTGGTTACAAATCCTATATGCTTACACCCATGAGGGCCGAAATCAGGTTCGCACCCGGCGAGAAGTTCATCCAGACCAACAGTCTGCGTAAAAGCGTGAACCGCGACCCCTGGGTTCTGCTGCTCACACAAGATTTCGCGCCAAAAGGATTTCTCGGGTCCGATTTCACATATCTGGCAACGGAATTATGCGTCCAGAAAAGATTCTGGCTTTCCATGTTCGGACACACAGACATTCTTATCCGTGCGGGAAAAATATGGAGTCAGGTGCAATTTCCGCTGTTGTTCTGGCAGAACGCAAATCTTGCCTATACCATGCAGCCGGAAACGTTCTCATGCCTGAATCCTATGGAATTCGCCATGGACCAATATGCATCGTGGGATCTGACTTGGCATCTCAACGGACTAATACTTAATCGCATACCTTTTGTCAAGAAGGCCCGTCTCAGGGAAATATTTACTTTCAAAGGATTCGCGGGGCATCTTTCACGAAAAAACAATCCCGAGTATAACGGGAATCTTTTCCGCTTCCCGGAGGAAGCCAGAACACAACCAATGGGGTCCATGCCATATATGGAGATCGGTGTGGGCATAGACAACATCTTCACTTTGCTCAGAATAGATTATGTTTGGCGTCTCTCCTATCTCGGTCGTCCCGGAATAGACCGCAGCGGCCTCAGGTTCTCACTTAATTTCAATTTCTGACACCCCACACCCGGCGGACCAAGCATGTAATGCCAATTGGAAAAATCAGTGCCGCAGGGTCACTTATGTTTCCCTGCGGCACTTTATAGAGTGTCAAACATTTTCTGTTTATTTATATGTAATCTTAAATCTTCTTATCTGTAATCCTTAAGTTCTTCGCGAAGACGTTTGCGAGCGAAAAATATGCGGCTTTTTACAGTACCAAGCGGAAGATTCATTTTCTCGGCTATCTCATTGTATTTATACCCGACAACAAACATGTTGAACGGAATGCGATAATCATCGGAGAATGCATTGAGGGCTTTCGATATCTCTTTGACAGCGTAGGAACCCTCGGGGGTGGTCAAACCTGAATCCTGACACACATTCAAATGATAGAGATCTTCCGTCTGATCGATTACAGTGGCCTTGCGCACAGTCTGCCGATAATTATTGATGAAGATGTTGCGCATTATGGTGAAGATCCATCCCTTGAAATTGACATTGTCGACATATTTGTCTTCATTATCAAGAGCCTTCAGGGTTGTATCCTGAAGAAGATCCTGTGCCTGCTCCCGGTTTGTGGTGAGCTGGTATGCGAAACTAAGAAGATTGCCTTGTAAACCAAGAATTCTATCCGTGAATGATTGTTTGGACTTCATTACTTTGTTGTTTTTTACGAAACCTGACCGGAACAATTTTTAGTGGAATCTGAAAAAGTCTTCCGATCAACTCTCTGATGTTTGACATTATTAAAACAATACAAAGCATGTCATTGTTCCAAAAATTTGCTAATATTTTTTAATCCCGACTTATTTTATTATATTTCAATCCAATAACGATCTGTTTTTCGGTTAGTGATGGCTATGAATTTCTGAATTCTTTGGGTGTCATCCCGGTCACTTTCTTGAAGTATTTTCCGAAGAATGACTGCGATGGGAAGTTCAACTCGTCGGCAATCTGCTGTATATTCAGATTGGAAGACTTGAGCAAAACCTTGGATTCGAGAATCACAAACCTCTCTATCCACTCGACAGCGGTAAACCCAGTCTGTGCCTTGACTGTGCGGGACAGGTGCTTTGGGGTGATCTCAAGCTCATTGGCATAAAATTCAAGAAACCTATGCTGACGGAAATATTGCTGTACGAGATTAAGGAACTTATCGGAAATCCTCCCCTGTGTCATTGATACTTCATCCTTGAATGATTCGTAACACTTATAGAGAATCCGGTAGAAAAACGCTGCCATTGAAAAAACAAGAGCCTTGGAAGCATGGGGATTTGATGAGTCCTGAACTATTTCGCGGAATGTCTTGAACTGTTCGATAAACGAAGGAAGCAGCTCCGGAGGAATTGGCACAACCGAATGGCGGGACTGCAGCTGATAGAGCGATGAGGAATTAGTCAGGAGAAACAGGTTTTCCCTGAAGCGTTTCGACATCACCACAACCGAAGCGTTAAAATCCTCGCTGATGAACGACGGCTGCATTATCTGTGTGCTCCTGATAGCGATCAGCATGGGAGCCTTGACTTCGTAAGATATTAGATTGATATCCACCTTTGCATGTCCCGAAGTGATTATTATCCAGGAACTCGAAGCGAATTTCACTGGTTCGCTGAGAGCACTGAGCATGGCTGGCCCGATATTTTCCAGCATCCAGAAATCCTGCTCGATTATCGAAGTGATATCCTGGGGCAGATCGAGATTATAATGATATCCTTTCTGTGTTTCGTTCATATCCAATGCATTATTATGAAACATAATATTTAACTGCAATATCAAACGCTTATTGCCTACATCATACATTTGTTTCTTATACCCAAAGAAGAGTCGGTTCCAATATAAAAGAGACGCCTCATAATCTTTTATTATGTAAAATAAGTTATATGGATATATGGTCGTGTAAACTTGCCGTCCCTAATCTCAAGAATAAGATAATTATGACTGAATTCATCATGTCTACAAGTCTGCTGATACTTGTCGCCATAGCGGCGGCCGTCAGAATACAGAAGGAAAGAAAAAGAAAGGCATCGGAGTCTGCCGGACAAATACGTGACAATGCGACTCCTGACATGCAGTACGACTATCTGCTGTCGGAAAGTGACAGACGCACCATCGACATAATAGGACGTGAGGCATTTATGGACATGGCAAGACGTGTAAACCGCATACTTACAGAACATAATACGGAAGATAGCATCACGGTCACCCTGACATGCGGGCCGTCCGACAGCAGGTCGGAAGCGAGGCTTCACGCACTTCTACCCGGTGACGAGCTTCGGCTTTCGGCACACATGGAGAATGGTGTGGAAGTAGTGGATGTATATTCCGATGAATTCAAAATCGGATCGCTTGTCCTCACCGAAGCGGCCTCAGTGATAAAGGTGATGGAAAACTGCAGGCTCACCGGATGTTTTGTTGCAGAACAGAATTGTTATCACTCCCCCGGATATGTCAAACTCGACATCGTGGTTTTCTTCTCTGCCTCCAACCGCTCACTCATAAATATGGAACAGATGAAAAAACTGATAGGCTCATGCCGCATCCGGCTCAGAGAGGCACGACCCGGCAGTTTCCCGCTCGACTTCTATGCAAATTGACGTCACGATCCATTAACTTCCAATTGATAATAAGAGACAGACTGAATCGTTTTATAGTTGAAACAAGCATACCGGAAAGACGCCGCACCTGCGTTTACATATCCCGCAGGCCATGAGTCTTGCCCCGATTATATTCAACTCAATATAAATGTTTAGATTACTTTTGTCCCGCATACTTAAACCGACATTGGCTTTTTCTATTATGCTGGCACTGCCGGCATCAGCAAGTGCCCGGAACAGCATTGATGTGTCATTTCGCGGTCAGGACCGGGAGATAATACGCGTCACGCCTGAGAAATCCACCGGCATAGACGAGGTGTTGGTAGCCTACAATTCTTCCGCTCTGACAGAGATGATTATTTCCGATGGCGGCTACACAAAGTTTTCCGTCGAGCGTTACAGCAATCTGGGTGGAGGATTCGCCGAGCCGGTGACAGTACGCTATGACGGTTCTGCTGCAATTGTGGACAACCCTCAGGGCGACATGGGATATATCATCAAGGCCGGAGATAAAACGCGATATGTATGGCTTGTGAATTATCTCCCGCACCGTCTCGAAGTATCCGCCCTCACTCCACCCGACAGGCAGGATTGCGACAACACCTCGCTGAATGTGGAGGGGAAAGGAGAAGCTATCCTTTACTATACGATTGACGGGCGCCCCGAAGAGCTGAGCCGTGACATCAGCGTAACATACACGACCCTTGAATGGAATGATGACCGGAAAGCGTTTGTCGAGATCGAAGTTGAAAAGCGTCTCTCCCATATTGCACCCACTGTCATGGTGACTCCGCCGCTGTATTGCAACAGCCGGTTCCATCTCTCCGGCGACCGCTTCCTCAAGCAATGGGGAATACCGGTCAACGTGGAGTCGCCGGAAATGATAGCCGGCGCCGTAGCCGTGCATACGGAGGCTGAACAGACCAATCTTCCGGACTTCGGCATTGCGGGAGGCAGCAGCTCTTCCAAAAAGAAGAATGATGGAGGGGGGAACGAGGATATCGAGAATGAAGGAGATAATGGTGACAAAGAACCGGAAAAGAATCCATCCAACATAATCAACGGAGATACGCAGGGGTTGGGAGGAAGCGCACCTGCGGTCATTGCCTTCAGAGCCTTCGTAACCGATGCCGTGATTCACAACGAATGGCAGATCGCACAGGACGAAAATTTTGAATATATACTTTACCGTTTCAACGATAAGGATGTGGAGCATTCCTTCGAGGAAGAGGGTACTTTCTACGCCCGGTTTGTCGGAAGCAATGCCGATGGAAGCTGCCAGGCATTCGGCGAAACATATACCGTCGCTATCGGCAGTTCCGAACTGCGCATTCCCAACGCGTTCTCTCCCAATGACGATGGCGTGAACGACATCTGGAAAGTCGGTTACCGCTCGCTGCTCGATTTCAAATGCTGGATATTCGACCGATACGGCAACGAGATTTATTACTTCACGGACCCCAATTCCGGATGGGACGGCACATATCGTGGAAAAAAAGTTGATCCCGGTGTTTATTATTATGTGATAGAAGCCACCGGAGCAGACGACAAGAAATATAAAAAGGGGGGCGACATCAATATTATCCGTTACACCAGGTCCTCATCTTCGACAGGAGGGTCCGCTTCCGGCGACAATTAATAAAACGGATACAAGACAAGAAAAATGGCATTTGAAATAGAACACAAATATCTCTGCAAAGACAACAGCTTCAAACTAATGGCACATTACAGCGCATGTGTCCGTCAGGGATATCTCTCGCGCGACAAAGAGCGGGTGGTCCGCATACGCATAAAAGGAGAGCACGGATACATCACTGTGAAAGGCCCCAACCACGGCGACACCCGCATAGAGTTCGAATACATGATTCCGATCGAAGATGCCGAGAAAATGCTGGAAATCTGTGAGGGAAAAATCATAGACAAAACGAGATACCTCGTTTCCTACGAAGGATACGATTGGGAAGTGGACGAATTCCACGGAGACCTTGAGGGACTCGTCATAGCCGAGATAGAGCTTGCCGAATCACACAACAATTACAGTCTGCCTCCATTTGCAGGAGAAGAAGTGACAGGTGATCCCCGGTACTACAATTCCAATCTGTAATCTCCTGCGTCAGATTCCTGATAAGCCTATTATGGTTCTACAGGGATATTGTAAGGGCGCGACATAGGAAAGAAAAGGAGAAGAATATTTGATTGATTCCAAATAATAGGCTATCTTTGCAATGTATTTGCAATGCCAAATACCGTCATTAAAGCCGCCATGACCCGAGGCGGGAGATAGAATTTACTGATAACCAAATTATAAGTAATGGGAAAAGAAAAATCGGTAAGACTTCAGACTTCGCTGCTCAATGCTGCTGAGAAAAAAGTCCTTGTAAAACTGGCAAAGATACAGCCCCGCTGGATGACATCGGACATCCTTACATATTTCGGAGTAGTGGCAGCGGTTTTTTATGCGGTGTTCTGCTGGCTGGCGAATTACAATGTGAATTATCTTTGGGCAGCTTCTTTCTGCCTTGTACTCAATTGGTACGGCGACAGTCTGGATGGTACTCTGGCCCGCGTGCGCAACACGCAACGCCCCAAATACGGATTCTTCATCGATCATTCGCTCGATGCGATCACAACTTGTCTTTTCTGCGTCGGCATCGGACTCAGCCCCATGATGGACATGAATATCGCGCTATTCATCCTGGCTGGCTATCTTGTAATGTCGATCTACACATATCTTTCTACCATCGTGCTGGATGAATTCAAGCTCACATACGCAAGCCTCGGTCCGACGGAAGTCAGGCTCATACTGATTGCCGTCTACATACTGTACATCTACAACCCGTGGCCAGATGTCAGTGTGAATATATTCAACCAGCAGTGGACCGTCTATGACTGCATCGGAGCAATCGTAGCCTTTATTCTCTTCTCCATTTATGTATGCTCGCTTGCAGTGGACCTGCGGAAACTCGCCAAGCAGGATCCTCCGAAAAAATTCCAATGATAACAGTGCATCATAACCCGCAGCGCAGCGCAATCCGCAACGGAACATGAATTTAAAGACTGTAAAAGACCAGTTCCTTCATAACGACGGATTTATATTCACGCTTCTGCGAAGCGGAGCGTCGGCGCAACTGTGCGGATGGATCGACACTATCCTTGCTTTCGTTCTCTTCGCATTCTGCCACCTCACCCCCTGGCTTTCCACTGCAATCGGAGCGTTTGTCGGCGGGGTGCTGAACTGCGTGATAAATTACCGATTCACATTCCACGCCACCGGAGTGGAATGGCGCGCGGTAGTGACCAAGTTTCTTTTCGTCTGGCTCGGCTCTTTTCTGCTCAACAGTTTCGGCACACAGATCACCTACTATCTCATAAGCGACTGGAATTGGATAGAAAATACAATCGGACTCGGCAAAGACGCGATATTCCTATCCGCCCGCCTTCTGGTGGCGCTGGTTGTGTCGCTAGCCTGGAACTTCCTGCTGCAGCGCAGTTTCGTGTTCAAGACCACTCCGCTGGATAAATACATATTGAAAGTGCTCGACAGAATCGGCATCAAGGCACATTCCGGTAAACAGTAAGTCTCATTCCCTCATAACCCGGCGATGGACTATATTCAAGAAAATCAAAGGATGAAAATATCCAAAAACAACAACGGGGAAGAAATCTATCTTTTCGACGAATATCCCGGAATTGAAGTGCGTCCCGAAGTGATTACACCCGGTGACATAGCGAAAGTAGCGCCTTGGTCAAAAAAGGTGCCTTGGCTCGTCAAGAAGCTGATGCATCTGCTTCAGATAGATGAAGTAAACAGGGTTCACTCAAGCTGGAGCAAGACTCCGGGACCGGAATTTGTGAAGCATCTGATGGAGGATGAATTCAAAATACCGCTTCAGGTGGACAATGCCGAAGTGCTCGACCGGTTCAAAGAGGGGGCTTTCATCACAGTCAGCAATCACCCTTTCGGGTCGATCGACGGCATTGCGTTGATTTACATCCTCACCAGGTCAAGACCGGAATTTAAGGTGATGGTCAATATGATTCTCAACAAGCTTTCTGCCATGCGGCCCAACTTCATTGCCGTCGACCAGGCAGCCTCGCCCGATGAGGATAAGCGACGTGTGTCCGTGTCCGGCATACGTGAGGCAATCTCCATGCTGAAAAGCGGCAAACCAGTAGGTTTTTTTCCGGCAGGAGCTATAGGCAAGACCGATTCCGAGGGCATCATAGTCGACCGGCAGTGGCAACCGGCCATTCTGCAGATCATCGGCAAATCCAAAGTGCCTGTGATACCTGTTTATTTCCATGGAACAAATTCCAGACTCTTTAATTTTCTCGGCCATCTCTCGTTTATCCTCCGCACAGCGTGGCTGCCACGTGAACTTTTTAAGAAACGCGGCAAGCCAATGCGCGTGACCATAGGCGAACCCGTCAGCGTGGAGAAAATTGCCGAATTCGGACGTGATTATGAAGCTCTTGGCCAATATCTGCGCCAGGCCACATACCGCCTCTCAGGCCAGGAAATCACTTCCGTAAGCAAATGATCGGAACGCACCCAGGAATGAATGCGGTGCGGCAGGCACTAATTGCCGATGTTTCGGGCCGCAATGCGAAGATTGAGTTTTTTTGTTTGGTTATGTGAGGTTTTATCACTAACTTTGTTATGAATATTGACGACCAGAAAGTATACCAATGAAGATATTCATCAACAATCAGCATATAGAACTCCCATCCGACGAAATGACGGTAGCGGAACTTATCGCATGGAGAAACATCCCGACGGGAGGGACCGCAATTACAATAAACGACCGGATTGTACGCAAATCGGACAGAGAATCAACCAGGCTATCCGACGGAGACCGGGTAGTTGTGATTTCAGCCGCATTCGGGGGATAACCATGACCCGGAATTTCATTACCATAGTAATAACATCTCCGGATGAAGTCAGCGACGAGGCATCCCGGATATCGGAACTTCTCTCATCAGGAAAGACCGATTTCGTGCATATACGAAAGCCATACAGCAGTATCAGGGATGTCAGGAATCTGATTGAAAACATTCCGCAACCCCTGAGATCCCGGCTAAGACTTCACGGCCACTTCGCTCTGCTTGATGAATTCTCTCTGGCAGGAGCGCATCTTAACTCGCGATGTCCCGATGCTCCATACAATGCCAGGTCGCTCACCAGATCCTGCCATCCCCTTTCGGATTTGCATGACCTGGACAGATATGAATATGTGACACTCTCCCCTCTTTACGACTCAATATCCAAGTCCGGATATAAATCGGCATTCGACATCGGGACAATAAAAGGGAAACTGCCTCCGGGCAAGGTGATAGCATTGGGAGGTGTCACTCCCGACCGCTTTTCGGAACTTAAGGAGGCCGGCTTTGCGGGAGCGGCTCTGCTCGGGGCCGTATGGGGAAATCAACAATCCGTTTATTTTGACTAAATAGATATGTTACAATATATTACAAACACCGACACTAAAGTTTCTATTGCCGAACAGATTCGCGGTGTCATAGCCGGAGGATGCCGCTGGGTGCAGATTCGTATGAAGGATGCCTCCGACGAGGAAATCTCAGCCGTGGTTTCGGAAATAAAACCTCTTTGCATCGAGACCCAGACGTTTCTCATACTCAACGACAGGGTTGAGCTCGCCAAGACTCTTGATGTGGGGGGAGTCCACCTCGGAAAGACCGACATGCTTCCGTCGAAAGCAAGGATGATACTGGGGCCG
>OFFB01001087.1_pt1 | contig 18272 bp, 18 predicted proteins | sample 1521281 | NCBI WGS metagenome assembly OFFB01 (sample SAMEA3504109, study PRJEB24116) | mouse gut metagenome | biome: mouse gut; feature: mouse-associated habitat; material: faeces | place: Denmark | collected 2011
CGTTAATCCATCCCATCCGCGCTCGCAACGAGCTGCGCAGCAGCGAGTAAGAGAACTGATCCGCGCCTAAAAAATTCCTTCCCCATCTTCCAAGCCAACTCACCCAAAGCTGACGGGCGCCCCTCCTCCCAAGGCCCAGCGGTCAACGAAGTTTCTCCCCATAACACCCATACCTCCCAGAATTCCCATACCTCCCAAAGCTGACGGGAGGACCGACTTCCCTGGGAGGAGGGGCGCCCACGCCCCGACACGGCTCAACCACGCGTTGCTACGTGGGCCGGCTTTGCGGCAGCACGAGGTTAACGGCGGAAGCCTGGCAGAGTCTTATCGGCTATATAGACGATGTTGGACGTTTCCGGGTCAATGCCATTGCCGGCAGACGCAGCTCCGCGCACACCGATATCCACACCCTCCGAGCTGAGCAAACCTTCAACAGCCGTAGCGACTGCCGAATTCTTAACCCTGAAGCATGCCACATATCGACTTATACGGTGTCGGCGAAGATTAGCCCGTATATCATTTGTCAGCCCTCCATACACATCCGACACCGCCAAATTAGCCTCTCTAATGCGTGCCATCAACGTCCTCACAACCTCCTCAGCCGTCGCCCTCCTGAAATCCTCAGAAGTCTGCCACCCGGCCGGAACCTTGATAGGCTGCGAAGAAGTCACCCACGAAGCCAACGTATCCGCCGGCACCTGCCCCATCCGAACCAACATCCCCAGTTGCTTCACAGTAATAATAACCCGCCGTCTGTGATTCATACGTATACCCTTTCGTTTGATTATCATATCTTCAAATCTTTAATCACCCATAAATATCATCCAACTCCCCAAAAATGAATATATTGTCTTTATGGGGTGTACAGATTAATTGGAATACTAAATGTATGTATCTGGCTGTTTGGTAATATTAGAGCTATATTATCTCTCCGCCGTAATACATGTGCTTCCCCAAGACTGTCCAGATTATCATTTGCAGGTCTTTGATAAAGCTATAATTATGAAGGTAATAACGGTTGATTCTCACCTTATCGGGGAAAAGAACTGTATCATTATATTCTTCTGCAATTATTTGTGTGGACCGAGTATCCCCTTCTGATTGTTTTTGGGCTACATACTCCGAAATCATCTCATCCTCACGGCGATATTTTAATGTTGCCGGACCGGTAATGCCGGGACGAAGCTCCAGCACCTCACGGTCATCACCTTTGAGTTGGTCAGCATAACCCGGCACATCCGGTCGAGGTCCGACAAACGACATATTACCGACAAACACATCCCAAAGTCCCGGCAACTCATCAAGTTTATAATGCCTCAGTTTTGCACCAAGTGGAGTAATGCGGTTGTCTCCGGCCACACTCACTGTTGACCCTCCATGCTTCACCGTCATGGTCCGGAACTTATGGCAAGTAAAGAGTTTTCCACCCTTACCAACTCGCTTCTGAGTGAATATAACCGGTCCCCCCGGCATCTTGACCCTTATAAGCAGAGCCACCACAAGTAGAATAGGCCAAAGGATTAATAAGCCTATGAGTGCCATCAATCGGTCAAAAGTCCACTTAAGACACATATTGATAATGAAATATTAGGTGTATTTTCCTACAATATGGATATATTTGAGTCTATATTCTTTATTATCAAAAGAATAATAACCAATCCTTATGCAGTGATATATAGATGTGGTTGTTACAACTCAAAAGAAGATTTCTCTGGCAATAGTGCGTTCATATCCCTTACCACCATTTCTCTTAAAGCGGGATATTCCTCTTCTTTTAAGAAAGATGAGTCATTGAGGCAAATAAAGTTCTTTGTTCCTAAATTATGACGGTCTTTAGTGTATCTCTTGACTGAGGCGAGCACAAAACAAAAATCATCATTGAAATAATGGGGATAAAAACGTCCTGACATGAGTGCAATATTCCTGAAAATATATTGATTCACATCCGAATTATCCCTAAACCGATGTGACCTCGTCACTTTTATAATCTTAGGAAACAGTTTCTCACATTCCCGCAGATTAGATAAAAGGAAAGCTTGAGGGTTATGGTTAATTTTTAACCACTTATACATATCTATTGTATTGAAGATATGATTTCTGAATCTATCAATCTTCAAGTACGAAGGGTCATAGAAGCAGTCCTTCCTGTTCTTGTGCAAAGCCTTTATAGGATACACATGATTGACTACATCAATCGAATTTATACACAGATGTGCATAGGTATCTTTAATTCTAATTTTTTCATATAGCCAACCTCCACGAGGATAGTCCAACACCAGATAGTCTATAGGGAGATTATCTCTAAAGAATCTTTCTTCTCCAACCGGACGAATCGGAAGCATATCATCATTGAAATAAATGAATTTCTCTGACAATCCGGGGATATTCATCAGATTCATTTCAATTGGATTAGGATTGAATATCGGATAAACAGTGTCACTGGAAAAGAAATCCTTATGTCTATGAATACGAAGTTTAGGGGAAGATTGATTGAGCCACTCGGGAAGATGCCCATATGTAATAAAATGCACATACCTCACCCAGGGCATATTCTTCTCAATTCCACGAAACACATAACGCAATGTGTCCCAATCTCGGTAGTAATGAGCCAAATTTTCTTTTGACTCATGGTACTCCCCAAGATATTTAGACCTTTCAGTTTTCCATATCGGATCAGTATCGTCAACCCATGGAATTACTACGTCTATTGGAGAAATAGAATTCATATCAAATATTATTGTTTTCTAAATAATTTCCTGAATAAAAAGCCTCTCATAGAGTCTGGCATGCAAACTTGAACACCAAATCTTACTATCGTATTGGCGAGATATCGTGGAAGAGAAATCAGACCTCCCTTTAGCATATAATTCTGTAATCCCCACTCACTTTTAAAGTACTTCCATCCTCCACGTCGCGCATACATCTCTTTTCCGACACGCACATTCACAAGAATATCTTCAAGATTCGCCATTCTCTTTTTGGCTTCAGCCATTCGAATCCAGAGATAGTAATCTTCGTTATAGTGCCAGTCTATATAGTTGCCAACCTCCAAAACATCAGCGCGTCGCATCATCACTGCCATATGATTGAATGGACACCTCGACTTTATGTAAGTGGAAATTTCATCATTACTGCATGGAACCACTCTTTTGCCGACACTCAAATCGGGAGTCTGAATGAATTCAGAAATTTGACCACCCACAATCGAAATATCCGGATGCTCTTTTAAAAAAAGGAGTTGCTTCTCAAATCTATCCGACAATGATATGTCATCAGAATCCATACGCGCAATTATAGGGTGGGTTGCCTCTGAGACTCCTATCCTAAGCGCATTGCCAAGACCTCCATTTTTTGCAAGACGTATAACCTTGAATAATTCAGGTCGATTCTTCTCAAACTCATCAATTACTCGTTCTAAATCTGCTGAAACAGGACCATCAACGACCAACACCACCTCATCTGGTTTGATAGTCTGTGAATCCGTTATACTTTCAAGAGCCAGCTTGACATACTGCGGCACATCATTTTTGTAAACTGATGTAACCACCGAAAAATTCATTTTGGTCGAATCCAATTTGCTAAGTTTTATAAAGAAATCGTAAGCTAATAGAGGCAACTCTTATTTATGCCATCCCTTGGAAAGATTGAAAAAGAGATCTGTTGTAATAGCGGTAGGACTACCATAGTCGAATCTACTGCCGTCTAAGTATCAGATGAAAAATCATATAGTGCCACAATCCCTCCAAGGGATGAGTCTTGTTTCTTCTCAAATAATCTTTATAATCCCTCCACATTTGCTTAGTCATGTACCTATGCCCGGTTAGGATTGAATAAGGCATAAATACCATTCGCTTATACCCTATGGAATGATAAAGTTCGTTCTGTCTTAGGCAACTGTAAAAGGAGTATGGAAATTTCTTCTCTATAGAACGATGAATGATACTGTCAGACCGAAGCATATAATTGTATATTACCATGTCTGATACTTCTACTTTCCGCACCTTAGTGCCTAAATGCAGAGAGAACATCTTATCATTCGACGACGGTATTTCTTCATATTGAAGATTATAATCCTCAATAATACTTCGTTTAATCATCTTATTCCAAGGCTCCCATGCACCATACTTTACATCGTCCAATAACCCGACATTATTCAGATACCTATCGATATACAGGTTCATCATTGTCGGCTTCCCTTCACTTCCATCTGCGTTAAGGACATTGGACTTAAAGTATATTACATCAGAATCAGAATCTATATATCGGTCAAGAAATGAATTAAACTCCTGTGTATATGTATCATCGCTATCAGCAAATAACACCCATTCCCCTCTTGCTCGTTTTATACCAATATTTCTGGCCGCCCCAGCACCACGAGATTCCTTACATGTAATGAATTGTATATGCCTATTTGATTCAAATTTCCACTCCTCAAATTTGCGCTTATCAGCATCGCTATTATCATCAACCACTATAATTTCCAAGTCGTCACGAATAGGAATTGAATCAATACAACGCAGCAGAAGATCAGGTATATTTTTGTGAGGAATAATTATACTGAAATTGATATTCGCCATAATTGCTTCACCCATTAACCAACTGATCCATAATATTTGTCTTGAACTCCCGCTCCCATCGGATGTTTTGTTTTACCACTTTGGCTGGGATACCTGCAATACATGAATTTACAGGCAAAGAATCTGTTTCGCCATTTGCCATAGAGGGATTAGATATTTTACGATTCACCACCGAATAAGTTCCAATTACGCATCCATCACCAATTGAGACTCCTTTTTGGACAATTACATTTGCACCAATCCAAACATGGTTACCAATTCGGATATCTGCTGCTGGATTTGATCTTTTGCCCGTGACGGCGTCATATATAGGGTGGGCATCGCTCGTGCGAAGATTGATATGATGAGAAAGCATACAATCATCCCCTATATAGATTTTGGAATTATCTTCTTGCACTAATAATTCATCATCATGATTAATAGTGCAGTTTTTACCTATGTAAAGCTCAAGATTATTCCCAAATATATAAAGTCTTGTGTTTTTGCCAATGAAAGTATTATCCCCAATGTAAATTTTATTGTTAGAACCTTGAATCTTAATGATTACCTTGTTCAAGCAGGCTCTATTGCCAATATTTAAAACATTATTACGGCCAACAACCCATTTCTTGATTAGAATAGACCCTCGGTTATGGATCTTAAGTTTCTTTCGGAATGGATCTCGCGCATATATATTTTTAGCGAAATTCATAAGCGCAACTCCATACCATGTATATGAATTCCTCTTGAAAAAGTTATAGCAAAGACGGATTAGATTCATTATGGCAATCTTGTTTAGGTAATATGTGGGTGATATCAACAGAGTTTCCAAATGTGAGACTTCTATATGGTATTGACATACAGAGAGAAATAATTATAAGGAACGGACATGAATCGTACAATGAAAAGGATTTGCTGAAAGTCAGTAGATAGTATAGAAATGAAGCAAAGCACATGAAATTTATCTCATGAATATCGACTGCAGTTTTTCTCCTGTTGACTTTAAAATAACGCTTAAATGTAAAGACGACAACGGGTATAAAACCGAGTAGGCCGAAGACACCAAAATCTGCCAAAATATGGAGAAAGATATTATGGGGATAATGCCCCTTCAATTTCTCAAAAGCATTAATTCCTCCCCCCCAAAACATCCACAGCTTATCTACCACAGTATTAATAGCGTCTTCCCATACGACTACACGACTTTCCCCCTCTGTGTTCTCAAATAGGTTGGTCATATGTGCTAACGCGTAATCTGATGAGTTGCTAACGAAATAAGCTACCGCACCTGAGATTGCAACAACAAGAGCCACAATTATCACATTGAATTTCGCGAAGTGATTTTTGCAATTTAATAAAGCCATCAATAGTGCAATCAGCGGAGGGAACAGCATAACTCCTCTTGCCGGGAAAGGAAAGATTGCAAAGAAAAAGAAGAATGATGCACCTAAGGCTATTATAAGTTTTTTACGAACCGAATTATAATAGTAAAATACAACCCCCACCAATGATAGGGTAAGGCATAATCCCAAAGTAATGGTCAGGTTTAAATAAGTAAGAGAGGTGCCATCATTAGCCAAGACCTTATCTGGATACAATAGTATTATTAATCCATACAGGATATTGAGGGAAAGAAATGATAATAAGATTATTCGTATCTTTTGAATGCTAAGACCAAAGCATAGTATTGCAATCAATATCGTTACTGATAACTTAAAAAACATAACCAATTCTTGAGTTACTAAAGCTGCTGTCACCAAAGAGTAAGCCAGCATTAAGCACCAGTACGTTATATTATATCTTACTTGAGAACTGCTTCTATATATACGGCATACATTCTTGATATTACTGCGATATAGGAATATTATGCATACCACATATAACATTAATATCATAGCATTGGTGCCATCAATCCCCAATAGGAATCTTACAACATTGATATTCAATATCAATGATACCAAATATGCATCAAGATTTTTTGTTAATTTCTTTATCACCTGCTTAATCAGCCAAAATCAGTGAGTAACTGATAGTTTTTTTCTCAATACCTTCTCAATCTGAATACAGTTTTTTATGAGGCTACCCGGAACTCTTAATTTTGAACAGATGTAAATGAAGTAATCCGCTAATGTAAAATTATTCAGCTCCTTGTTTAGCTTTAATGCCTTATTTAACTCTTCTTTATTACCACTCAGATAACTATATTTTATGATATTGTGATTCCGTCCCGCCAGAAAAAGATTAATTTCATCTTTACTTGCATTAGTATTTTTAAGAAATCTTACAATGAGGTCTGCTGTTCTCAAATTAAATTGCAGCATGTGGCCGTAATCTCCGTGAGTCGCTGAACTTGGAATGATTCTATAGGCTCCAGCACATTCCGGCATATAATGAAATTTAGTGTACCTTGAAAAACATAACCACAACATTCGATCATAACAAGGAAGCGGATAAATCTCGTTCTTCATTTTTTCGAATAGAGACTTTCGAGCAAGAACACTTAACGTGTAAATGAAATTACCCTTGAGCAAACTTTTGTAGACTTCTCCTTCCGGTACATTGCGGGTACGAGATATTTTTTTGAAATCATTGTCATGGTGAACCTCATAAGCGTTTGTATGCACGACCCCATAATCCTCATGATGCTCCAAAAAATCTACTTGTTTTTGAAGTTTCAATGAGTCAGTCCAATAATCATCCCCTTCACAGAGCGCTATATATTTAGCTCCAGTACTTTCTACTGCATCCCAAGTTATCCGGTCTAATGCATTTTCCCCCTTTGAATACTGATTTTCATTCTCAATGATGGGGAGAATGATATCGGGATATTTTTCGGCATATTCTAGAATTATAGCGGCCGTGCCATCTGTAGATGCATCATCATGCACGATTGCGACAAATGGGAAATCTGTCTTTTGCTTAATGAATCCATCTAAGGCTTCTCGTATGTACTTTTCGTGATTATATGCTATACAACGTATTGCAACCACAGGCTTAATCGAATTACGGGCCTCCTGTATGCGGTTTAACTGCTGCTCTATACTTGATTTATACATTTATGTTTTTCTTCATTAAAAATGTATCCGGACGAACTTCACAGATAGCAAAGCCTTGTTTTTCATATGCACGAATCGCTGAATGATTCGATTTTAGAACTTCAAGTGCAATTTGCTTAAGACCAAGCAATCTACATTTACATTCGACTTTCTCTAACAGTATATTTGCCATTCCTCTTCCTCGAAGCTCACTATTAATCCAGACATGAGAGATAAAGGCGTCCGGAAGGACATTGCAGTAAAATGCTATGATTCCCAATAATCTTCCAACCTTATCACGCATCGTGACAAAGTCTGCATATTTAGATAGTTTTTCTGAATAAGCGAGAAGAAACGAGTCCTCTCTCTGAGTAAAATCTTCTCTGCTTTTTTCAAGATGATTTATTACCTCAAATTGAGTAAGTTTTTCAATCTTTATTTCATAGCTACTATCCTTCATCAACTATATGTAGGTTAAAGGGGCCATCTAAATTTATCTATTTGGAATCGTCTTTATTTCACGATTACCTTGCACCATTCTGTGGGGTTTGCGAGGGCGTTCTCGAGTTGGGATAGCGTGGGGAAGCGCAGCACGAGGGTGCCGATGGCGTTGTTGGCTCCGGTGAAGGAGTGCACCGTGTCGCCCGGCTTGATCCAGAGGTCGGTTTCTACTATGAGCGGCTGATAATCAGCTGCGATTTCGATGCCCTCAAATGTGCCATCCTTCTCTGAGTGGAGCACAACCTCGGCCAGATGACCGTCATATTCGGGCATGCCGATCTCTTCCACCGGGAGTCCGACGGCGGCGCGTACGGCGTTGCGGATAAGGTCGGTGCCCGCTGCATAGCGCAGCATCTCGGCCAGGCGGTTGCCGCCTCCGCGCGGCGATACCTCCATGATGTAGGCCTTGCCATTCTTGCAGAGGCGAGTCTCGATGTTGTAGACGCCTGTCTGAAGTTTGAGAAGTGTCACGAGGCGCTGCAGTTCGGCGGTCAGTTCCTCCTGAGCCTCAGCCTTTATCGTTGATGGCCAGCTATACGCTGAGGGTGTATAGGGATTCGGCGCATTCTCATCGAAACGCTGGTCGGCGAATGAACAGCACACGAGGCGTCCGTCGATGGTGAATGAGTCGCTGTCGGAGGTGTGACCCTCTTTCTCCAGGAAGTCCTCGATGATGAAGCGGCCATTGTGGGCCTCGGAGAGGGCGGTGGCTATCGCCTCTTCGAGCCGCGCCGGGTCATCAACACGCACAACTCCCTTGCTGCCGGCCGAGTCTACCGGCTTGACTATCACGGGCCAGTTGAAGAAATCGGTGTCGGCAAGCGTATCTGCCGCCTTGTCGTAGCCTTTGGCATTGGGCACATTGAAGCCGTTCTCAGTCAAGAATTTGCGGAAGAGGTCCTTGTTCTGCAGGATTCTTACGCTCTCATATGAACCCTGGAATTGCAGCCCCATCTTCTCGGCCACATATGCGGCTGTCTCCACGCCTGGGTCAACGGCAAACGACATTATGCCGTCGATGCCGAGTCGGCGGGCCAGCTCGAGCACCGCCTCCTTGTCCATCACGTTGACGTCGTGGTATTCATCAGAGTATTTGTGGGCTATATTGCCGGGGATGTAGTCGCACGTGATCACGTGTATCCCCTCCTCGTGGGCAGCCTCGATTACCGGCAGAAGATAGCGCAGACCGCCGAGGAGCATGAGTTTTTTCTGTGATGTATGGCTCATTTTCCGAAGTGTTTGAGTACGCGGTCGATGTCGGCGTCGGTGAGGGCGTGGTGCATGGGGAGGCAGATCACGCTGTCGGCGAGCTTGTAGGCCTCGGGCAGGTTCTCGCGGGTGGCGGAGGGGAGATTGCGGTAGGTGCTGAACTCGCTGATGAGGGGGTAGAAGTAGCGGCGGCCGAGCACGTTGGCGTCGCGCATCTCGAAGTAGAGCTGGTCGCGGGTCTTGCCGAACTTTTCGGCGTCGATGAATACGGGGAAGTAGCTGTAGTTGTGGCGCACGCCGGGGATGTCGTCGAAGAAGCGCACTCCCTCGACATCGCGCAGAGCCTCGCGGTAGCGGCGCGCCACGCGTCCGCGCGCCTCGATGGCGGCGTCTACCTGCCGCAGGTTGAGCAGACCGTAGGCGGCGCGCATCTCATCCATCTTGGAGTTGATGCCGGGGGCCACGACGGTGGTCTCGCCGGCGAAGCCGAAGTTCTTCAGATAGTCGATGCGCTGCTTGGTCTTCTCGTCGTGCATCACCATGGCGCCACCCTCGATGGTGTTGTAGACCTTCGTGGCATGGAACGAGAGGGTGGAGATGTCGCCGGCATTGAGTATCGACTCGCCGTCGACCTCCACGCCGAATGCGTGGGCGGCGTCGTAGATCACCTTCAGGCCATACTTGTCGGCGATGGCCTGGATGGCTGCCGTGTCGCAGGGCTTGCCGTAGCAGTGTACGGGCATGATGGCGGTGGTCTTCGGCGTGATGGCGGCCTCGATTTTCTCAGGGTCGATGCCGCAGTTGGCAGGGTCGATGTCGACAAACACCGGCTTGATGCCGTTCCACCACAGCGAGTGGGTGGTGGCCACGAAACTGTAGGGGGTGGTGATTACCTCGCCTGTGACGCGCAGGGCCTGCAGGGCGGTGATGAGGGGTAGTGTGCCGTTGGTGAAGAGGCTCAGGTAGGGCACCTTCAGGTAGTCGGCCAGCTCACGTTCGAGCTGCTGGTGGAAGCGGCCGTTGTTGGTTATCCACTTGCTGTCCCATATCTCTTTGAGGAGAGCGTTGAAGTCGTCGAGTGAGGGGAGTAACGGCGAGGTGACCGTTATCAGTTTCTCTGTGTCCATAGTAATGTCGTCTTATTTTTTGCGTCGTACGATATCCATCAGCTCGCGCAGTTCGCTGAAGTGCATGAGGCGCGCGGCGGCCAGATAGAGGAGTATCCCCTCGGCGATGCCGATGGCCAGCAGCAGCCCCGGATGCAGGGGCAGATGGAAGATCGTGAGATAGACGGCGGCGCCCATGGCGAGGCTCAGCAGGAGCGTCGCCATGAGGTCGCGCATCTGGGCGAGGAAGCCGAGGTGTATCAGTTTACCTGTATAGTGGGTGTTGATTATAAGCGCGATGATTGAGCTGAGGAGCAGTCCCCAGCACATCCAGAGCAGGCCGAGGGGGATGGTGCAGCATATGATGGCCACCCCCAGGGCTTTCTTGATGATCTCGAGGCGCAGGAAGAGGTCGCTGCGCCCTTTGACCTGCAGGAGGTTGAGGTTGATGGAGTGCACCGGATACCACATGCCGGCGAAGCAGAGCGGCACGAGCAGCGTCGATGCGAAGAGCCACTTGCTTGTGAGGAATGTGAGCACGAGGGGCTTCGCCACGGCGGCGAGCCCCATCATCAGCGGGAAGATGATGAAGGCGGAGATGCGCAGCAGCCGGCGGTAGACGTTGGCGAGGCGCGCGTCGTCGTCCTGGATGGTGCAGAGCACGGGGTAGGATACGCGCTGCAGGATGCCGGTCACATTTGAAGATGCAAAATCGCTGAATTGCTGAGCACGGGTATAGTATCCCAAGTCAGAGGCACGGAACACTTTACCGATAACTATCAGATAAAGATTCCTGTATACTGTATCTAAAAGTCCGGAGGCAAGCAGTTTTGACCCAAAATTAAATAGCGTCCGAAATGATGCCCATGAGTAGGCGCGTATCGGCTTCCATTTGGATAAAATCCATAATATGCAAGTCACAACAGCAGCTGAACTGAGTTGCTGCGCAACAATAGCCCATACGCCAAATCCCCAATATGCAAGCGCAATGCCAATTGCGCCAGACACTATGGCGCCTATGAACGTTGCCTTAGCTTGAGTCTTGAAATCAATGTTGATTGTAAGCAGTGCGCGCTGCACCACCGCCAGAGAGTTTAATAGCAAATTGAGCCCTATTACCCTCATAAGTGGGGTAAGGATAGGTTCTTGATAGAATCTGGCAATTAATGGGGCACAGAAAAAGAGTATCAGATACAGGATTATTCCTACTCCAATATTGAAATAAAAGACGGTAGAGTTATCTATCTCATTACGGTCTTGCTTGCGAATCAGAGCTTGTGAGAAACCGCTGTCAATCAGCGATTGAGAAATAGCAATGAAGATAGTGAGCATACCCACCAAACCATAATCAGCCGGCGTAAGTATTCGAGCCATGATAACCATGACAACGAACGTTATCCCTTGTACTGAAAACCGTTCGATTGCACTCCACATCGTACCCTTAACTGTCTTATTTTTCAAGCTTTCTGACACGGTGTACAGCTTAGATCATTTGGTTTATCGCACATAGTTGATGCTATTCTCTTGCTTTGCTTTCGCAGCCGGGGGTAGGCAGCCGCAGAGGCGGGCAGTGCGGAGGAAGGCGGCGCGGCGGCGCTGGAGGCGGGCAGCGGCTGAGGAGGCGGCGGGAGCGGAGAGGGAGGGCACGGGGGAAGCGGGGGCTGGGAAAGCGGCGGGCTCGGTGGGGAGGTAGGCGGCGGTCCAGCGGCGCTTCTGGTGGGGCTCTTCGGCGGGGGGGATGAAGGCGAAGAGGTCGGCGGGGAGGAGGTGGATGAGGCGGGCGTAGGCTTCGGTTAGTTGGGTCTCTTGGAGGTCGGCGAAGCGGTCGTGGTGGAGGTCGGTGAAGCGGCCGTGGCGGAGGAGGTCGGTAATCCAGGTGGAGAGGGTGTGGAGGGCGAAGTCGGTGTAGCGGCGGGGAAGAGTGAGGATGTCGCGGTCGACTTCGGCTAATAGCTGGAGGACTATGTCGGTCTTGGTGAGGGGGTTGGGGCCGCGTAGCCAGCGGTCGGCACGTAGCCAGCGGTCGGCGAGGGCGAGGCGCAGGCGGCGCAGGTAAGCGTCGCAGGGGTAGCCGCAGCGCACGCGGTGGAGCAGGTCGTAGGCTTCGATGAGGTCGGGGATGTCGGCAGGGAGGAGCCCCTCGGGGGCTTCGCCGGCGGTCAGTGAGTCGAGGAGACTGCGGACCTGGCCGAGCCAACGGTCGGACTGGGCCGGAGTGGCATCGGCGGTGGGGAGAAGGTGGTAGCCCTCTTCAATCAGCGATATGTGGGCGGGAGTTGGCAATGGGAGCGATTAAGCGGGGGTCGAGGTCGACGGTCCAGGTAATCTGGTTGTGGGCTGTGAGGAGGAGGCGGTAGGTGAGGCGTTCGTGGGCGGCGGCACCGCGACCAATGGTGCGCAGTTCGCGCTGAAAGATGGCTTGATGGCCACAGAGGTCGCCGCCGGTGATCTGCACGGGGTCGCCGCTCTTTATCTCGAGAGTGCCATGAGGATGGCGCTCTACGGCGTCGGTGAATTTGCCGATGGCCTGCTGATAGCGCACGATCGAGCTATGGGGGATTATGGCGTAGGGTGCGCGTGGGCGGCGGCTTGTGCGGTAGCCCCAGGCGAGGTCGCCGATGTGGTAGAAGAGGTCGGGGAGCCGGGCAGGACGGGTCTGAAAGAATAGCAGACCGGCCACGACAGGCCTATGCGAGCGATGCAGACGGTGGCCGATGCGTCGCACCACCTCCTCCATCGGGTAGAAGATGCGGCTGAAGCTGAGCTTCCGGGCCTGCATACGCGCCTCAAGTGCGCGGTATTCTACATGCGGACGCAGCTGCATTGCATACCAGCAGGCAGCATCTGTGGCGAGCGAACGGCTTACGAGGGACTGAATCTCGCTGCGAGGAGTGTCGGCGGTGGGCTGCACCTCATCTTTGTCGATAGCAAGGGCGAATATGCCGGGGTCGGCGAGAGCGCCGCCCACCTCAGTTGCCGACACGCCGCAGCGCATGGCCAGCATCCCCCAGAGGTAGGCGGGGGTGGAGTCGGCGAAGTCCGTGGCCTTTATGCCCACAAGCCGCAGGGCGGCGGTGATGGATTCGGAGAGATGGCGAAGGATGGTGCGCGGTGGGCGCTGCGACTGACTCAGCGGCAGCAGATAGGCGGCACGCGGTCGGGCGTAGCGCTCTACAATCGCGCTGAGCGAGGCGGAATCTTCCGGTTCTCCCCCATCAGCCTCTGCCTCAACCGAGGAAGCCTCATTAAGGGTCACGAGCAGTTCGCGACATTCCGCGATGCGGAGCGCGGCGATTTGGCTCAGCGAGCGTCCGCCGAGGTGCAGCGCGAGGAGGAGGGCATCGACGCCGAGGCGCAGGTCGGGCTGGCCGGAGAGGGGAGCGTGCGCGAGGGTGCGGAGCTTGGCGGGGATGGCGGGGTCGGCGAATGCGGAGAGTGAGTCGAGGGGATACGCTTTCAGGCGGCGCGAGACTTCCGCGAATGGCGAGGCAGCCGTGGCAGTCACTTCACTTGCAGTTCCTGCGGATGGCAGCTCACTTTCTGCTTGCGCGGGAGCCGGCTCACGTAGGCTTTTGCCATGCAGAGCCGAGAGGCGGGCGAGGTATGTGCGGATAGTGGCCGGGGCATAGGCGTTGGCGAGTAGCCACAGCACCCACTCCCCTACCGTTGTCGCTGTGAGTCGGGCGTTTGCCAGCTCCTCAGCGGCCACAAACCGGCTGAATACGTCGAGCGCCTGCAGGGTGTTGCGCCGCAGGGAATCATTGGCGATAGAGTCGGCGCAGTTACGAAACCGCGTCAGCATATCCTGGAGATTATTTAGCGGGCAATCAGTCATTTATGCCATGCAGGGCGCAAAGTATAAGGAGCGGTGAGCGCACATGTCCACCGACCCCCTGCCGGGCCACATTCGGGGCGCAGCAGAGGTGACTGGTATACATGAATCCGAATGGATTTCACCTGCAGAATTCAGTCGCACTTTCCGGTCGGTTTTTAAGTGTCTCTTCACAAGAGTCACTTAAATTGGGGACTCCGAAGCGATTCGGAGGGGCAAGGTGGAGTGCCTTTATGATTGCAAAGTTACTAATTATTATCGGATTGAGCAAACTCTGCGCTCCACTTGCCGATGATTTGCCGAGAGGAGATTTGCGAAGTTTTGGCAGTGGTAAATTTGCGATTTCAGGGTCGGTTGTTTTGCAAGCACACTTTGAAGGCTATGCTATCTTGCTGATTGATTGCGAGAAACGCAAACTTAAGTGACTCTTGTGAAGAGACAAATGCCCCGACAAGGAGTGCCTGCGATTCCCCAGAAAATCCTATATAAAATTCCACCAAAAATCCGACTATTCTCCCTCTTTTGTCGCAGGGTCGGGGCGACGTGCCCAACGCCGTTAAGATAAGAATACAAGTTTGGCTGAGTTAGCGTGGAAGATGGGGAAGGAATTTTTTTAGGCGCGGATCATTCTTACTCGCTGCAATGCAGCTCGTTGCGATCGCGGATGGGATGGATTAACGCGGATTTTCTTTTGCTTCTGTTGCAATTTGGATGGGGCGCAGGCACATCGGCGCTATGCGCCTTGTGGCGACGCGGATGATGCCGGATGGTGGTCGCCCCCCAAGAGACTACATCCTTTTCACGGGAGAACGTGGTGACGGGAGTACGGCTTTACGTTCTCCCGTTGAATCCCACGTTCTCACGTAAGCCCCGTATCAAGGGGGAGTGCGCAGCCAATCTGCGGGCATCAAGGCGCTCAGCGCCGAGATGCACCCTTTTACATCTGCGTGTAACCCAGCGCATTACGCAAATAAGAATCCGCGTTAATCCCTCCCATCCGCGGCGCTGTCGCGCAGCGACAAGCGAAAAAATCCGCGCCCTTAAATTCCTTCCCCATCTTACCATTTGGTCCTTCCTTAACTTAACGGTGTTTGGCGATGGCGCCACGACACGGCTCGACTGCGCCCCGGAAACTTTCCTCAATTCTCCCGCTTTTGCCGCAGGGTCGGGGCGTGGGCGCCCCTCCTCCCATGTCCTTGCGGTCGGCGAAGGTTGTCCCCATCACTCCCAATACTCCCCAAACTCCCATCACTCCCATCACTCCCATCATTCCCATCACTCCCGCGATTCCCATCTCGGCGGAAAGAGGTGGGGTCAGAGGGCTGAGATGACGAGGCTGTTGGCTTGGTCGATGGCGGAGGCTTCGAGCGAGGCGAGGTAGATGCGGGTGGTCGATTCGCTGTCGTGGCCCATGGCTTCGCTGATGATGGATACCGGCACCCCTTGGGCGCGAGCCAAGGAGGCCCAGCTGTGGCGCGCGCAGTAGAGGCTCCAGCTTCCGGCATCGGGGGCGCCGAGTAGCTGACCGACGCGTTTGAGATTGGTGTTGATGCGATAGCCGACATTGCGGTAAGCGCAATATTCGTCGATGCCTGTGCGCGTGATGATGGGGAGCAGATATGGGGTGGCGCCGGAGGGGTATTTGTCAAGAATCTGCTGCATCTCGGGGGTCCAGGCTATGGAGAGCTGCTGACCGGTCTTGCGGCGGCGGTAGATGATGCTGCCGTTGCGGAGGTTGCTTACCCGCAGGAAACACATGTCGATAAAACTCATGCCGCGCAGGTAGAAACTCAGCAGGAAGATGTCGCGAGCGAAATCGAGCATGGGGAGATGGCTAAGGTCGAGCGACTTGAGGGCGCGCAGGGTCGAGAGGGGCATTGCACGCTTGATTGTCTTGTCGATGCCGGTGTAGACTCGGCGAAAGGGCTGGCAGTCGTCGATGATGTCGGCCTCCACGGCGCGGCGGTATACGGCGCGCAGTATGCGGTTGTAGAATGAGATGGTGTTGGGCACGAGCCCTCGCGAGTGCTGCCAGGCCTGGTAATTCTCCATTATTTCGGGGGTGATGGCGTCGAGCATCAAGTCGGCGCCCTGGCGGAAGGTGCGGAAACTGTTGAGCGCCGAGCGGTAATGCAGGGCGGTGGTGGGGCGCCCGTCGGCCGACAGGCGGCGGATGGCCATCTCGAGATGCCGGAAGAGTGTGTTGTCGCGGTTGTTACGCTTGAATTCAGCGGCCACATCGGCCGCTGCGAATGGCCGATGGCGCATGGCCAGCCGGCCGATGATGCGGTCGAAGCGTCGCAGGTCGGCCTCAATGCAGAGGGAGATTTCTTCGAGGATGGCGGCGCGTTGGGAGGTGGCGCCGGCAGACGCGGCTATACATTCGGCGCCGGCATCCCATTCGGCACGGCTGACACGGAAGGGGGTCTCTATCTGGCGAATCTGGCGGCTATGGGTAATCTGATAGATTATGGCGCACTCCTGGCCTGCCGACTTGCGGGGAGTGCGGAGTTTTACTTTTACTGTTGTCATTGTCACTGGAGGTTTATGAGTCTCTTTTTTTCAGTAACAATGCGGATGGCTGCTCATTTCGGCTTTTTCTTTTTTCGGGCTTCCGCCCTCACACTGCCCTTGGAGAAGGGGGGGGGCTGCGGTAGGGAGGAGTCCTCGGAACTTCGGGCTTCCGCCCTCACACTGCCCTTGGCGAGGAGGGCTGCGGCGGGGAGGAGCCCTCGGAACTTCGGGCTTCCGCCCTCACGCTGCCCTTGGCGAGGGGGCTTGGGCTGGGGCGGCCGGCGGGAGAGGCGGGGAGCTTCGGCAGGAGCCGGGAGGCGGGGCTGGAAGGGCGGCCGCGATGGGGGCTTTCCTCTTCTGGCGGGGCTATTGCTTGGGTGGGAGGGCTTCGGCGCTTAGGAGCTGCGCTAAGCGGTTTAGATGGAGGCATTGCTCTCGGGAGGGATGGTCGCGCGGGGGAAGAGCGGCGTAGGCCAGGGGGCTGAGGAGCAGCAACTGGCCGTCGGCGCAGAGGTCGAAATCATGGCGGGCCGGTTTTTCGCGCTCGCCGAAGGGCTGATGGTGGAGCTTTATGATTTTGCCCTGCATGGCTTCGATTTCGCGCTGAATCTGCTTTTCGCGCGGCGAGATGAATGCGGAGACCACTACCCCGCCGTTGGCGGCGGCATCCAGGCAGCGCTCGCGCTTGGCTGCAAAGACTTCATCGGAGTCCGCACGATGGACAACGAGCGAGGTCTTGAAGGGATTACGGAAGAGGAAAAGATTGCCATACGCCTGCATCGGAGTGCCGGCGATGTCGATGTCGCGGGTCTTGCGGAAGAAGTCGGGGCGGTAGCGGCGCACGGCGAGACGGTAGGGATTCTGGTCGATGTAGGTCATGACGTCGTCGAGCGAGCGGAAGCTATATATGATTTTGTCGTTGAAGCCGGATTCGAAGATACTAGCGTCGGGGTCGGCAAGGAGCGTGCGGCATTCTTTGGCTATGCCGGTCTTTAGTCCGCCGATGGCGCTGCCTACGGCTTTCTGGAGGCGGCGGCGCACATGCACGAGCATGTGCACATGGTCGGGCATAATGATGTGGTTGAGGATGCTGATGTCGGGATGATGGATTTCGAAGGCTTTGATTTCCTGCTCTATGATTTGGCCTATGGGGGAAGTTGCTACGGTGACTGCGTCGGGGCGGAGCTGGCGGATGGCGAGGGTGGAGAATTGCGGGGCTGAGGGGTGTTTGGCTATTGTGATGTGGTATTTCCATGGGGCGCAGTAGTCGTGGCCACGCTTGCGGCGCTTGGAGTGATGGCTGAAATTTTCCTTGTAGGGGCGCTGCGCTGGCTTGGGCTGATTTTTCATGGCTTTGCTCTTTTTTAGGGTTAGCTTTTTCTGGGAGTTTTCGGGATTTTTTCGGGCTTCCGCCCTCACACTGCCCTCGGCCGGCTTTGGGCAGTGTGAGGGCGGGAGCCCGAAGCTGGGCGGGCTGAAGCTGGGCGGGCTGAAGCTGGGCGGGCTGAAGCGGCGGGGG
>OFFB01001098.1_pt1 | contig 18157 bp, 16 predicted proteins | sample 1521281 | NCBI WGS metagenome assembly OFFB01 (sample SAMEA3504109, study PRJEB24116) | mouse gut metagenome | biome: mouse gut; feature: mouse-associated habitat; material: faeces | place: Denmark | collected 2011
TGGCTTGGATCAACAATTCCCGCCGTCTTTCCAAAGATTATGAAATATCTGTCCACTCTGCTCAGGCGGTTTGCATGATTGCCGCTTTTCGCACTTTGTTAAAAAGGCTTTAGCCTATTGGTACAGCTTCTAAGAAACTTCCTCCATTCTGTTAGTGAATTAGGATACATATAAAAGCCGAATTGTGGTGGATTCAATCGAAAGGGCGTATATTGTAGAATGTCCTTGAGGTGAATTACAATGTATTTTATTCGTACATTGGGTGACACTGTGAAAAAGGCCCGCAAGCGGCTTGGCCTTACCCAACTCAAAGCTGCTGAAATCTGCTCTATTGATTCACGCACGATCTTGAACATTGAGAACTATCGGGGAAACCCGAAAATGACAGTTTTGTTCCCTCTGGTTCGCGGACTCCAGATAGATTCCCAGGAGATTTTCTATCCTGGCATGGAGATCAAAAATCCATCTGTCAGCCAACTCCGATTCTTAATCGAAGATTGTTCCGAGCAGGAGGCCGCTGCTTTGATTCCTGTCGTGCAATCCTTCTTGGGCGCAGTCAGATCAAACACTGCATCTGAGATTGAATAGGCCGCAAAACAAAAAGAGAGCCTGCATCCTTGTCAGTAGGAAGCAGGCTCTGCACTTTAAGCGTCTGGCTCGTCGCTCAATACCATTTTCAGTTGTGCCACGGTTACCCGGATTTCTTTTTTGCATTTGGGACAGTACAATGGAAACCTCACCAGAACAGTATCGAAATACACCTTCGTTCTTGTTCTGTTGCCACAGACAGGACAGCACACCCAATGGGAGGATTTATCCTTTTCGTTCACACTCAATTACCCTTTCCGGCAGCAATCATGCTCTGCGTTCAACGTCTGGCTTTTGTGATTGCCGCACTCACCATAGGAAGATTTATCGTTGATTTTTCTTGGAGATTTGCCTCCTCTGGCTGGCAGTTTCCTCCAAGTCACTGACCGACAGCGTTTGCAATTCACCTCTACGCAGTTGAAAAATAACATCAGCCTCTTTCGCCAACTCATAGGAGTGCGTCACGATTACCACGCATTTGCCGGATTTATGGGCGCTGTCTTTGAGAATAGCCGTAATTTCAGCGGCAGTGTCCTCGTCCAGATTCCCGGTCGGTTCATCGCCCAAGATAACCTGCGCGTCACTGGCCAGGGCGCGGGCGATTGCCACACGCTGCTGCTGGCCCCCGGACAGCTTCAGCACATTCCGCTTTGCTTCTTCTGCGGTCAGGCCCAACTGTTCCAGAATAGGAAGTGGCGGCAGCTTAGAGGTCAATGCTACGTTCTCCATTGGTGTTAAGTAGTCGATCAAGTTGTAGCTCTGGAAGATAAACGCCACATGATTACGCCGGTGGTCGGCAAGGCCAGTCTTTGCAATATCTTCGCCCTGGTACAAAATCTGGCCGCTGCTAGGGCTGTCCAGACCGCCCAGCAGAGACAGGAGCGTGGTCTTGCCACACCCGGAGGGGCCAAGGATGGTGTACATCTTACCCTGTTCCATTTGAGCGTTGATGCCCCGCAGAACTCGCTTTTTGTTCTCATAGGAATATTGCAGGCCCTTTACTTCTAAAATGCTCATAATCAAAATCTCCTTTAACTCATTTGTGACAAGATGTTTTTCGGCTTCATTTTCACGATTGACACAGATGCCAGCGTTACGGCAACAGTGCAGAGGATGATTCCCAGCAGATAGACCCAAAGCAGATGCTCCACGGTGACGTGAACTTCGATGCTGTCAGGAGCCACCATGTTCGAGGTGTCATAGGGGATATACTGGCCTGTGATGTCCAGATATTCCGTCCCATCGTCAGGGGTTTCAATTTCCGGGATAGGCTGTGTTTCCGCTACTTGGCTGAACAGCAGATTGCTCGCTCCCTGCGCAATCGCCCCGCTGGAAAAATAGGACAGGCCAAAGGCAATCACAGCGATCATCAGCGTTTCAAGAATGTACTGCGCCACGATTTTGACTTTGCTCACACCGATAGAAAGCAGGATGCCCGTTTCATGCGTCCTCTGCTTGATCCACATATTGAGAATCAGCGCCAAAATGCCGATGCTGACAATCACGATGCCGATAATCAACCCCGTCACCATGTTCTGCATGGCAGTCAGAGAGGATGCCACGGCTTCATAAGCGGTATTATCAACGGTCAGCTTGAAGCAGCTCCAGTCCAGGTCTAACTTCTGTATCTGCGCCGCGATTTTATCAATGTCCCTGGGGTCGTCCACGAAAAACTCTACGCCATTGTCATACTGGATAACATCGTACATCATGATCTCCTGCACGGCTTTGTGGTCGATAATCAGGCGATTCCGTTTGTCTGTTGACGTGGTGTTAAATTGTCCATTGTCCATAGCAACTTCATATATACCGACAATTTTCAGCGACACGTCAGGATAGCCACCTGCGTCATAGCTGCATTGTACCGTGATGGTATCACCCAGCTTCAAGCCGTTCCTTTCAGCAAGTGCGGTACTGATTAGAACAGCGTGATCGTCCTCCGGGGTGATATGCCGTCCTTCGACCAGTTTGAAAGCGCCTCGTCGGAAGTAGTTAAAATACTCGGAATTAGAGACGGAGGGGAGGCGGCTGTAATCTCTCGTTTGTCCGAAGCTAATGCCTGGAATAAACGAAAAATCCATTGCAAAGACGCTGCCATCACCTATACCGTTATAGTCACGGATGCCTTTGACGCTCATAACCTTTTCAATATCTGCGTCAGTGATCGGCGTACCTGTGTAGTCTACCAGCACACCGCCAATGCCCTGCTGGTATGTCCAGTTCTGGCTGTTGTCCATATCTCGTTCCAGCTTAATACTCCCGCCTACGGACTGCCGCAGGCTCAACGCAGACTGGTCTGCCGCCGCCAGAATGGAAAGCCCGGTCAGGACAAACGTGGAGATCACGAACAGGGTCAACAGCAGGATCAGTGTTTTCCCTCTTTTCCTGGTCGTGTAAAAAAATGCTCGTTTTATCATATTGCGGCCTCCTTAACTCATTTTCGATAAAATTTCTTTAGGATGAAGATGGAAAATCGGATATGCGGCTACCATTACACCAGCCATTACCACAAAAACCTCAATCCCGTATTGCAGAAGCAATTTCCAGGCCGGGAGGTCAACATTGACTGCGCCGACCATATTCCGCAGGAACGCCCCAATCTGCATAATGGCAAAATAGCTGACAGGGCAGGAAAAAAGGAACGCCAGAAGCAGGATAGCCGTTGTTTCCACAAAAAACTGTGCGATGATATGTCCTTTTGCAACTCCGACTGCCAGCAGGACGCCGACTTCATGGACACGCCCCCGGATACGCATGGCGAGTATCAGAAAGAGGACAACTATGCTGACGATCATTGCCGAAACGATCAGGAGGGTCGTTAATCGCCCGATGGTCAAGAGTTGATACGCGATAGCGTCATACTCTGCCGTGTCCGCCTGGAGCGTGTAATCTTCCCACCGGAGTGGTACGTCCCGCTTAATCTGCTCCATGACCGTTTCCAGTCTGGCAGGGTCAGTGACAAAGAAATCCACCCGCCCCGAATAGGTTCCGGCTGCGCTTTCCGTCAAGACCCAATAGGTGCTGTGGTCTGTAAAAATAGTGTCGTTGTCAAACTCCATGCTTGGATCACTTTCATAAATGCCGATGATCTTCACTACTGCCGCTGGGTCTAATGACAATTCATTGCCAATGTCCAGCTCATTTTCCTCTGCCAACTCCCGGCTGACCAGGGCAGCGTGGCGATCCTCTTGGGTAATGTGCCGCCCCTCGGCCAGCGTCAAAATGCCGCTGGTGAAGTTACGGTTCCATGCCGATGATGTATTGGCGGAAATCGTGCCGGAGGGCATACCGGACGGGAAAATGAAGCTGTTGGCCGATGCGGTGGCCGACTGCTGGGCGTTGCAGGCTTTGATCTCAGTATTGCCTGCAATCAGGTCAATGTCTTGCTGGGAAATGGGAACAAACTGCATGGCATAGTCCTCTCCGCTTGTGTTGAGTTCTATCGGCTTTCCCCGCAGGGTAAAGGATGCTCCCACCGTTTCCTGCAGGTTCGCGGCTGCGGCCTGTGTTGCGCTCAACACAGAAAAGCTGATGGTGACAAACAGCGTAATCAGCACGAACAACAGGAACAGGGTCAGGCTTTTCCCCTTTTTTCGTGTGTCATAGAGAAAGGCCCGTTTCAAAACATTCAAAAAAAGATACCTCCTATCAATGTGATGGAGGTATCTTAGCATCCCAATGTGGAGCAATTATGGGTGGCGTGTAGATCTAATATGGAATTTGCCGGTCAGAAGCAAATTTGAAAAGACATTCCTTCTATATCCTCGGATGGGCTGAATGAATAGGAAATATCCAACGACTTCAAAATCGTTGCAACAAGATATAATCCTAAACCGTTTCCCCCCGCCGCCCGGTCACGGCCATAATCAGGCCGGTAAAACGGCTCAAAGATATGGGCAAGGTGTTCCGGGGGTATCGGCGTACATTCGTTTTCTATAGCAAGCTGCCGTCCCTTGCAGGAAATATAGATCGTGCCGTCCGGCTTTGTGTAGGAAACCGCATTTGCCAGAATATTCGATATGGCCTTTTCAATCATTCCCTGCGGAAGATGTACGGCAAATGGCTCCCCTGCGTCAACAGAGAGCGCAATGCCTTTGGCTTTTGCGATAATCTGATACGGCTCTATGACAGCTTTGAGTGCGTCCGCTATCAGAAAATCCATTTGTTCCTGTTCCCCGGCAAACTCCGCCCGCGATGCGTCCAGAATTTCCTTTATCATTTGGGCCAGCCGGTCAGTCAGTTCCTTGCATCTGGCAAGATAGGTGTCCCTGTCTTTGTATTTGCCTACGCCCAAAAGCATATTTTCCAGCATGACGCTGACAGCGGTAACAGGCGTTTTCAATTCATGGGATGCCGCCCGCAGGAAATTGGTCTTTTGAATATCGGCAGCTTCTACCTTTTCAATCTCCTGCTCCAATGTCTGAATTGTGGACAGGAGCGTTTGATATAGACTGTTCACGTTGTCGGCTAACATCCCCATTTCATCCTGCGTATCGTTTGGACAACGGGCGTCAGGCTCCAATTTTCGCATTTGTTCTGTTGCGGCGCTGATCTGTTGAATGGGCCGGGTGAACATCCGGGAATAGGCCAGGGCAAACAGAACAGAGATCACCATGCAAAGTATCGCGGTAAAAGGCAGGATCATCAACACCGCACTGACAGCGTCCTCGATGTGCTGACGGGAAACGATAGCCGTAATGCTCCCGGCCCCATCAGCGAAACCCTGCTCTACCTTGAAAAAATCCGCGCCGCCCAACGGGTTCTCTGCCAAGGAGATTTTCAAGCCGTCCTCTGTGGCAGTTGCAATAATCGTCACTTCCACTTTGCCGTCAGGAGAAGGATCGGTATCGGTTTCTGCTTTCAGCAAGTCCATGTGATAAGAAAAGCTGTCATAGTCAACCGATACATTTGCAGTCCATTTAGCGGCAAAGTCCATCACGCAGTTTAGCCGGTTATCTGGCGAGGTTGTGATGATCTGATCAACCAATCGGGCGGCATCTGTCTCTAAAGCCTTTTCCTGCTGATAGTTATAGGCCCACGGCATCAGAAAGTAGATCAGAGCATGGGAGAGTAGGACAATAATCAGCATCAGGCCAAAAGTATAGAAGAATGTCTTGGGGAAAATCTTTAATTTTTTCATTGGCCGACCTCAAGTTTATATCCGATTCCCTTAACAGTCTTAATACAGTCAAGGTGCAGCTTCTTCCGCAAATTCTTGATGTAGGTATCGACCAGACGGTCAAGCACATAGGAGTTATCGCCCCATACTCCATCTAGGATTTGTGTGCGGGACAGTACCAGCCCTTGATGCTCGACAAGCAATTTGAGCAAGTCAATTTCCTTTGCGGTGACTTCCAGTTCCCCATTGGCGTCATGGGCAGAGTAGCCAGAGAAGTTGACGGTTAGATCGCCGCACGTCCATACGTCTACCTTTTCAGCCAGATTGCTCCGGCGTAACAAGGCCGTGACCCGTTTTCCCAGAATGACCATAGAAAACGGTTTTGTCATGTAGTCATCGGCCATACCGTCAAAACTGGCAATTTGAGTACCTTCGTCCTCCATAGCTGTGAGCATGAGTACCGGGACTTGGCTCGTTTTGCGGATAGAATTTAGAACAGCCAGCCCCGTAATGGTGGGCAGCATAATATCCAGCACGACAAGATCGAATTTTCGTTCAGAGAATAATTTAATTGCTTCGTCACCGTCAAAGGCGGAAACGGTGCTGTGTCCAGCGTCTTGCAGATATTCACAGACGGCTTCGTTGGTATCAATATCGTCCTCAACAATCAATAATGTTGCCATTGGCGCACCTCCTTCGGCATAGTGTAACATGGTAATGTGGAGATAGTATGGAATTTTCTATCTTTTTCAAATTATCGGCATCAAAATATTGGCAGTTAAGCCAGCAGCGGCCCAGGCATCATCCCCAGGCCGCTACTGATCTTTATTGCAGCTTCTCTAAAAGCACCTGCCGCTGTGCAGTGATTCGCTCCTGTTCAGCCTTGGTGATTTCCCCACTGGCTGTGATCGCATTGTATTCCAGATACCCGGTGAAGCAGTCCAGCAGCACATCCCGCATGATCTCCGGTGTAGCGCACAGTTCCTCACCTGCCCAGGTGTTGGCGCTGGAATCCCATTCCAGCACTGTGTAGCCGTGGGAGGTCATGACGATCTCATATCGGGTGTCCTCGGTGAGATAGTCCTTGAAAATCTCCATCACCTTCTCAAAGGTCAGCACCAGCCCCGCCCCCTCAAACATAGACCAGATCGGCCAGGATGATCTCGTCGGCCCGCGCCCGGCAGTTATTGACCAGCCCTACCCACGCCATCTGGTCACGGGCTTTCAATTCCTCAGTCACGCCAGCGGCTTTCATCAACTGCGGCAGGAGCGTGTCCATACGCTGCTCTGCCATCCGCTCGACGCCTTTCAAATGGTCGGCCAGCTTGCCGCTGTTCACCAGCACCATCCACAGCTTGGACTTATGCTCCTGGAGGTAGTCGCGCCGAAGATCACCGTACTCGCCATAGAATACATCCTGCTCTGGTTCCTCGTCAAGTATCAGATGCCCTCTCCTTCTGGGCGGAGCTGCGGGACTACTCACCGGAGGACGAGACCCGGCAGATGCTGAAAATGCAGAATCGGCTGTATCTACGCACCAAGAAATCCAGCGTGGTCCTCCGCAACGGCCTGATCTCTCTGCTGGATCAAACATTTCCTGGCGTCAACACCCTTTTTGACAGCCAGCCCAAGCGTTCCAACGGGCATTTCAAATGGGTGGATTTTGTAAAACGGTTCTGGCACAAGGACTGTGTGGCAGATGTTTCCCTTGCCGCTTTCTCGGATGCTTACCGCAAATGGTGTACCAGATCCGGCTATCGCTTCTCTCAGTCTGACGCTGAAAGGCTCCATGCCGCTGCCAGAAACTCCGTGGCTACATTTCCCAAAAACGACAGCACCAAGCTGCTCATCACTCAGGCCGTAGACAGCCTGAACGCCGTCTATGACGCGCTGTATATCCTGCGCGGGGAGATGCTCCGTCTGGCCTCCCTGCTGCCGGAATTCGATGTGGTCATGGAAATGCAGGGCGCAGGCGAGGTCACCGGACCACAGCTCATGGCGGAGATCGGCGATGTGCGGCGGTTTACCCACAAGGGCTCTCTGGTGGCCTTCGCGGGCATGGATGCGCCGCCTTTCCAATCTGGCACATTCGACTCCAAATCCCGCCGCATCTCCAAGCGCGGCTCCCCCCATTTGCGAAAAACACTGTTCGTGGTCGCCAGCACGATCCTCCAGCACTCTGACCCGGCCAATCCCATCTTTCAGTTCATGGACAAAAAGCGAGCCGAGGGTAAGCACTTCTATGTTTACACTGTGGCCGGCGCAGCCAAATTCCTGCGCATCTACTATGCCAGAGTGAAGGCGCATCTGATGGCGTTAGATGCAGGGACAAGCACCGCCGCTTAACCGGAAATAATAGTCCTGCTCAGTCGGTTCGCAAAAATTCCTCGCTGACCGGCTTGGTTTGTCATGCCCTTTTTGCCCTTGCTAAAACCTTTCCTACTTTTTTCATTTTGGGGCTTGACATGTATTTGCAGGTTTGCCGCTACTATATTCCATTGCTATTATGCTTTGAATCTCATTTCGTCCTTGCTTTTGGGGTAACAAAACATTACAGATTACAGATCATCCAAGGTAAACTCCGCCAGGGGGTCGAAGTCGGGGAAGCGCTCGTTCTTATAGTTCAGCAGCTCGGCGGTGACGTTGGTCTTGCCGTTGTCGATAGCCAGGTTCAGGTACTCCATCACCTGGGCCAGGGTGGCGCTGTCCAGATGGGCGACGATGGAGGCGTCGTCCCGCATGATCAGCCCGATGATGGTCCACTGGTCCAGCAGAGCCACGATGTGGTTCACCTGACGGGTGTATTGTTTGAACGTGAACCTGCCCATTTTGACAAGGCCGTTCAGGTCAAGATTGTGGCGCAGATCAAGAGCGCTGCAATCCAATTCCAAGTCACAGCCGGCAAAAGAGATTTGCAATATGCTGAGAGAATAATCGTAGCTGAATGAGATTCCGTGCTTCTCCTTGCCTTTGAACCGGTAGAGGGGAAGCTCAGCATCCTGGTACATATTAGGCCGGATGGCGCTCTCACGGACCACCGGCTCCCAGACCTGGGCAAAGGGCTGCTTGATGCTGTGGTTGTTAAAATACTTCTGCCATGCCAGCACGTCTCCCGGCTCCATCTCCATGGGGTGGGCGACCTGGATTGGCTTGCTGCCCACGGCATAGGGCTGCTCCCCGCTGTCGATGGCCGCGCCGTCCCGGAGGGTAAAGGTCTGGCCGTCCTGGCTCCAGACCAGCAGGCTGGCCACCTGCCGCAGGAGCGGGTTTTCTCCCAAGTAGGACACCTGCCATTTCTCGGCCGGATATTCGGCGCCGCTCAGAAAGTCCTGGAACAGCCGGTCGCACCGGGCTTTGGCCACCTTTTTGGCATTCTTCTTCATCTCGGCGAAATCAGCTTTGGCAGTTTCATACTTTTGGGGGGCAGCTCCCTTCTTCGGGATAGACTTGACCGCTTTTCCGGCATTTCCGTCAAAAATGCTCAGGGTCAGGTCCTGGGCCAGAGAGACGGTGACCGTATTGCCCTCCAGGTCGTAGACCTTCTTGCCGTCCTTGTCCAGGCCGAAGTCGGCAAGCACCGTATCCCAGAGGGTTTCCGTGCCGATGCCCCGCAGTTGGGCGTACTTGGTCAGGAGTGTTTCGCCTTCCCAGTTTTTGGTTTTGTCCAGCTCCAGCATGGCCTCCCGGGTGTCGCTGAGGAACAGCGCACCCCGGAGGGTGATGATCTTGTCACGGCCAGACGCACCGGCGCGGTCCCAGGAGGCCCAGTCCCTCTGCTTGGAGATCAGCGCCTGCACAGTCTTGCCGTCCCCGAAGCGGCAGCAGGGGAGCATCCAGGAGGTGTGGGGGCCGCCATAAACGGAGACCGGGAGATTTTCGGCGAGAAATTCCTGGAAGGAGGCCGGATCCAGCGCCGCCGCGGCCTTGTCCGCCGCCTCTACGGTCTGGTAGTCGGAATAGTCCCCATGCTTGTAGCCGCCGATGGACTTGTGATAGGAATACTGCTCCATGTAAGGCACCACAGCGCACAGCACCACGAACGGTGGGGCCGTCTTTTTGGGCTCGTCCAGCTTGAGCGAGGGGTTCAGGAGGACCTTTTTCAGCGGCGACTCCTTGCCGCCCTTCTTCCGGTAGCTGGCCATCAGGTCGGATTCGCGGTACAGCTTCCAGAGGCCGGCGATGGGCGTGTTTTCAAAAGGTCTGGCCTCTTTCTCCGCAGCTTTCTGCGCTGTCTCTGCGGCCTTTGTGGGCTTCGCGCCGTCCATAAAGAACCGGAGGACCTCAGGCCTGACTCTGCCCGGGTGTTTCTGCGCGTATTCCGCCGCCTTGGCAAAGCATTTGGCCTTCTTGCTCCCGGCCAGCAGCTCCGCCATAGCCTGGGCGATCTCCTCCGTCTGACTGTTGGGCATATACTTCTGGAACAGCTCCGTCCAGGCTTTTGCCTCCTGGAACAGATACAGCCCTGCCCAATCCTTCGGCTGAAGCTCCCCCCTCCAAAGCTCCCGTATGGTTTCCGTCAGGCCGACCGGAAGCTTTTTTTCTCCTCGGAGCAGCTCACGGGGCGGCTCCAGCTTTTTACAGTCGAAGAAAGCATATTCCCCAATTATCTTGACGCCCTCCGGGATGGTCACGCTGGTCAGGCCCGTGCAGCCAGAGAAGGCACTTCTCCCGATTTCCGTGACGCCCGCCGGGATGGTGACGCTGGTCAGGTTCGCGCAGCCCTGGAAGGCCCACGCCCCAATTTCCGTGACGCCCGCCGGGATGGTCACACTGGTCAGGCTTGTGCAGCCCCGGAAGGCCCCGTACCCGATTTCCGTGACGCCCGCCGGGATAGTCACATCCCCGCCGGGCCCTTTGTATTTCTGCAAAACGCCCTTCTTAATGACAAAATCCTGATTTCCGCTCATACCGCAGTCTCCTTTATAGGTTGTATTTAGCCGGGAAACGCCATCCCAAAAGAATTTCTTCTATCATAGCACATCCGAGACGCAAAAACCATATGCAACCAGCATAGTTGACAATTTTTTGCAAGCTGGTACACTACATTTAGAATTTGTTCACAACAGGAGGAGACCAACGATGACCCAAGCGGAAACGTTAGCCCGTGAGATACTTTTGCTGTCCCGGAACACCCTTTTGGTCAACCTGCGCTTCCTGGACGCCGCCCTGAGCCAATTCGTCCTCACCCCCGCATCCCTGCCCTTCGCCACCGACGGGCAGAACCTGTACTACGACCCCCGGCACGTCCTGCTCCGGTACAAGGAGGAAAAGGAGCAGTCCGTCCGGGACTATCTGCATCTGGTGTTCCACTGCGTGTTCCGGCATATGTACATCCACACCCTGGTGGATCAGGCGCTGTGGGACCTGTCCTGCGACATCGCGGTGGAAGAGGTCATCAACGGCCTGCTGCTCCCCAGCACCGCCGCCAAACGGCAGGAACCGCAGCAGACGGAGCTGGCCCGGCTCCGCCAGACGGTCAAACCCCTCACCGCCGAAAAGCTCTACCGCCACTTCCAGGACCACCCGCCCCGGAACCCGGAGAACCTGCGGGCGCTGTTCCTGGGAGACGACCACACCCCCTGGTACCAGCCGCCCAAGGCCCAGACGGCTTCCGGAGGCGGCGGAGGAGACGAAAGCGCTCCTCCCGGCGAGGAGAGCAGCGGTCTCTCCGCCGCCATGGAGCAGGCCTGGAAGGACATCTCCGCCCGGATGCAGATGGATCTGGAAACCTTCTCCAAGCTCCAGGGCGACCGGGCCGGGGCGCTGACCCAGAACCTGCAGGCCGTCAACCGGGAGAGGTACGACTACACCGCCTTTTTGAAAAAGTTTGCCGTCCGGGGGGAGGTCATGCGGCTGGACCCGGACGAGTTCGACTACGTCTACTACACCTACGGGCTGAAGCTCTACCAAAATATGCCCCTCATCGAACCGCTGGAATACCGGGAGGTCAAGCGCATCCGGGAGTTTGTGATCGCCATCGACACCTCCGGCTCCACCTCCGGGGAGCTGGTGCAGAAATTTGTCCAGAAGACCTATAATGTGTTGAAATCAACCGAGAGCTTTTTCAGCAAAATCAATCTCCACATCCTCCAGTGCGACGCGGACATTCAGGAGGATGTGAAGATCACCAGCCAGGAGGAATTTGACACATACCTGAAAACCATGACCATCAAGGGCCTGGGGGGCACCGACTTCCGGCCCGTGTTCGCCCGTGTGGACGAGCTGCGGCGGGGGAAGGAGTTTCAGAATCTCAAGGGCCTGATCTACTTCACCGACGGGTACGGCGACTTTCCGGAGAAAAAGCCGGACTATGACGCCGCCTTCGTCTTCGTGGAGGACGAGTACAATAACCCCGATGTGCCCCCCTGGGCCATCAAGCTGGTGCTGCAGAAGGACGAAATTTGATTTTATCCATATTTTTAGGAGATATTTATCATGGAAAACAACCAGGATTTTACTATTCGTGACGGCGGTTTGAGCTGGTACAGAGGCCCCGGCGGGGATGTGACCATCCCGGAGGGCGTCACGGTAATCAGGGGCTATGCCTTCAAGAACAAGAAAGTGACCAGCGTCACCATCCCGGAGAGCGTCACGATAATCGGGGAGAGCGCCTTCTGTTGGTGCACGAATCTGACCAGCGTGACCATTCCGGAGGGCGTCAAGGAAATCGGTGATGGTACCTTTGAGAACTGCAAGAACCTGCAAAGCGTGATCATCCCGGAGGGCATCACAAAAATCGGGCGGGGTGCTTTCGAGGACTGCGCCAGCCTGCAAAGCGTGATCATCCCGGAGAGCGTCAAAAAAATCGGTAGGGACGTCTTTAGGGGTTGCTGCCCTGTCTTGATTGCCCCGCATATTTCCATCTACAGTTTTGCTGCGGCGAACAGGCCCGGCGCGTGTGCGGGCTTTGCCAAGGCGTATCTGGACGGCCGGGAGATAGATGAGGAAATCAAAGCGGGCTATCTCAAGTACATCGAGGGCCAGAGGAAGCGGTTTTATCCTTTGGCGATCCAGCACGAGGAGCTGCTGCAGGTGATGCTGGCTGAGAAGATGCTGGGCCGCAAGGACATCGCCCCCCTGCTGGAGGAGAGCGACAAACAGAACAATATTTCGGCCAAGGCGGCGGTGCTGGACTACGCGGGCAGGAATTTGAAGCCCGTGGACCCGCTGAAGGAGTTTAATCTGAAAGGACTGTGAAGCAAAAGTCCGTTGGATGTGCCCCCCTGGGCCATCAAGCTGGTGTTGCAGAAGGATGAAATTTGACTTTGTCACATTCAAATATTTTTCAGGAGGAATTTTACCATGGAAAACATGCAGGATTTTGTTATTGAGAACGGCGTTTTGAAGAAATACAAAGGCCCCGGCGGGGATGTGACCATCCCGGAGGGTGTCAAGGGAATCGGGTGGAATGCCTTCAATGGCTGCCCGAACCTGACCAGCGTCACCATCCCGGAGGGTGTCACGGAAATCTGGCGGGGTGCCTTCAGGGGCTGCGCGAAACTGACCAGCGTGACCATCCCGGAGAGTGTCACGGAAATCGGGGGCAGGGCCTTCACGGGCTGTCCGAAGCTGGCGAACCAGCAGGGAATGGTCATCATCCATGGTATTTTGTTTGAGTATATGGGTTCCAACCGGGATGTGACCATCCCGGTTGGCGTCATGGAAATCGGGGGGTGGGCCTTCTCTGGCTGCGCGAACCTGACCAGCGTGACCATCCCGGCGGGCGTCAAGGAAATCGGGGAGAGTGCCTTCAAGGATTGCGCGAACCTGACCAACGTCACTATCCCAGAGGGTGTCAAGGAAATCGGGGCGTATGCCTTCCGTGGCTGCGCGAACCTGACCAGCGTCACTATCCCAGAGGGCGTCAAGGAAATCGGGGCGTATGCCTTTGAGGGCTGCGCAAACCTGACCAGCGTCACCATCCCGAAGGGCGTCACGGAAATCGGACAGAGTGCCTTCTCTGGCTGCGCGAAACTAACCAGCGTCACCATCCCAGAGGGCGTCACGGAAATCGGTAAGGACGTCTTTAAGAACTGCCGCCCTGTCTTGATCGCTCCGCATATTCCCATCTCCGGCGTTGCTAAGGAGGACAAGCCAAGTGCGTGTGCGGGCTTTGCCCAGGCGTATCTGGACGGCCGGGAGATAGACGAGGACATTAAAGCGGGCTATCTCAAGTACATCAAGGGCCAGAAAAAGCGGCTTTTCCCTTTGTCGGTTCAGCACGAGGAGCTGCTGCGGGTGATGCTTGCAGAGAAGATGATTGTCCGCAAGGACATCGACCCCCTGCTGGAGGAATGCGACGAGCAGAGCAATATTTCGGCCAAGGCGGCGGTGCTGGACTACGCGGGCAGGAACCTGGAGCCTGCGGACCCCTTCGCGGAGATGGAGAAGGAGCTTGCCAAAATGGAGCGGCAAGCCAAACGTTTTGAGAAGACGGGTCAACTCCCAGCCAGTGAATTGAAAAAAATCTGGTCCACGAAAAAGCTGGAAGACGGCACGCTGGAAATTACTTCCTACAAAGGTACAGACACCACCGTTTCTGTGCCTGCCGTCATTGGCAAAACGGCGGTAACCGCCATAGGCGAGAAGGCCCTCAGCCCTTTGGCCTCCCGCTTGACGCCAGAACAGAAGCGGGTCCGGGAAACCCTGGAAAGCGTGACCATCCCGGCGGGCGTCACGGAAATCGGGGGGAGTGCCTTCTATGGCTGCGCGAACCTGACCAGCGTGACCATCCCGGAGGGCGTCACGGAAATTGGGGCGTGGGCCTTCCAGGGCTGCGCGAGCCTGACCAGCGTCACCATCCCGGAGAGTGTTATCAAGATTAGCTGTGGGGCCTTCGATGGCTGCTCGAACCTGACCAGCGTCACCATCCCGGAGGGTGTCACGGAAATCGGGTTCAAGGCCTTCGATGGCTGCGCGAACCTGACCAGCGTCACCATCCCGGAGGGCGTCAAGAAAATCGGGTGGAATACCTTCTATGGCTGCTCGAACCTGACCAGCGTCACCATCCCGGAGGGCGTCACGGAAATCGGGGACAGTGCCTTCTATGGCTGCTCGAACCTGACCAGCGTCACCATCCCGGAGAGCGGCGCCGAGATTGGCACGAGGGTATTTTGGGGCTGCACCAGTCTGCAAAGCGTGACCATCCTGGAGGGCGCCACCGAGATCGGCGAGAGGGCCTTCAAGTGCTGTGCCAATCTGCAAAGCGTGACCATTCCGGAGAGCGTCAAAAAAATCGGGTACGATGCCTTCTACGGCTGTGCCAGTCTGGCCAGTGTGACCATTCCGGAGAGCGTCACCGAGATTGGCGTGAGGGCATTCTCCGCCTGCACCAGTCTTACCATCCACGCCTCCGCCGGTTCCAGGGCAGAGGAATACGCCAAGAAGTACAAGATCCCGTTTGAGGCCATCTGAACAGGAGGTATTTTATGAACATCAAACAAGCCAAAACACAAATTCAGAACGCCATGACGGCGTATTTCACCAAGGACCCCTTCGGCAATTACGTCATCCCCATCGAGCAGCAGCGGCCCGTGTTCCTCATGGGCCCTCCGGGCATCGGCAAAACGGCCATCATGGAGCAGATCGCGGCGGAGCTGGGGGTGGGGCTGGTGAGCTACTCCATGACCCACCACACCCGCCAGAGCGCCCTGGGCCTGCCCTTCATCGTCCGCAAGACATACGGCGGCAAGGAGTACGACGTGTCCGAGTACACCATGAGCGAGATCATTGCCTCCGTCTACGACCTGATGGAGGACGCCGGGGTGAAGGAGGGCATTTTGTTCCTGGACGAGATCAACTGCGTGTCCGAGACCCTGGCTCCCTCCATGCTCCAATTTTTGCAGTACAAGATTTTCGGCCGCCACAAGGTCCCGGAGGGCTGGATCGTGGTGACGGCGGGCAATCCGCCGGAGTATAACAACTCCGTCCGGGAGTTCGACATCGTCACCTGGGACCGGCTCAAGCGGGTGGACGTGGAGCCGGACTTCGACGCCTGGAAGGAGTACGCCTACAGCCGGTCCACCCACCCCGCCGTGATGACCTACCTGGAGATCAAAAAGGCGGACTTCTACCAGGTGGAGACCACTGTGGACGGCAAGCGGTTCGTCACCGCCCGGGGCTGGTCCGACCTGTCGGACATGATGCGGCTGTACGAACAGCACGGGCTGAAAATTGACGAAAATCTGGTGGGCCAGTACCTGCAAAACCGTAAAATCGCCAAGGACTTTGCCGTCTACTACGACCTGTTCAACAAGTACCGCTCCGACTATCAGGTGGACAAGATCCTGGCGGGCAAAGCGGACGAGTCCATCCAGGACCGGGCCAGGAACGCGAAATTCGACGAGCGGCTTTCCTTGCTGGGCCTGTTGCTGGACGGAGTGACAGAACACCTGCGCTCTGTGTGTGCCGTCGAGGCGGTCCAGACGCAGCTGTTAGAGGCGCTGCGAGCGGTGCGGACGGAGTTGGCCAAGCCGGGAGCGGAGGCGTCCAAGCTGCTGGAGAAGCAGATCAAGAGCCAGCGGACGGCCCTGGCCGCCGGGCGGCGGGCGTCCTCCATGAGCCGGGAGGACCAATTGACGTTGGAGAGCGTTTGCGCTGTTTTAGAGGAAGAGCGGGCCATGCTGGTGAAGGAACGCCCAGAAGACGGGAAAGCCGCCTTTGCCCTGCTGAAAAAGGACTTCGACCAGCGGATGGCAGGGCTGCACAAATCTGCCGGGGACGCCGGGAAGAAACTGTCCAACCTGTTCCGCTTCTGCGGCGAGGTCTTCCCCGACGGGCAGGAGCTGCTGATCCTGGTGACGGAACTGACCCTCAACCCCCACTGCGCCCGGTTCATTGGGCGCTACGGGTGTAAAGAATACTACGAGCGGAATAAGGAGCTGTTGTTCTACGAGCGGCAGCAGGAGATCATCCGGAAGATGGAGGATATTGATTGGGATCTGGACGAGGTTTAAAATTAAAATTACAAAAAATTTACAGGAGGAATTTCACCATGAAAAACAAGCAGGATTTTGTTATCACGAAGGGCGTTTTGGAGAAATACAAAGGCCCCGGCGGGGATGTGACCATCCCGGAGGGCGTGAAGGAAATTGGCCCGGATGTCTTCTATGGCCGCCGCCTTCAAAGCGTCACCATCCCGAAGAGTGTGAGGGAAATCGGCAGCGATGCCTTCGGGGAATCCAGCATTCAAAGCGTAACCATCCCAAAGAGCGTCCGGTCGATTGGACTTGCTGCTTTCTACGACTGTGAGAACCTGACCAGCGTGACGTTTCAGGACCGGGAGGACGCGGTAGGAATTAGGGAGCTGGATCTATTATTCGGTAATTGCCCCAATATTACCAATGTCGCCATCCCCAGATGCATGGCCGGGATCGCCATTGCGCTTTTCAAGGACACCCTATGGCTCAAAAATTTGGGGGAGTTTGCAGTCCTGGATCATTTTCTGATCAAATACCAGGGGACAAAAGCGAACGTGGTCATTCCGGAGGAGATCGAGGAACTGGGCTGGCTTTCGTTTGCTGGCTGCGAGAGTATAGAACACGTTGTCATTCCGGAGGGTATCACGGAAATCGGCTGCGGCACGTTCAAAAGATGCAAAAACCTTCAAAGCGTGACCATTCCAAAGAGCGTCGAGGCGATCGACAAGTCCGTATTTGAGGACAGCCGCCCGGCAATCATCGCGCCCCATATCCCCATTGATGATTTTGCGCCGAAGAACAAGCCTGGGGCGTGTGCGGGTTTTGCCAAGGCGTATCTGGAAGGCACGGAGCTGGATGAGGAGATCAAAGCGGGCTACCTCAAGTACATCAAGGGCCAGAAAAAGCGGCTTTTCCCTGCGGCGATCCAGTACGAGGAGCTTTTGCGGCTCATGTTAGCCGAGAAGATGATTGTCCGCAAGGACATCGATCCCCTGCTGGCCGAATGCGACAAGCAGAACAATATCGCGGCCAAGGCGGCGGTGCTGGACTACGCGGGCAGGAATTGAAGCCCGTGGACCCGACGAAGGAATTTAAGCTGAAGGGACTATGAAGCCAAATCTTATTTTGACAGGAGGAACATGCTATGTATGATGACACCGAGGCCCTGCGCCGGGAGCTTATGGACGAGGCCTACGCCGGGGCCTTCTCCGGCTTGGGGGCTATGCTCCTGGACGCGGAGGAAATTCGCAACGCAGATCCGGAGGAACTGGAGGAAATTGCACGGAGGCAGGGTTGGTGATATGGAGATCCAGGTGATTTTGAGCGCGGTTACCAAATAGAGTACCGCGTCTGTGAAGAAACAGATTGACAACTCGGGTGAGGACGTTGGCAGCTTTTCGTAAGACTTCCCCTTGACAAAAGCTGTTTGAGGACAGTGTGACCGGGCGCATATCGGACGAGCGTTTCACGGAATTGTCGGCAGACTACGAAGCCGAGCAAAAGGAACTGAAAGAGAAAGCCGCCGCCTTGC